>Ga0116227_10002851_pt1 | contig 38919 bp, 30 predicted proteins | sample S1TSphgellanicum_FD_89693 | JGI IMG/M metagenome (GOLD analysis project Ga0116227, IMG submission 89693) | Host-associated microbial communities from peat moss isolated from Minnesota, USA - S1T2_Fb - Sphagnum magellanicum MG | ecosystem: Host-associated > Plants > Peat moss > Unclassified...
GGTTGCCGCCAATTATTATAAACAGGATGGACTGATCAATAATAGTGCTTATGATCGGTTTAACCTGCGTACAGCGGTAAACAGTACTTTGTCTAAAATCTTTTCTACCGGATTAAACCTGAATCTTTCCTATGCGAAAACCAAGCAGGTAGGTGCCTCTGGCGATGGTTTTGGAAATGGAAATCAGGGTGCCAGTGTAATGCGTTATGCCCTCTTCCGCACACCAGCAACCCCTGTATTTAAGGCCAATGGCGATTATGTAGATCTTCCGGAAAATTCCAATTTCTTTGGCGATGGATTAAATCCCGTAGGTTATGCAGATAACTTCGACCGGAATAACAACGCCTACAGTGCGCTCGGGAATGTATTTGTAGAGGCTAAAATTATAGAAGGACTAAAATTCCGCACCACTTTGGGCGGAACATTGGTGATTACCGATTTTAAACAGTTCTTCAAAATCTGGGGAGACCGTGCGCAGAACTCGCCAGGTAGTTTGGCTCGTTCCAATGCGAACCAGCTGGATTATAACTGGACCAATACCTTAACCTATAACTTGAAGTTTGGCGAAAAGCATGGACTGAATATCCTTGCGGGAACAGAAAATATTAAAAGCCGTACCAATGGCCTTTCAGCTTCCAGATCAATTTTTCCAAACCAGTCTGAAGATTTTCAATACCTTGATAATGGAATAGGTGTACAACAAAATGGGGAAAATGAATCGCGGTGGGCACTTTTCTCGCTTTTTGGTCGTGCAGATTATCAGTATGCAGATAAATACCTGGCCAGCTTTACCGTACGCAGAGATGGATCTTCCAGGTTAAACCCGGCAAACCGCTATGGTAATTTCTATGCCGGATCAATAGGCTGGAGATTAGATCAGGAAGCATTTCTGAAAAATTTCAAGGCGCTTTCTATGTTGAAATTTAGGGCGAGTATCGGGCAAACCGGTAATCAGGAAATTAGTAACTATGCTTATACTTCACTTAATTCTTTTGTCGGTTTTTATCCCTTCGGCGGAACACCCGTAATAGGCAATTCGCTTACCTCAAGGGGAAATGCGAACATCACCTGGGAAACCAGTACGCAAACCAACTTCGGTTTAGATGCCGGGTTCTTTGATAATAAACTTCAATTCAGTGCAGATTATTTCATCAGAGATAACGCTGATATTCTTTTCGCTAACCCTTTGCCACCAAGTGCAGGCGGCGGTGGAAGTCCATACGTAAATGCAGGTAAAGTGCGTAATCAAGGACTTGAACTTCAAATCTCTTATCGTGATCAGATTTCTGAAAACTGGAGTTATGATGTATCCGGAAATATGGCTACCCTAAAAAACAAAGTGCTTTCGCTTGCCGGATCGCCAATTGTTGGGGGAAGAATTGATAATGAATATTATGCTACACTTACCGCTGTAGGGCAACCCATTGGCGCATTTTATCTGCTGCCAATGGAAGGGATTTTCCAGAATGACCTGGATATTTTTACACATGCTTATCAGGGTACAGGCATTCAGCCAGGTGATGTGATGTATAAAGATAGCAATGGCGATGGCATTATTGATGAAAAAGACCGTGAATTTGCCGGAAGTCCTATCCCCAAACTCACTTACGGCTTTACCGGGAACCTGAAGTTTAAGCAGTTCGACCTGAGTGTTTTCTTCCAGGGCGCATATGGCAATAAGCTGTATAACCAGGTAGCGACAGATATTGAAGGTTTTTATCGTGCCTTTAACATTACCGAAAGAGTGGCCACTGGCAGTTGGAACGGAGAGGGAAGTACCAATCAATTTCCCCGTCTAACCTGGAGTTCTGCTTCTTCTACCAATAATAAAAGACCATCAACCCGATTTCTGGAAGATGGCTCTTATTTAAGATTAAAAAATCTGCAAATCGGCTATAGTTTGAGTCCGAAAGTACTTTCTACTTTGAAAATAGCATCGATGCGTATCTATGTGAGCGGACAAAATCTGCTCACCTTTACAAAATATACAGGTCTTGATCCAGAGATTTACACCAGTAGCAACGGTCAGGGTGATGGCGTAAGGGCTGTTGGTATTGACTGGGGAACCTATCCTTCTGCAAGAGTTTACACGCTTGGTCTTAACCTTAACTTCTAATCCGATGAAAAAATTATATATACTTTCTTTTGCCTTTTGCCTGATTGCTGTAACAGGCTGTAAGAAATTTTTAGATCAGCCAGCACTCGGTTATTATTCAGATGCAGACCTGTTTAGCAATGAAGCTACAGCAAAAACTGCCGTTAATGCAGCTTATATTCCGCTTACGTTTACCGATGCCTTGAGCAATCCTGTTTGGGTATTGGGCGATGTGGCTACTGATGATGTGATCATTGGTGGCAATGCAGGTGAGCAGGCAGACTATACTGCTATTGATTTGTATAATATTCTGCCGGGAAATGCCGCTGTGCAATCTCTATGGGCGAGGTATTATGATGGCATTAATCGTTGCAACGTAATTACAGACGGGCTTAGGGCTGATAATACCAATGTTACGGAAACAGCCAGAATACAATTGCTCTCACAGGCTAAATTTCTGAGGGCATACTATTATTTCATGCTGACTAATTTTTATGGAAATATTCCACTGCGTTTGAAAGTGATTACATTGGCAGATGCTGCACTGGCTGCTTCAACACAGGCACAGGTATACACCCAGATTGAAAAAGACCTGACGGAAGCTGCCGCTGGTTTGCCGCAAAAATGGGAATCCAATACGGATCAGGGGAGGGCAACCAAAGGAGCTGCATTGGCTTTATTGGCAAAGGCAGCTCTTTTTCAACAAAAATATGCCCAGGCCATTCAATACAGTGAGCAAGTAGAGGCTTTAGGTTATGCCTTAACTGAGCGCTTTGCAGATAATTTCAATGCATCTGCCAAAACCAATAGTGAGGCCATATTTTCGGTGTGGCATGTTCGCGGGGCACAACCTTCACAGGGAAATTCTTTGAATTACTGGTTTGCACCACGTGCTTTAAATGGTGCAGGTACTTTTTTTCCTACGCAAAGTCTGGTGAATAATTTTGAAGCGAATGATCCACGGCTCGATCTTACCATTGCCAGGGCAGGCAAACCTTATTATGATAGTACTTTTGATCCTTCATGGAGCAGCACAGGTTATCTCTCAAAAAAACACATTCAGCCTGTTAGTGAAGTACCCACCACCACTAAAAACGATGGCAATCTGAATTATGAAGCGTTGCGTTTTGCTGATTTGTTGCTCATTAAAGCAGAGGCTCTTAATGAATCTGGTCAATCTGCTTCAGCATTGGTACCATTAAATAAGGTGCGGGAAAGGGCGAGAAAAAATTATGATGGTACGCCTCCGGCTGGTCTGCTTGCTCCGGTATCGGTGGTTAATCAATCAGATTTGAGAGAAATAATCCGTAGGGAAAGACGCTCAGAACTTGCCTTGGAGTTTCAGCGTTTCTTTGATGTCATCCGTTATGGTCAGGCCTATGCCGATGCTGCAATGAAGCCCGGATCACCGAATTTTAATTATACAAATAACCGGTTTTTTCCAATTCCTCAAACGGAATTAAATGCTAACGGTAAACTATAACACTATCAAAATGAATATTAAAAATTATAAATCATCATTGAAATACCCGTTTTGCCTGTTACTGGCCCTCGCCATTTTTGTATCCTGTAAAGATGATGCTCATCTGCCAGATTATGCATCCAATAAATCAAGTCTCACGCAACTTACTGATTCTGTAAAGCAATTGTATACTCAAAGTGCAGAGGGGCATGATATTGGTCAGTACCCTAAACAAGCACGGGTACAGCTTAAATCTGCTCTGGATCTGGCCGGTGCAGTAAGCTCAGGAGCCTACACCCAGGAAGAAGTTAATAATGCTTTATCCAATTTAAGGCGGGCGGCTACTGCTTTTGGTGCCAGAAAAATTGAAGAAGTTGCCGCATCAAATCTGGTTGCTAAATGGCTTTTTAATGGTAATGCAGCAGATGCTACTGGCAATGGCCATGATGGAACATTAATGACGGGAATTATCGGTACAGCTGATAATCACCGTGATGGTGGAGTTTTGCCAACGGCTACAACTGATCGCTTTGGACAGGCAGGCAATGCTTACGCTTTTGATCAGGGTGCATATATTGAGGTTCCTTATAGTGCAGCACTTAATCCGCAGATACTCAGTATCAGCCTCTGGATTAATGTTAAAGAAGCTTTTGCCGATAATTATCTACTGTCTTTGAATAAATGGAATGGTTTTAAATTTCAGCTTCAATCTGATAATTTTCTGTTTATGACACTGAAAACCCCGGCTGCAACTTATGATCGGGACAGTAATCCAGGAAAAATGGAGGTAGGTGCCTGGCACCATGCGGTGGTTACAGCAGGCAATGGCGCAATTACCTTTTATGTAGATGGTGTGCAAACACGATCTGAAAGTGCTGCGGGTACTGCTTCTACACTGACTAGTCCTGTAAATTTAGCAATCGGGCAAATTCTCCCTAAAGGCATATTTAGTTTTACAGATAAAACCAGTCCGTTTTATTTCTCCAGCGCCGCTTTTTTTAAAGGATCTATGGATGATATCAGGTACTACAATAAGGCTTTAAGCGCAGATGAAGTAACGAAAATCTATAATAATGAAAAGCCGGATTAGTCTGGTTTTGAAGGGTAGGGAAAGCTAGCTTCGTGAATACGGATATGTGGATAATGAATGCTTTGGAACAACTAGACTTAGTCCTTTTTAAACATACAGTTGTGGCAGAATCATGCTGATTAAAAAAAGAATAATTTTTTTTTATAAAAAACTTAAAAAGAAAATTTGAATATAAATTTAAGATAGAGAAAACATTTAAAAACCTCAATAAAAGACATTTAAAAAAAGACGAAATTCAAAAATCAGAAAAATTGAAATATTTTTTTGATGATTTGCGTATCAGTAGAAATACAGTCGGTTTTGTTTTGCTTAAAATTGGCTTTAAACCGCTTCCAGGTGCATTAAAATTAATATTGTTGGTCTATTTTACTGCATAATTTTTATTTACATTCGCTCTTAAGATCCCCAAAAACCATACATTTTTCATTTACGTAAGTAGGTTGATACCGCTGAAAAGGTTATCGACCTGATTGTGTAAAATTGGTTAGAGTGTGTCACACATTTTTAATCAATTTCAGAACCATGTTAGGCGCATAATGGGCTTTCTAATGGTTTGTGTATGATTAAAGCTTTACTACTGTTTTTATTTAACTGTTTAATGGGATTTATATTGCTTGGTGCGGTAAATGTTACTGTTGTGCAATGTAAAACCAAAACAGATTTCAGCTTAAATCGTTTACCTGCTTTATCTCCTTCTGTAACCTTAGATAGTAGAAAAAATTTATCTCCACCCATTTATTCCCTACATTATATTGCCCCTGCACCCTGGCAATACTGGAGCAAGGCGAATGAGATTGTCATTGCATCAGAAAGTGGAACCGTTACAGGAACCATTTCTAAAAGTGATGGTACAGTATTATTTAATTTCACCTGCACGCAGGGAACTCCTTATGTACAGCGCTTTAACGGGTTACCCAAAGATGTGCCTGCATACCAACTGAATACCATAATTAACGCAGCAGGACTAATTGTAAAAGCTACGGGAACAATCTCGGTGAATTTGAGAAATGTAGCTTCTGATAATTTAGGAACCGATGGTAATGATGCAGATATTAAAGGGAATGCATCACTTTTTAGTTTTGGCGATGCAGCAATAGGAACATCTTTTAGGGTAGGTTATTATCGGGATGGGAATCTGGCAGGTTCTGCACACCCGCCGATCTATAGCATCATGGCTATCCAAAATAATACCATTGTTAAAATAGGAGGTGTAGCTAAGACTACATTAAATGCCGGACAAAGTTATTTGTTTAATGCACCTATCGGAACGTTAGTAGAATCTTCACAATCTACCGTAATGAATACTTCGGCAGATCTGGATGCTCCGGGAGGCTGTGGTGATGGTGCGTATAATCCTATTCCACCGATTGCTTCGTTAGGTAAAGAATATGTAGTGGTTAGGGGTGAAGGTAATATGAATGCTGAGCAAACTACAGTAATCGCAACTGAAGCAAATACCAGCATCACGGTTATAAATTTTGATCAAAATGGTATTCAGAAGGAGGTAACAACATACACTTTAGCCCAGGCGGGAGATAAGCAAACCTTTAACCATGGTTATCTGAATGCAGCATATGATCCAGCAAAAAATACCGGTAGATATTCTTCTACCTATATTTCTGCAACTAAAAACATTGGCGTTTTTTCGGGTACGGCAGGTGCTTCAGGTGGCCAAGGTTGTGAAGTAGATGTGGCTACATTAGTTCCGATATCAAGTTGTTCTGGATCTAAAAAGGTGGAAACCACCAAATTTACGGCTTATAACCAAACTAATAACCTGGAGTATTTTGGTTATGTTATTACCGGCAGCACAGATAAAATTTTTCTGACTACAAATGGCAATCCTCCTTACAATAATAGAGACATAGAAACTATAACCGGCATAGCTAAACGTAAAGCATTAGGCAATACTGGCTTATCTTTATTGAGCTTTACGCGTACTGATATTGGAGCGCCAGCTACAATTATAATTAATAGTGCAAGCAGATTAACAGTTTCGATGGTACAGCAAAGTAATGCCTTTTCGATGTCCAACTTTATTTCTCGTTTCCCTGAAAAAGCAGAACAACCTACCATTAGTCAGACAGATTGTACTACTGCAACACTAACTGTTAAAGCAAATGCAGGTCCGTATCAATGGTATCTGAATGGCGAGCTTATTAATGGAGCGACCAGCAATACATATGTTGCCACATCATCTGGAAATTACAGTGTAACTACGCAGCTAGAATGTGGTATCAGCGCACCTTCTTTACCCATAAACATCTCACTTTGTAATATCGACCGTTCCATTACTAAAACGGTTAATGTAACCTACCCGGAGTTAAACAGCAATGTGGTATTTACACTTAAGGCTGAAAATCTGGGTAATGGCAATGCGAATGGGGTATCAGTTACTGATTTGCTGCCAAACGGGTTTACGTATGTTTCAAGTATAGCACCACAGGGTACAACTTATGATTCTGCATCAGGGGTATGGACGATAGGTGATTTGGCCAGTAATGCCAGTTTAAGTTTAACCATTACCGCAAAGGTGGTAAAAACAGGCCAGAATGTAAATAATGCTACCATTACAGGTACTCAACCTGACCAGGTAACCAATAATGATCAGAGTTCAGTTACAACCAATACAGGTTCCGGAGATAGGATAGTTTGTGTGGGTACAGTGATGGATGATATTATTTTTGACATCCCTGCAGGTACAACCAATGTCAGCGTTAGTGGCTTACCAGATGGCATAACCGGAACCTATAATAGTACAAGCAAAAAATTAACGATTAGCGGTACGCCCACTACAGAAGGGGCAGCAAGAATTTATACTGTAACCAGCAGCGCCGGAAATCAATTAACAATAACCGGCAATATTACAGTAAACGGAAAGGTGAGCACACCCATTTTTAATAGTGGATTAACCAGTAAACGCTGTATTGGTTCTGGCACAGATACTTATATCGCAACAGCAAGCAACGCTTCTGAAATAATATATTCGCTATTGCCTTTAACAGCTGGTGTTATTGATGCTGCCACTGGTCAGGTGACCTGGAATAATACATTTTCAGGTACTGCAACCATAACTGCTACCGCAAAGGGTTGCGAAGAAAAAAAAACAGATTTTATTATAGAGGTAAGTGCACTGCCAGGTTTAACGTTTGGTGCTGAACCCGAAATTTGCCAGGGCTTTACTACATCATTATTAAGTTATACTAACCCAATAAATAACCCCATAACTTATAGCATTACCTGGAATACAGCCGGCTTTGAGCCTGTTACCAACCAACCTTTACCCACTGAAAGCATTCCTTTTAATATCCCTGTTAATGCTCAGGTAGGTGAGCATACAGGTATACTAACCTTAAAAAATGAAGCAGGTTGTAGTACGCAAATTAATTTTAACATTAAAATAAATCCAAAACCATCAGCGCCGCATGTGCTGGTACAAACAACATCACAATATTAACTAAACAAAAAATCAGTCCCCATGAAAAATTCTACTACAAAAACCATCCTCGCAGTTATTTTCGTAATCATCTGCACATTATCAAAAGTATCTGCACAGGTACTCCCAACCACCCCTGGGGTGAGCTTATTCTGTAATGGTTCAGACCTTACCCTACCTGCTGCACCAGCCGGAGAAGACTGGATTGTGAAGTACAGTGCAACTCAAACCACTACGCCTAATACAGGTGTTACTTTAGTTTCAGGAAATAAAATCGCAGCAGCTGATTTGAATACCGGCTATTATTATCTAAGTTCTAAATCAACTACAGCAGGTGCCTGTGAATCTGAACTACAGGAAATACCGGTGTATGTACTTAAACCTTTGGTAGTCGATTTTACACCTGCTAATTTTTGTTTAGAAAGCCCTTTGGCACAGGTAGGTTCAGTTACCAACCCAGACGCTACCAATATTCCAAATTTGGCCTACCAATGGTATATTGTTGATGGTACAAATGAAATGGCAATTTCCGGTGCAACATCAAAAGATTACACCCCTTCAGCGCCTGCTACTGTTGGAACAAAAAAACACAGGTTAAAAGTTGGTTATGTAATTGGTGGTAAAAACTATTGTGCGCAGGTTGCTGATCATGATATTACGGTTACGGCAAAACCAACAAAACCAACCATTACACCAGGAACCATTATAGGTACTGCCACTGCGGTTACTTTCTAGGGTAAAAGGTTAAATTTTCTCAAACATCAGGTTTAAATGAAGCGAAGGGTATTCTCCTTTCTGTCATTGGCTATGACGTTGTTTTTTATACAAACAGCGTTGGGTCAGACTGCTTCCGAAGGGCGGCAAACGATTGCGATCTCGCCAGGATCGTCAGTGGTTTTGCGTGCAAATTCGGAAGGGGCCGCTTCGTATATCTGGTACAAGGACAATGTATTGGTTAAAGGCCAAAATAAACAGACACTTATAACTGCAACCGAGGGAATTTATAGAGTAGCTACATGGAATGCACTTGGTTGCTTCTCTGATATTTCTGATGAAATGGAAGTAATTGTGCCACGTAGACCTGTTGCCGATGTAGCCATAACCAAGCGGTCAGAATCAAGAATTGTAGTGGTCGACCAGGTTTTTGATTATTATCTAAACGTAATCAACAACGGTGCTCATGATGCTACTCAACTGGAGATTAAAGATGCGCTTCCAAAAAACTTATTATTGGAACGCCTGGAGCAACCTACAGATGGTCTGGCTACCTTCGATCAATCTAAACAAACCATCACCTGGAATATTCCTTTACTGGCCAATGGAAAATTTGCCGAACTGGTAGTTAAAGTAAGATCTAAACAGCCAGGTATGGTGAGCAATACAGCAATGGTAACGGTTAAAGAATTTGATCCCAACCTGGCTAATAATACATCAACTGATCAAAAAGAGATTTCAGGGTTAAAAATACCAAATGTTTTTACGCCTAATGGGGACGGCAAGAATGACACTTTTTATATTCAGCTCCTGGAATCTTTTGAATCAAATGAAGTTACCATTATTAACCGTTGGGGAAGTACGGTTTACCAATCCAATCACTATCAAAATGATTGGACCGCCCCAGGACTGGCAGATGGAACTTATTTCTATATAGTTAAAGTGAAGAACGGAACATCAGCCTGGCAAGATTACAAAGGCTATGTAACCGTAATACGATAAATATGATAAAATAATACAAACATGAACATTTGGAGAGGGATATTTTTTGTTTTAATCATAATGACATCAACTGTTAAGCTTATGGCACAGCAGGATGGCCAGTTTGGACAATATGTATTTAATGGCATGTACATTAACCCTGCATATGCGGGTTATAAAGAAGAACTGTATCTACAGGCTTTTGCCCGTGCACAATGGACCGGTGTTCGAGGTGCACCACAAACACTTTCCATTTCAGCAGATGAGGCAATTAATGATGAAAGTTTAGGCATTGGCATGATCATCACCAAAGATAAAATAGGTGCACAAAGCAGCTTAAATGCATCTGCAAACTTTGCTTACCGGATAAAATTGGATCGTACGGAAACGAATATCCTCGCCTTTGGTTTGGGCGTAGGCGTAATCCAATCATCTTTAAATGGTAATTTACTGGAAGCTATTGAAGAAGGTGATAATCGTATCGTTACGGGAGTGATTAGCCAAACTACGCCTGATGTAAGGGCTGGTGTTCATTATTCTAACGAAAAGTTTTTTATTGGCTTTTCTGCTAACAATCTTCTGGCGAAATCACTTTCGGTATTTAACGATTATAATGCGCTTAATATAAAAGTTCAACCACATTTCTACCTTACTGCAGGCATGGCACTTCCTCTAAATGAAGATTTTGTTTTTAAACCCACTTTTTTAATTAAGGATGATTTACATGGCCCGACTTCTCTAGATTTAAATGCCTTTATGTTAATCAAAGAGCGTTTCTGGCTTGGCGCAGTTTACCGAACCTCAGTAAAACTTTACCCTAAAAACAACCTACAGAGCGGTTTGAATAGTAAGGCTGCGGCTGGTTTCATCAGTGAATTTTTTATCCGCTCTAACTTACGTATTGGTTATGGTTATGATTATAGCCTGAATAAGCTGAGTAATTACGATTATGGTTCGCATGAAATATCGGTTGGATATTATATCGAAACTAAAAAGAGCCGGAGACCGAAGTGTTACTTTTAAGCTTTGTGAAACCTATTAACAATCTTTTATCACTCAGGAAATTGGGAATGAATCTATCTCTGATATTTCTTGTATTGCGGTTGTACGCTTCATCGGATTTATTTTGATGAAGTGTCGGTTTTGTACGTAACAGTTTGTCGATCACTTTTCGTCGCTTAGAACTCCTGCGTTAATGACCAGCATTCCTGATCTTAACCCCATATTGATAAAGCTCATTGTAGATATCAAAGAATTTGGCCTCGTCATTTTCCAATAGCGAAGTGTTGAAAAACAGGATAACTGCAACTTCCTTGTTGAGATCAGAAAGCATGAAAGTCCTTACACCGAAGTCGGAGCCGTTGTGCCCGATCCTTTTTCCACCCATCTTGGTAGACCAGAAGATGCCGGAATTCAGTTTGGCTGGTTCTATATTTTCAGGTTTGTGCGCATCATCAAATTGAAACCGGAGCATCTCCTGCACCGTTTTGTCCCGGAGAACCTGTCTGTTTTGAAATTTGCCATTGTTAAGCAAGCAGATAAAGAAGTGGGACAGGTCATTCACCGATGTACGTACTCCACCATCGGGATAAGTAGTCATTCCGTAAAGCGGTATCCGTTTAATACTGCTATCCGCCTGTTTCTGATAAAGCCTGGCATGCTTTTTCAGATTGATCTCGGACAGCAACCAGCCTGTATCATCCATTTTCAATGGCTTGAATAAAAATTCACGGCTGTAGTCGTTCAGCTTTTTACCTGTCCGTACCTCAACGATATAGCCGGCCAGCGCTGTCCCGAGATTAGAATACTCACGAAACGTACCCGGCTTATGATCGAGGAAATTTTCTTTTGAATAATACTTGCCACTAGGTGTAAAATAGTTTTGCAGAAAATCGCCCAGTGCTTCCTGTGAATCTTTCCCGTTAACATACAAAGTGTCGGAGGTATAAAAAGAGAACCTGTCATTCAGGCCGGAGGTATGGGTAGCCAGGTTACGTAAGGTGATCTTCTCTTTCGGAAAAAATGGGTTATGGATCTTAAAGGGCAGATAGGTATTGATATCTTCATCAAGGGAAAGTTTTCCTTGCTCCACAGCTTTCATCATGCAGGCCCCTGTGATTGTTTTCGAAACCGATGCGATGTTCATAATTGTGGATGTGGTAAAAGGTATTTTGTTTTCCCGGTTAGAATACCCATACCCATTAGACCAAACCAGTTGCTTATCAATAATAATGGCCGCACCGAGGCCTACCAGTTGGGCGTCGCTCATTCTTTTCAATATAACACTATCAATTGAAATTTTTGATGTTGTATGGGTTTGATCCGTGCGCTGACCATAGGTTTGCGTACCGATAAAAATGTATATAAACAAGGCTATTGTATTTAAAGGTGCTCTCATTTTGAATGATTTTAAAAAACTTCGTTGAAAATCGAACAAATTTTTCTGCCTTAAACTTGGCCCTGCCATAAAGGTTCGAAGTGATTACAGATACCGGATTAAAATGGTTTTTTCTGTTTCGTCTTCGATTTCGGGCTTTCCAGGAAGGATGTCAAAGGTTTTGTCGTCTTTTATGAGGATAACCTTTCCATAGCTTATATTTGATCATGCCATTAATTGAAAGAATAGTTAAGTTTAGTTTGACTCACCGTTTTCAAACTCACGTGATCTTTTGGCTGATAGTTGCAATGCTTTTTATGAACAGGTACGATATCGAGGAATACAAACAATTAGACAGCATTATATACCGTCAAATTTATTATATATCGGTTACCATGCTGGCCTCTTATTTTTTGGCCTACCTGATTATTTCAAAATTGATGCGGTCAAAGAACTATTTAGAGGTAATCCTTTATTTTGTTGTGGGTTCTTACGTTATCTCTGCTTGCTCTCGTATCGTTGTTATTTACCTTTTGGAACCGCTCATCAGAACGCAACCTTTCGGGCAGGAATCACTCGGGGAAATTCTTACTGACCTGCCCAAATTATTGACCCATTACTTCGCCCTGTCATTTTCTGCTGCCTGGGTATTCGCTTTCGTAAAACTGATTCGCGACCAGTATGTCACTCAGCAGCGTTCTCTTACCCTAGAGAAGGAAAAGGCAGAAACGGAGCTTAAAGCTTTACGAAACCAGCTTAACCCGCATTTTTTATTCAATACGCTGAACAATATTTACTCCTTATCGCTCATGAACTCTCCGGTCACATCAGGCTCTATAGCAGGTCTGTCGGAGATACTGGATTATGTGCTTTACAGGTGTAATACATCTTATGTTCCGCTTTCCGGCGAAATAAAGCTGATCGAAAATTATCTGATTCTGGAAAAGCTTAGATATGACGATCGCCTAAGAATAAGCTTTGATCACGATACCGAAAAAGAGATCGGCATTGCGCCGCTGATCTTATTATCTTTAGTGGAAAATGCGTTTAAACATGGTGCAAGCGTTGATGCCGGTAGTCCTTTTATCGCTATTGACCTCCGTTTGAAACATAACCGCCTTACATTCAAAGTCATTAATAGTTTTGTGGGAGAAGAAGAAACAGCTGGCAACGGAATTGGCTTAAGCAACGTCACACGCCAGCTTGAACTGATCTATCCATCGAGATATAATCTCGATATAAAGAGAATAATTAACATATATGAGGTAGAATTAGAAATTGATTTAGAAGAAGTTTAACAAATTAGCTTGGCTTTATGAAAATAAAATGTCTTTTAGTGGATGACGAACCACTTGCCATTAAACTGATCCAAAACCATATCGCTCAACTAGATGCGTTTGAGGTTTTGGCTACCTGCTCGACTGCGGTAAAAGCAATGGAGATCTTAAGGACTGTTCAGATAGACCTGATGTTCCTGGACATTAAAATGCCTCAGATAACAGGCATCGATTTTTTAAAGAGCTTAAAAGATCCGCCTGCTGTCATAATTACCACTGCGTACCGCGAATTTGCTGTAGATGGCTACGATCTTGATATCATTGATTATCTTCTCAAACCCATTACATTCGAGCGGTTTTTCAAAGCTATCGACCGGTATTTACGGTCCGTTAAACCCGATAACTCTGTCGCCTTAATAGAATCACAAAAGAATTATCTTTTTCTAAAATCCGGGTTGAGAAATCACAGGTTGAATACAGATGATATTCTATATATAGAAAGCCTTAAGGATAATATAGTTGTCGTTTTCGATAATAGCTCTATCACTATAAAATACAAGATCAGCGATTTAGAACCGGATATCGCGACATTACCACTGCTCCGGATTCATCGTTCATTTATTATCAACATGAATAAGATAGCTTCTTTTACCTCAAATGATATTATAATTGGCGGAAAAAGCATTTCCATAGGACCTAATTATAAAGAATATGTAATGAGGAAAATTACAGTATTAAGATGAAAAACACTGACTTAGTAATGATTTTTGTCTTAATGCCTTCCATGATTTTATCTGGATGACTTTTGATATTCTACTCCCTGAATAACGTACCTTTTTTTTAAACTATTCGCTTTTCAGTAAAGATCGTAGTCATATGAATCTAATCAATTGAAGTTCAATTTTTTAAGATTAATTATACAATGTCATTCTTACTTTTTGTAAAAACGAATTTATTTTTGAATTCGAATGATTTTGCAGGATTATTATAGATTTGTCATTGTCCAAATGCCTTTCTATATAAGTTAAATACCCTGGCCAACCTCCGGTATGATAAACGATTTTGCCATATTTTTTCGAATTCCCTATGAACCACCCAAATCCATAATTAGTCTCTTTTCCATCCTTTGTTTTTACAGAATTAAATATGAGTTCTTTATCTTTTGAATCTATCAATTTATCGGTATAAAGCGCTCTATCCCATTTTAATAGATCCTCTGTTGTAGAGTTTACTGTTCCGTCACCCACAATTCCATCTAGATAATAAGTGTAAAATTCTTTTCCAAAACTATTAGGCAGCACTTTGTAGCCTAAGCTATCTGTAACATAACCCAAAGCATAATTCTCTATTTTTTTTGGTTCAAATCTACTTCTATAGATAAACGTATTTTTCATTTTTAATGGTTGAAAGATGTTTTCACTCAAAAATTGACCAAATGTCTTATCTGATACTTTTTCTATTATCGACCCTAATAGAGTATAACCTGTATCGCTGTACTGGTATTTTTCGCCGGGTTGAAAAATAACTTTTGGTCTGTATTTAGCAAAGACATTTACAATATCCTGATTAGTAGCGATTTTTGTTTTATCCCACTTTTCTTCAAAAAAATCTATATAATCAGGAAGCCCGCCCGTGTGATTAAGTAAATTTCTTATGCTGATGTCTCCGTAGAAAGCTAGTTCGGGAATGTATTTTGATATTTTGTCTTCATAGTTCAGTTTTCCTTGTTTTTCTAACAAAACAATTCCCATAGCAGTAAATTGTTTGGAAACCGATGCCAACTCAAATATGGTTTGGCTATTAAGTTTTCGCTTGGTTTTCTCATCAGCAAGGCCATAACTTTTTTCAAATATGATTTTCCCTTTGTCTGCAATCAGCACATTTCCATTGAATATTTTTTGCTTAAAAAGAGAATCAACTAAACTGTCAAGTCGCTTATATTGCACTGATTGACCAAATGTGAGATTAAATAATAAGAGTCCAATTGTAATCAGTAAAAATGTTCTTTTCATAGCTTGTTCTTTAGAATTGTCTGTAATGGGTCAGTTATTGCCGAAGTGCGGGATTGATGTCTTGTCATCTTTAAGCCTTAGATCTGACGAAGGAAAGAAGTAGGAGACAAAACGAAATATTTGATATTAAAATCTCGTACAACTATTTTCTATGGTTTATTTTAATTGTTTTAAAATCTCCGCCGCTGCTATCTGCTGTAAAAAGCCCTATTTTTCCTGAAGTACGATTATTGAGTTTTTCAACTATCAGTGAAGCTTGGGATCCATGATTAATATACGCTTTAATAGTGCTGTTGTCAACCACAAGTTTCATCGTAAACCAATCATTGGGATCGGGCGGATCGATGATCTCTTTCTCAAAGACCGCATTTCTTTCCTTTCTCAATTTTTCCCAGGTAAAATTGGGGTGCGAAATGTATTGTACCGCGTGAATTCGCCTGATAGGATCGGATGAAAAAAAATTGAAGGGACGACAATAGACAGCATCATAGGTGGTATCATTGTCACCGTGAAAGGCTATCCCAATGAAACTCCTTTGAAAAACGTCCTTTCCACGCATTTGAATTTCAATCGTACCGTTTTTAAAGTCCTTAAAAGGTAGCCATACGATACCTTCCTTTTTACTTTCCGATACCCTTAGGTAAGCACCAGTGTCACTCGAAATGATCTTGATGTCTCTGTTTACTGTCTTAAGCTTTGCTCTTTTGTACATATCAGCAAGTTCAATGTTTCCCCCCGTTTGCCCAAACAGTGAGCAGGGTAACCACATCAAAATGAACATGTAAATAAATTTGGTTTGTATCAAAATATATTTCATTTTTTAAAAAGACCTGTTTTTTAGGCCTGAACCTATCGAACCTTCTGCTAATTGAAAGTAATTGCGTTTACTCTGATCCTTTTCGATGGTCACAGTTCCGGTAGTATGTATGTTTTTCATTTTCAAAAAATCTGATAGATACCTTCTGAAAGAATGATCGTTGTTTCTTCCTGCTTTTTGTTTTGGTTGACGCGCCTGGCTGCCTCAGCCAGCGTCTTTAACGGCTCGGCCTTGAATCCGGAGTTGGTATTGTTACCCGCCTGGGGATTTAGATATATTTGTTCTGCCTTTAGCCGAAGTAGATTTAAAACGACGAATAAAAGGCAAAGTATAGTATATTTTATCATATTCCATTTTTTTGTAAAATTGAGAATATTGAAACACTGAAAAAAGGTCATTTTATGTTTAAAATGGTCATTTATATTTTTTCCGATACTGATGAGGCGTTATTTGGGTGAATTTTTTGAAGAAACGGTTGAAATTAGATTGATCTGAGAACCCAAATTGGTAGCAAATCTCTTTGGAGGATTTGTTTTGACGCAGTTGTTTCTTTATTTCTGAAATTAACTTATAATGAATCATTTGCTGCGCTGATAATCCGCTGAATTGCCTGCAAATTTTATTAAGAAATCCTGAGCTGATGTTAAGCATTTTACTATAGGCTTCAACAGTCTGGTCTTGTATAAATTTCTTTTCCAGTAAAGACCGGAATCTATAGAAGTCGGGATGAATATACGTATCCCGCTGAGCTTTGTAAACATCTGCATAATAACGATTGAGGACAATAAGAAGCTGATACAAGATCGCTCTGATCAAATGATCGCTATCATTCTGGATCTGTTCAAACTCGTGCTCAATTTCCTGTAAAAGTTCCAGACATTTCCCGAATGATCTTTCAGCTATATGCATTTCGGCAGGATGTAGATACTGATGAAAGTATTGAAGCCGGTATAGAAATAGTTCATCCGAAAAAAACTGATGTAGAAAATCTTTGTCAAAGAATAGGGTGTAACCTTTTACCTTCTCCTCAATTTCCCATCGGCGAATTTGCCCGGGGCTGATGAAAATGATTGCTCGTGGGGCTATCGACATTTTGTTTTCATCCAACGTAAACGCTCCCGATCCATCCTGGATAAAAATGATCTCGTAAAAACTAACTTGATGTAATGTGCTGTCTAATACATAATTTTTCAACTTTTCAATATGCCCGATATCCAATAGCAATTCTAAACCGTATTTATAAGGTAGAAAATGATATGTTCTAACTGGTCGGATTGATCTCATTTTTTTATAATCTATAGCAGTTCAAATTGTACTGATAAAAATACGAATTCTCATGTTCTCTATATTTGCAGACTCGAACAAATTTAATCAACTCTAACTTACTACAAAGTTCCATGGAAACAATTCTTACATGTAGGTTTATTATTTGCATTAGGAAGTTATACGCTAGGAGGCGGAAAGTTTGATGATGTCTGTGAAGATGGGATATTATTGGCAGAGGAAATATCTTTACTTGATTTTTGCGACACTCAGTTACTGGTTTTATCCCGCCTGCGAAACTGTTCTAAAAACTTTTAGACAAGACATCGTTTACAAGAGCTATAATTATGATATACATTGTGTCGCAATACCTAAATATTTAATTAGATATAATGAATAGTTCCAGTAATCTGATTTTGTGGTTTAGAAGGTCGTAATCCCTTAACAATTTGTTTAAATCAATATAGGGGCATTGATCTAAAAGTGAGAAGATTCAAGCAAAGTCTAATTCTCCCAACACAAAAAAGAAAATCTACAGAAAAATCCAGCTTGAAACAGAAGCAGAAAAAGAATAAGCTTTGAATAATTTAATAGGGTTCGAACCCCAACAAAACTGCATATTAAAGCACCAAATTAATTTGGTTTTTGGGTTGAAATCAAACTTATTAAAAAAATATAGACAAACTAAAATATTGATTATAAATATTTTGAAAAAATAAAGGGATTGGTGTTCGACCAATCCCTTCAAGTGGAGCCGAAGGGAGTCGAACCCTTGTCCAGTTGTGAGATAAATTATACCTTCTACATGCTTATTTTTCAATTAATTTTCGAATGATAAACGGGCTGAAAACCGACCTTGTCTATCACCTTAGATACTTGATCTCACTTTAAGTCGCATCTCCTTAAAGCCAGCTTTGTTGTTTCGATGCCCCGGTTTCTAACCCAACAATGCAACAGTTAGAGGGGCAAAAGCTATCTAATTCTAAATTAGGCAGCTAAGGCGTAAGTGTTTTCGCCAACTAAAATGTGATCGTTCACTTTAAGTGCTCTCCGAACAACGCACTGCATGCTAACATAACCTTCGCCACCCTGTCAAATCCAAGAACGGCCCCAGTTTTTATGTCTCAAATCTCAAATCTCAAATCGAAACTGAATCACAAATGTACAAAAAAAATGCCAAATATAGCTGTAAACTCATATCTGGCATTTATTCTAAAAGCGGTGTCAGGAATAATTAACTGCAAATTAAAAACTGCAAGTTAGATTGTTCTTCCTGGATATTGTTTTAAAGCAATTTCTAAACAGTCCATTGCAGTATTCAAATCTGTGGTGTTCAGTACATAAGCCATACGCACTTCTTGTTTTCCAGATCCCTTTGTTGAATAGAATCCCGTAGCCGGTGCCATCATCACCGTTTGGTTCTCATGTGTAAATTCTTCTAATATCCATTGGCAAAATTGATCCGCATCATCAATTGGGAATTTTGCAACCACATAAAAAGCGCCTCCCGGATTAGGACAAAAAACGCCTTCAATCTGATTCAACCGACCTACTAAAGTATCCCGGCGTAAGGTATATTCTTGATTTACCTTTTCGAAATAACTATCTGGCGTATCTACAGCAGCTGCACCAGCTATTTGTTCAACCATACCCGGACTTAACCTGGCTTGGGCAAATTTTAATCCGGAAGCAATAACTGCTTTGTTTTTGGTGATTAAACAACCTAAGCGTGCACCACAAGCACTGTAACGCTTAGAAACAGTATCCATAATCACTACATTTTCCTCCAATCCATCTAAATGCATAGGTGAAATAAATTCCCTTCCGTCGTAACAAAATTCGCGGTAAGCCTCGTCAGAAAATAAAAACAAATCATATTTTTTGCAAAGTGTTTTTAATGCTTCTAATTCTTCTCTTGAATAGAGATAGCCCGTAGGGTTATTTGGATTACAAATAATAATAGCCTTCGTTTTTTCGGTGATCAGTTTTTCGAACTCGGCAATAGGAGGTAAGGCAAATCCATTTTCAATAACAGATAAGATAGGTTTCACCACCACATTACTCATGCAGGCAAAACCATTGTAATTGGCATAAAAAGGCTCTGGAATAATGATTTCATCACCTTCATTCACACAAGTTTGCATGGCAATTGTAATTGCTTCTGAGCCTCCAACAGTTACTAAAATGTCTTCTGGTGTGATGTTATAACCTAATTTATTATAATATTCTGCAAGTTTTAAGCGGTAGGCAAGCGTTCCTTCGGATGGTGTATAGGCCCAAACATTAAAATCAATATTCTTTATGGCATTGAGCATCCCTTCAGGTGTTTCAATATCTGGCTGACCGATATTTAAGTGGTAAACTTTTTTACCATCTTTTTTTGCTTGATCAGCATATGGCGTTAACTTTCTGATTGGCGAAGCTGGCATTTGCTCACCCTTTAGTGAAATCTTTGGCATGGCACAAAAATAAAAAAGTCCCGATGATTATCGGGACTTTGCAAATATTATTTCTAGAAAAATTATTTTGAACTTGCTGCAACTGTTTCACCTTTAATGTAAAGAACTTTTACAGGTGTTTTTGCATTTGAAGTTAAAGTTACTGCTTTAGAAAATGCAGATGGACCTGCAGCTGCATTAAAGGTTACTGAAATTACACCAGTTTCACCTTTTTTAATTGGTGTAGAAGTGTATTTTGGAACAGTACAACCACAACTGGCTTCTGCCTTGGTAATAATTAATGGTTCTTCACCAACATTGGTGTATTTGAAATCATATGTAACTGGCTTACCCATCGGAATTTTACCGAAATCGTGAGTTTCTGATTCAAACTTAAAGTCTGCAGGTTTTGACTGCGCATTGGCAATCACGCCGAAACCCAAAACGAAGGCGAATAATACTAAGATTTTTTTCATGTTATGTGAGAAATTATTTTTTTTAAAAATGCTTAAAACAAATTTAACAATTATGTATCAAAACAAAAACTATTCCAATTATATTTTCTCCGTCCATATATAATTTTACAATTGAAGATTAAGGCAAGCTTTTAATTTTGCATATATTTGCCAGAACCAATATTTGATTATGATGCAGAATGAAAAATTTATAACCAATTCTATTGACAATTCTGAATTAACATTTAACGATTTTAAAACAATCGTAATGAATGATTATAAGATCGCATACGAAAGCAGACAAGCTAGTGTATTAGGTCGCAGAGAGGTGTTAACAGGAAAGGCTAAATTTGGCATTTTTGGAGATGGTAAAGAAGTTCCTCAAGTGGCTATGGCTAAGGCTTTTAAAAATGGCGACTGGCGTTCTGGTTACTATAGGGATCAAACTTTCGCATTTGCAACAGGCATATCAACTATTAAGGAATTCTTTGCGCAGCTATACGCTAATCCTACAAATGGGGCCGATCCTTTTTCTGGCGGTCGACAAATGAACTGTCATTTCGCAACCAAATCGGTTAATGAAGATGGAACCTGGAATGACCTGACGAAAATCAAAAACTGCTCTTCTGATATCTCTCCAACAGGAGGCCAAATGGCTCGTTTGGTTGGCTTGGCTTACGCTTCGAAGCTATTTAGAAACAATAAGGAACTTGATTACCTCAAGCATTTTTCCGTTAATGGTAATGAGGTGGCTTTTGGTACCATTGGTAATGCCTCCACTTCTGAAGGTGTTTTTTTTGAAGCGATAAATGCTGCTGGCGTGTTGCAGATTCCAATGGCTATATCCATTTGGGATGATGCTTATGGAATTTCCGTGCCTGCAAAATACCAAACCACTAAAGAAGATATTTCTGAAGTTTTAAAGGGTTTTCAGCGTAACGCTGATCAGCCCGGATATGAAATTTATAAAGTAAAAGGTTGGGATTACCCTGCCTTGTGTGAAGTTTATGAAAAAGCCATAGCGGTTTGCAGAGAAGAACATGTCCCTGTAATGATTCATGTAACAGAGCTTACACAACCGCAAGGGCATTCTACTTCTGGCTCACACGAAAGGTATAAATCTAAAGACCGCCTCACTTGGGAAAGTGAATACGATTGCTTGCTTAAGATGCGAGAGTGGATGTTAGATTCAGCAATTGCTACGGAAGAAGAAATTACAGAAGTAGAGAAAATAGCTAAAGTTTTTGTACGTAATGCCCAAAAAGAAGCCTGGAATGAGTTTTTAGATAGCATCAAGCCAGAGCAGAAAACAGTAATTGATTTAATAGGAAAATTGGCTAAACACCAACCTGAATTAGCTAAAATAGCCGCACAGTTAGCGGCAACTGCAGATGCACAGCGCCGAGAAGTATTTAGTGCAGCCCGTAAAGCCATTCGCTTATCAGCTAAGTTTGATACTGAAGAAAGGATAGCACTATTAGCATGGTATCAGGATCAGAAAGCATTAAGTTATGACCGTTATAATTCAAAACTTCATACCGATGGGGTAGAAAGTCCAGATAAAATTGACGTGGTTGATGCTGAATATGATGAGCTTTCTAAAATGGTGGATGGGAGAGAAGTACTTAATGCTTGTTTTAATGAGAATTTTGCCCGTGATCAGCGTTTGGTGGCTTTTGGAGAAGACTTAGGGAATATAGGCGATGTTAATCAAGGTTTTGCAGGTTTGCAGGCCAGATTTGGTGAACTAAGGGTAACGGATACGGGTATTAGGGAAATGACCATCATGGGGCAAGGAATTGGCCTTGCTATGCGGGGCTTAAAACCTATCGCTGAAATTCAATATTTAGATTACCTGATCTTTGCCTTAAATGTGCTGAGCGATGATTTAGCTTCCCTATCATACCGAACCAAAGGTATTCAGAAAGCCCCTGTTATTGTTAGAACAAGAGGACATCGTTTAGAGGGGGTGTGGCATTCAGGTTCACCCATCAGTATGTTACTAGGTTCTTTAAGAGGCATGCATTTGTGTGTGCCACGAAATATGACCCAGGCCGCCGGAATGTACAATACGCTTTTCAGGGCTGATGAACCTGCAGTTGTAATCGAATGCCTGAATGGCTATCGCTTAAAAGAAAAATTACCTAATAACATTGGCGATTTTACCGTACCACTTGGAAAGGCAGAGGTATTGGAAGAAGGTTCAGATATTACTGTAGTATCATATGGATCAACTTTAAGACTGGTGCAGGAAGCAGCGGAAGAGTTGGCTAATTTTGGTATTTCGGTAGAGATTGTTGATCCTCAAACTCTTCTACCGTTCGATCTGAATAAAGTTTGCGCAAGCTCACTGGCTAAAACCAATAAACTCCTGGTTGTTGATGAAGACGTTCCGGGAGGTGCTTCAGCTTATATTTTGCAAAAGGTACTGGAAGATCAAAACGGGTATTTTACCTTAGATGGAAAACCCAGAACACTATCTGCCAAGGCACATCGTCCGCCGTTTGGATCTGATGGCGATTATTTTAGTAAGCCTTCTGTTGATGATATTATTGAAACCATTTACGAAATGATGCACGATACCAATCCAGTGCAGTTTCCAGCAATTTATTAATATTGCACTGGCGGATGGTCTTTTATAATATCCCATAAATCCAAGCTCAATTTAAAATATTAAAAATCTTTTAAATTTAATGGTAAAATAGATAACTTAGGTGAGGTTATCTATTATCATCCCATTATGTTTCATGTAATTGCTTTAAGTGATAAAGCCGGTACAATTGTGCCTGTTCCCAACTCTTTCCATTATTTTAATATTTAAGATTTGGAAAATTTGTTTGCTGATTGGGTATATTCCTGCTTGCGGTACGGGAAGCAATGTATTTTCTTTTCTTTGATTTTCACTTTCCTTTTCCACCAGGAAGCGTATGCGCAAAAGAATAATCAATCTCAAAAAGTAGATAGTTTATTAGCGCTCAATCAATTGCACCCACAACAAGATTCTGTTAAGGTAATGTTACTTGAACAGATCTATAAAGGTTATTTGAAATTAAAAGATGCCAATAAGTTTGAAGAATATGTGGATAAAACCGTTGCTCTGGCTCAAAAGTTAAAATTACGGAATATTTCAGGCTTTGCTTTATATCGCCGGGCAAAATTTTATCATGGCAAAACTATTTTTGTAAAATCAGAAAAATACTATTATCTGGCGATTACTGAATTTGAACTGGCCAAAAATCTGGATATGGTTGGCGGAACCTATTTAAACTTAGGCGCTTTATATACTGCAATTCCAGATTATGCAAAGTGTCTTGAAGTCAATCAAAAAGCAATTGCCATTTACGAAAAACTGGGCGATGAATCTGATCTGGCAAGTTGCTATACCAATCTTTCTGCTGTATACCAGAGTCTTGGAGACCATAGCCAATCACTTGTTTACCTGAATATGGCACTAAAAATCTTCGCCAATGAGAACGCACAGTCGAGAGGGGTAGCAGTTGTTAATGAATTGATCGGAACTGCATATTATGAAGCCGATCCTTCGGATTTGGAAAAAATGGGTATTCTTCCGAAAGATCGTTTAAACGTGGCTTTACAATACTATCAAAAATCATTAAAAGTAGCAGATTACTTAAATGATGAAAGCATTATGTCATCCGTAAGGAAGAGTATGGGAGATGTTTATGATACAATGGGTAAAAAAGACCTGGCCTTAAGTACCTATCAAAAAGCCATTCAGATCAGTAAAAATCTTGATGATAAATCAAGTTATGTAGATTGCCTCTATGCCTTGGGTAAGTTTTACCAAAAGCAGGATGATCATACAAATGCTTTGGCGCTATTTAATGATAGCTACAAAATGGCTGATGAAAATAATCTTATTGAACTGAAAAGAAATGCGGCACTTGGCTTGAGCGATTCTTATAGCGAATTAAAAGACTATAACCAATCGCTTAGCTTTTATAAACAATATGTTGCGCTGAGAGATCAGATTTTTAATGAAGATAAGGAAAAGGAAATTACCAGGAGACAGATGCAAATTGATTTTGATTTCAAAGAGAAAGACTATCGCTATAAGCAAAAAATCACTGGAATAGAATTACAAAAACAGGTGCTTCTGGCCAATCAGCAGCAACAAGAGCTCTATTTAAAACAACAACAACTGGCTTTGAGTAACCAGGAAAAAAGTTTACAGCGCCTTACTTTTTTAAAAAAGCAGTTAGATCTGGAAATTGCCCAAAAAAATCAGTCTGGTAAATTTGAACGTGCCAAACTTCAGGCTAAATACGAAACCTCTCTTAGGGATAAGCAAATATCAAAACAAGAGCAACAAATTAAATTCGACTGGCGAATCAAAATTTTTCTCTCCATTGGCCTTGCACTTGTGCTTTTTATCGCTGGCATCATCTATTATAATCAGCGTAAAACCAAGCTGTTAAATAAGGTCATTAACCAACAGAGGCAAGAACTGGAGCAATTGAACAGGGTTAAAGATAAGATTTTCAGTGTTGTGAGTCATGACATGCGTACGCCAGTGAACGCATTAATTTCCTTTATTCAGTTATTGGAAAATGGGAATATTGATCAGGAAAAACTCAGCAGATATGCCGCTACATTAAAGCATAATCTCAGTTACACTTCAGCGATGATGGAGAATCTTTTAAATTGGGCAGCCAGTCAGATGCAGGGATTCTATCCTGATATGGAGACCTTAAATATTCATCAGTTGCTTAATGAGGTGATGAATGCTGTGCTCCATCATGCAGATGCAAAAAACATCGAAATAGAAAATAATACTAACCCAGATATGTTCGTTAAAGCAGATGCCAACATGCTTTCGCTAATTCTTCGTAACCTGATCAGCAATGCGATTAAGTTTACGCCAAGGAACGGGTTAATCACTTTATCCGGTACCAACTCAGACAATGAATTGTTTATTAACATAGCTGATAATGGTATAGGTCTGAGTGATCAGCAATTGACACATTTTAATAAAACCAGTTATAACGGTGCCGGAATCAGTACCCTGGGCACCGAAAAAGAAAAGGGAACTGGTTTAGGTTTAATACTTTGCAGAACATTTATAGACCTTATGGGCGGTAAAATAAGTGCAAGTAAAAACAATCTTAATGGTACAATTTTTACCATTACATTACCTAGATAAATTAATTCTAGCTTCTTTTATCCAGCAGTTATTAGTTTTTACTTAATAAATCTGGATAGGATCTTTTTATCTATGGCGTGCTCAAGCAATTCCTGGCGATTGGCCGCACTAATTGGAACCACAAAATCGTAATTCAGATGCACTTCATGATTGGTTAATGTAACAATATGATTTACATTAATGATATACTGCTTATGTACCCTTGAAAAATAATTCTTCGGAAGCTGCTTTTCTAAATTTTTCAAACTCACCAGAATAATATGCATATCATTTCTGGTAAATATTTTAGAGAAATCGCCCATACTTTCAATGTAAATCACATCATCATATTTGAGCTTCGTGATGCCTTTGGTCTCCTTAAAAAAGAAATGATCGTCTTGATTGGTTGGGGCCTTGTAAACATTTTCGGTTACATGACTCACCTGCTTTTTTAATTCGAGGTATTCTATTGCCTTGTTCGCAGACTTTAGCACCCTTTCAAAAGTTGCAGGCTTTACAATAAAATCAATGGCATCTACCTCATAGCTTTCAGCAGCATATTTGCCATGGGCAGTAATAAATATAAAGAGAGGATGATTCTTGAAGCTTTTTAATAACTCAATTCCAGACAATTCTGGCATGTCAATATCTGAAAATACAATATCAATGCTGTTTCTGGATAATATGTCTGCGGCTTCAATTCCGCTTTTACAAACGGCTATAATTTCTAATGGTGAGATTTTTCGTAGATGCATTTCCAGCGCATCTCTTTCAATCTCATGGTCATCAACAATCAGACATTTATACCGCATTCAGGGAAGTTTATTAAATCAAATATTATGCAGGGATAGCATATTAACAAGCATTAAATATAATTCAAATTCGCAATATCTGTGTGGAATTTAGAAATTATATTATTTATTAAATGTTTGTTAATGATGTAATTGATTGATGAGTGAAAAAAGTTCACTGTATAAAACCTGAGCGTTTTAACTCTTGTGCTTTTTTTCACCCGAATATAATTTTTCACCTGCTTTGACTTCTACTTGAAGATCATTTTCTTCTGGCGGTACAGGACATCGATAACCATCGCTATACGCACAATATGGGTTATAAGCTTTATTAAAATCGACTTCAATTTGATGGTCTTTGATATCCTTTTCTCTTAAATCAATATATCGGCCACCGCCATAGGTTTCTTTTTGGTTTGTTTGATCTGTAAATGGTAAAAAGAGTAAATCTTTGTAAGCCGGATTTGTGGAGAGTGCTACATTTTTATAGAGCGTCATGGTGACTGACGTTCCATTTAAATTGAAACTAATTTTTGCATAACGATAAAATTCTTTGCTGGTACCATCGTAGGTGGGCATTTTAAAAATCTTTTCGTTTTTTAAAATATCTACTTTTGCTATGATTTTGTAGCTGCTATCTATATTATAGAAGTGCAGGTGTTGTAAATCTGCTTCCTTCAAAGGCGAATGATTATCCTTTAGAAAATCTTGTTTATATGCCTCACGGTGTTTGGCAATTTGCTCGGTATAAGATTGAGCGAAAGTATTTAAACTGATGAAAAGAAATAGGATAGGGAGGATTTTCATAGTTTGTTAATTACAAATTAAAATGACCGTCATTGCAAGGTATTAAGCAATTCTCTCACTAAATAAATTGCTTCATACCTTACCATGATGACTTAATATTAGATAACACTTGCCTTATTTCTTAAAAACTGATCAGCTAAAACCAAAGCAGCCATGGCTTCTACAATGACCACTGCTCTTGGTACCACACAAGGATCATGGCGACCTTTACCTTTAATTTCTGAAACTTCTCCTGCCGCATTAATGGTTTGCTGATTATGCATAATGGTAGCAACAGGTTTAAAAGCAACTTTAAAAGTAATGTCCATTCCGTTTGAAATGCCTCCTAAGATGCCACCGGCAAAATTGGTAGTCGTTTTAAAAACTTTTAAATCAGCAGCTTTCGGTTGAGGAATATCATTATGTTGCGAACCTCTTAACTCACTTCCGGCAAAGCCAGAACCATATTCGAAACCATGAACGGCATTAATACTCAACATGGCTTTGCCCAAATCCGCATGTAATTTATCAAAAACAGGCTCGCCTAAACCGGCAGGGCAACCTTTAATTACACAGCTGATTTTACCACCTACGGTATCACCATCTTTTCGGATGGCATCAATAAACTCAATCATTTCATGAGCGGTAGCGGGATCAGCACAGCGAACAATGTTTTCTTCTCTGATATTTAGCAAAGCTGATAAATCATTGCTTTCTAAATTTGGAGCTTCAATGGTTCCTACGGAAGTAACATGGGCAAAAATCTCAATGCCTTGTTGCTTTAAAAATAATTTGGCAATGGCACCTGCAGCAACACGTGCAGCTGTTTCACGGGCTGATGAACGTCCGCCGCCACGATGGTCGCGGATACCGTATTTGGCATCGTAAACATAATCGGCATGACTTGGACGGTAAACATCGACATTATGACCATAATCTTTTGATCGCTGGTCTTCATTAGGAATCAATAATGCTATTGGTGTTCCAGTACTTTTCCCTTCGAAAATGCCAGATAAAATCTGAACAGTATCGCTTTCCTTTCTTTGGGTGGTAATCTTAGATTGACCAGGTTTGCGTTTATCCAATTCTGACTGAATAAAATCCAGATCCAGATCCAATTGCGCCGGACAGCCATCAATAATTACGCCAATGGCTACGCCATGAGATTCGCCAAAAGTGGTAATGCGAAAAAGTTGCCCGAATGAGTTACCTGCCATTTTTATTTTAGATTGGTGATTTTAGATTTACGATTTTTAGTCTTGCTACTTGATACCCGATACTAGCTAATGAACACTAACATCAAACCCTGCCTTTTTCAGATCTTCCCAGAAATGAGGATAAGATTTTTCTACTACCTGCATGTCTTCAATCTCCACTTCGTTAATCAAGAGTGCAAGTGGCGCAAAAGCCATGGCCATTCGGTGATCTTCATAAGTAGCGACAGTCATTTTTTCAGGGAAATGAAGCTTATCTGTATTTAGCGTATACACCAGATTATTTTCTGTTAACGTTACGCCAATTTTGGCTAATTCATTTTGTAAAGCAGCAATGCGATCAGTTTCTTTAATTTTAAGAGTTTCTAAACCTGTAAAAGACATATTTTTTCCCAATGCAGCTGCAATGACAATAATAGTCTGTGCTAAATCAGGACAGGTTTTTAAATCTAATACTTGATCAGTATCTAAGGATAAACCTAAATTGATGATTGAAATTCCTGTTTCTGTTTTACTGGTAGCAACACCAAAAATCTTCATGATTTTTTGAATCTGGCTATCACCTTGAAGGCTTTTTTCTTTCAATGCGGGTAAACTGATTTCAGCTTCATCTGCCAAAGCCGCAATGCCGTACCAGTAAGATGCAGCGCTCCAGTCTGGTTCAACAACAAGGGTTCCTGCTTTAAAAGCTTGCGGCTCAATACTGATTGAATTTTCATTCCAGGTATGTTTAATGCCCACTTCTGCAAGCATATCTAAAGTCATGTCTACATAAGGTCTGGATGTAAGTTCACCTTCAATTTCTAAGGTTAACCCTTTAGGTAGGATAGGCGCAATCATCAGTAATGCAGAAATATACTGACTGCTAATATCACCTTTGATCTTCACTTCTGCGGTTTTCTGATTTAAAGGACCATTGATGTTTAAAGGCGGAAAACCATCCGATTCAGCATAAGAAATATCGGCACCAATGGTTTTTAGCGCCTCTGCTAAAATACCAATCGGGCGTTTTTTCATGCGTTCGGTTCCAGTTAGCAAGAAATTTCCGTTTTTTGCCGATAAGTAAGCAGAGAGAAAACGCATCGCTGTTCCAGCAGGGCCAACGTCTACCAGTCGTGAGTCTTCATTCTTGAGTTCGGAGTCTTCCCTCAAGGAATTTAAAATCCCATCAAGTGTAACAGTATCTGCTGCATTGGATAAATTATCTACCTTAACCAGTTTGTTGCTTAAAGCGCTAATGATTAGGGCTCTATTGCATTCGCTTTTCGAGCCTGTTAGCTGGATTTCCGTATTAATATTCTTGGTTCCTTTAAAAGAAACTAAGGCATTTTTCGACATTTTATTCTGGTTTTATTCTCAAATGGACTTGTCAGATGTTACCGCCTGACAAGTCCATTGTATTTTATTATTATCATTTTGATTTGAAAGCTACCCATGTAAGATTGCTTCGTGCCTCGATATGACGTTGTACTTTAGACCTTGCTTTCGGCTTTAGTCTTTCAGCTTAAAGCTTATTTAGGCTTTAACTTCAGTATGTTGTTCAGCTGCGATTCCTTGTTCAGCTTTACCAGCATTCATAATTTCAGTTTGTTTGCGTATGGATTCACCATGCATCAATTCTAAGAATTTTTCTGTGAAATTTAAGTCTAACTTTAAGGCTTTAGCAAAGGCATGTCCTTTTTTAATAATCGCATCCCAACGGTTAACCTGTAAAATAGTCACTTGGTTATCACGTTTAAATTCACCAATTTTTTCTACGATAGACATCCGTTCTGCTAATTTCTGTAATAAAATATCATCAATTTTATCAATTGATTTACGTAAATCAGCTAATTTATCTGCGAATGCTTCGTTTGGTGCCTCTGGTTCACGAACCGTTAAACGGTCAACCAATTCTGCTAATGCAGCTGGTGTAACTTGTTGTTTGGCATCTGTCCAGGCTACTGATGGATCAACATGAGATTCGATCATTAACCCTTGCATATCTAAATCCAGTGCTTTTTGAGCAATGTATGGGATTAATTCACGGTTACCGCAAATGTGGCTTGGGTCATTAATGATAGGCAATTCAGGACATAAAGTTTTAAGTTGAATAGCCATTTCCCACATCGGTTCGTTACGGAAAGAACTTTTTTCGAAAGAAGAGAAACCGCGGTGGATAGCTCCAATTTTGGTAATACCTGCGCCATTAATCCGCTCAATAGCGCCAATCCAAAGCTGTAAATCAGGATTAACCGGATTCTTAATTAATACAGGTACATCATGACCTTTTAAAGCATCAGCAATTTCCTGAACAGTGAAAGGATTTACAGTAGAACGTGCACCAATCCAAAGGATATCTACACCTGCTGCCAAAGCCTCTTCCACATGTTTTGCATTTGCCACTTCTACAGCAGTTGGTAAGCCCGTTTCTGCTTTAGCACGTTTTAACCATTCTAAACCAATGCTTCCGATTCCTTCAAATTCTCCCGGACGGGTACGTGGTTTCCAGATACCTGCTCTCAATACTGATACTTTACCAGTTGCAGCCAATAAATGTGCTGTAGTTAATAATTGTTCTTCAGTTTCTGCGCTACATGGACCAGAAATGATCAATGGTTCGTTGTTTACGTTTAACCAGGTGTTTAAGGGCTGAATGTTTAAATTAAGTTTCATGATTTATGGGTTGTAATATTTTATAATTCGCTTGTTTAATTGTTCTATTGTTGATTAGTCATTCGTAAATCTAAATTCACTTATACTTTATCATTTTTTAAATATTCTCCGAGGATGTTGAAGTTCGAAGTATACTTTAAGGCTTTTCTAATGGCTTTATCATATTTTTCAGTACTAGGCCATTCCAAATCCACATAAAAGTAATATTCGTTTCTTTTACCCAATACCGGCATAGATTGTATTTTTGTTAAGCTTACCTCTTGCTCTGCAAAAATATTTAGTACGGTTGCCAGTGAACCTGCTTTATGTCCCACCTGAAAACAGATGGATGCTTTGTTAATTTTCTTACCTTCATCCGTTTTGTCTTTTTTAAGAATCAGGAAACGGGTATAGTTTTTCTTATTTGATTCTACTCTACGCTCCAGGATATTAAGGCCGTATAGTTCTGCTGCTAAAGTATTTGCAATTGCCATGGTGTCGGTTAATTTTTCTTCCTGAATCCGTTTTGCACAGGCAGCCGTATCATTGCTTTCTACAATTTTAATATGCGGATAATCGTAAAAGAAATCGATACACTGGCGAATCGCAATAGGGTGGGAGGTTACAATTTTAATGTCATCAAATTTCACCCCAGGCAAAGCCATTAAGTGTAATTGAATAGGTAAATAAACCTCACCAACAACTGAAAATCCATAATCCCGGATTAGCGTATAATTGGGTAGTAAACTGCCGGCAATGGAATTTTCGATCGCCATAACAACGAAGTCAGCCTCATTTTTCTCCAGTTTATCACAGGTTTCTTTAAATGAATTACATTCTATTGTATCAATTTGATTTCCAAAGAATTTATAGGCTGCCTCTTCGTGAAAAGATGCTTTAATGCCTTGAATTGCTACTCTTTTTGTTGTTTCCATTTGTGCGTAAAACAAAAAAGTCCCGGCTGTTTGCCGGGACTTTTTTATACATTTTAATATTGTTATCTATCTTTTTGCATATTAGCCCCGGCTCTTACTAAAATAGTAAAAGTAACCAAAGTAATATGTGTTGAATAATTTCATTTTCGTTTTTGAATGAGCCAAATGTAGCAACAAAATTTAATTTGTCAATAGGAAAATGAAAATATTTTTAATAAAATTTAATTTTGTTTGAAGTGAACTGTTTTGAAGATGGGTATGGAATGTGGATATATTGTTATTCAGTTAGATGTAGTCAGGTGAAATTTGTAGGTATGAACGGGTATACTCCGCTACTAGAGGAATTAAATTGGTGGTTCTAGTAATATGTGTTATAAGTGTATCGTCCTAAAAAAGTTTATCAACCAAAAACGGCCTGTAAAATACAGACCGTTAATTTTATCCTGTTGAATTTAATGTTCTTCGCTGTTCGTTGAAATCCTTAACCTTATGATTGTCTAGGTTTTGCTTCTCCAACTGTTCCGTTTCCCGCAATTCTTGTTGCATAATTTTTGCAATTTTCGTACTGCCATCATGACTCCAGCCCGGGGGGTTAAATATATATCTTACCTTATCCATAAAATTTTGGGCTTTTTTAACATCGGCTGTTAAAGCAATAAATTCATGGAAAATAATGTTAACCGCACCGGTATCTGTTGGTTGCGTGGTTAAGCCATACTTAATTTTATCTTCTGGCAATTCTGCCTGAAAGGTGCCAAACATTCTATCCCAGAGAATTAATACCATACCCATATTTTTATCCAAGTAACGCACATTACTGGCGTGGTGTACACGGTGATGTGAGGGTGTTACAAAAACATATTCGTACCATTTTGGGAAGTTAATTTTATACTGTGTATGCACCAGATTACCATAAATTTGCGTAACCAGGTAAGCAAAAAGGATATCCATAGCAGTAAACCCCATAAATGCCAATGGCAAATAAAAGAATACCCGATACAGCGGTTCAAAAACAGTAGAACGGAATCCAGTGGTTAAATTAAAATGTTCTGATGAATGGTGGGTAACATGCATGGCCCAAAAAAAGCGGACATAATGACCAACCGTGTGTAAAAACCAGTACAAGAAATCCTGAGCTAAAATTAATACCAGCCAATAAATCCAAACGTTAGAAATTTGAAACAAACGGAACTGATAACAATATTCCAGTAAAAAAAATGTAGCGGTTTTCATACCTAAATTAATCACTACGGCAGCAGTCATTAAATAAATATTAGTCCAGGTATCGCGTTTGGTATATAATTTTTTGTCGTGCGCATAGCTAAAGTACATTTCAACCAGGGTTAAAACGATCACAAAGCCAAATAATCCGCCTACAGAAATATCACTTCCGGTAAATGTCATCTTATAAACTGTTATAATAATCTAAACTGCTTAAAATATCGGCTGTGCTTACACGGCAGTTAAACGTGCATTTGCCTGTAGTTTCTAAAAGTGAGAATAAAATGTTTCCATCTTCATTCTTTTTATCACTCTGCATTAATTCTAAAAGCGTTTCAAAACTTTCCTTTTTAATCTGATATTTTGGATACAGTGATAATAAATAATCACTGATATCTTTCAACTCTTCTTTCGTTAAGTCACTATTTTTGATGGATAATGCGGCTTCACAAATAAAACCTATGGCAATAGCCTCACCGTGTGTAAGTGGGTTCTCGTCGTTAGCTAGTGAATAACTTTCTACTGCATGCCCAATGGTATGGCCAAAATTTAAAATCTTACGAAGGTTTTTTTCATGTGGATCAATGGTAACCACCTCATTCTTAATTTCAACAGAACGATAAATATCTTCAGCTGAAGGGCTTAGGTGACTGGTTGTTTTGAGTTTCTCATAGTAAGCTTTATCGTAAATTAAACCATGTTTAATCATTTCCGCAAAGCCAGATAAAAGCTCACGATCTGGTAGGGTTTTTAAGAATTCAGTTTCGATGAAAACCATTTGAGGCAAGGTAAATGTACCTACCATGTTTTTTACGTGATCTATATCTATCCCGGTTTTGCCACCTACAGAGGCATCCACCTGCGAAAGTAAGGTAGTTGGAACATTAATAAAATCAATACCGCGTTTATAAGTTGAGGCGATAAAACCACCCATATCAGTAATTACACCACCACCTAAATTAATCATTAAACTTTTGCGGTCTGCTTCGAAATCCAAGAGGGTTTTCCAGATGCCTATACAAAAATCTATATTCTTATTTTCTTCACCTGCTGATGTTTCAATCAGGTCGAAATCGGAAAAATCATCCATTAAGGCCTGAAAAACAGGCAGACAGATTTCACTGGTATTTTCATCAGCAAGGATAAATACTTTACTGTATTGGTTACTCTCCAATAAGGTTTTTAAGGCTCCTAAATTACTTTCGAAGTAAAGTGAATGGCCTGCACTGGTTAAAGTTTCCATCATATCACTTCAATTTTATCTTGTTCAAAAGTGATGATGTCGCCAACTCTAACTTTGTATCGTTTACGAAATTCCACTTCTCCATTACATTTTACTAATCCATCCATTACAGCCGCCTGAGCATCTCCGCCGGTGCCTACTAACCCTGTCGCTTTTAGCAACTGAATTAATGGAATAAATTCGCCTTCTAATTTGAATTGTATCATTTTGCTGCAAAAATACGATTATTTACAGGTTTTTAGTTTTAACAATGGATGCTTTTTATAATTTTGCATCCAACTGACTTATTACATAGCTAAAGATGGATTTATCCCCCAATAAACAGCCTAATTTCGACAATACAGAGGTAGCATTCCGTCAAAAAACAAATGCTGAACTGAAAAAAGCTTTTTGGCTTTTCAAAATGATTGGCAGCAATTTTCTTACAAAAGTAGGGCCACCAATTACAAATTTCTTTTTAAATATAGGCTTGCCGGTTCAGGGTGCCATTAAAGCGACTATCTTTCAACAATTTTGTGGAGGTGAAACCATTGCAGAATGCGATCACGCCATTGCCCAATTGGCTAAGGGTGGCGTGGGAACTATTTTGGATTACTCGGTTGAAGGTGAGGAAGAGGAAGTTGTTTTTGATGAAACCTGTCAGGAAATCATCAGAACCATTCTTCGTGCAGATGGCGACCCCAACGTTCCCATTACAGTTTTTAAGATTACTGGAATAGGTCGCTTTGCCTTATTAGAGAAATTAGACGCCAAAAAAGTATTATCTACTGCGGAGCAAGCTGAATTTAATAAAGTAAAATTGCGTTGTGAGATGATCTGCAGAACGGCCTTTGAAAAGAGTGTTCCCGTCATGATAGATGCCGAGGAAACCTGGATTCAGAATACAATTGATGAGCTGGCGTTAGATATGATGCGTAAATTTAATCAGGAGCGAATCATTGTTTATAATACTTATCAAATGTACCGTCATGATAAACTGGCGGATATGAAAGCGGATCATTTGATTGCAAAAGCCGCTGGTTTTATATTGGGTGTGAAAATGGTTCGTGGGGCATATATGGAGAAAGAGCGCAAACGTGCTGCAGAAATGGGTTATCCTTCACCTATTCAGCCTGATAAAGAATCATCTGATAAAGATTATAACTTATCGTTACGTTATTGCGTTGATCATATTGAAGATATTGCCATTGTTTGCGGGACGCATAATGAAGACAGTAGCCGCTTGCTCACTTATCTTTTAGAGGAGAAAAAGATAGCACATAACCATCCGCATGTTTACTTTGCACAACTATTAGGTATGAGCGATAATTTAAGTTTTAATCTTGCTGACGCTAATTATAATGTAGCTAAATATGTTCCTTATGGCCCTATTAAAGCAGTAATGCCTTATTTATTTAGAAGGGCTCAGGAAAATACCTCTGTTGCAGGCCAAACCGGGAGAGAATTAGGATTGATCGAAAGGGAATTGAAAAGAAGGAAGTTGTAGTTTGCGAGTTCAGCAAGATATTTTGTAACTCATCATGCTTGATTTATTTTAGCATGATGAGTTATTAAGCCACTGAAGTGAATTGAGTTTGAAGGGTGTTCATTTATCACATTCGTCATGCAGAATTTATTTCAGCATGTATTATGGTATTAACACTCTGAAATAAACTCAGGTTAACAACTGCTATATAATAATCCCGTTGGCTTTTAAAAACGAAGCTAATTTTGCAGGCTTCTCCGTCATGAGCAAAGTATTTAAGCCAACTTTTTTCGCTCCTGCTATGTGTTGCGGACTATCATCAATAAATAAGGTTTCTGCGGGATTAAGGTGATTATCCTTTAAAACCTGTTCGAATATATTGGTGTTCGGTTTACGCAATTTCATATGTTGGGAGAAATAGGCCTTCTCGAAATAGGCATCGTAATTATTTAAATCAAAGGTCGTTTTTAAATAATTGATGATCCAATCGTAATGGATTTCATTGTTGTTGCTTAACAAAAATGTACGGTATTTCTCTTTAATCTGAAGTAACAGTTCATGATTTTCCTGATGTGTACCTATGAGCAAGCTGTTCCAGGCCTCATCAATTTGGGCATCTGTAAGCCCGGGTTTGTTTGCGGCTTTTCTAATACCTTCACGAAAATCGGCAGGTGAAATTGCTCCTGTTTCAAAATCATCAAAAAGTTGATTATGAGCTTTATGAGCAAAAAAATCCTCAATATTGGTAATGCCAAGCTTTTGAAATGATGCCTGGGCAATTTTAAAATCAATGTCGAAAATTACGTTTCCGTAATCAAAAATGATGTTTTTAATATTTTGCATAAGTGTTTAAACTTTTTGCAAATATCATCATTAATTATTTGGCCCTCTAATTTTTAAGAAAATTAGAGGGCCAAATAAAGATTAATTTATTTAATCACTAAAACAGTTCCATCGTCTTTAATCTTATAATAGTATTGTGTTTCTTTTTTTCTATTAATTACCTCAATACTTTCAACTTCCCCTGTTTTACCTGTTTCATCTTTAATGATATCACCTTGTTCAACCTCATTAAGTTGTTGCATAGAACTTCTCTTATTCACCTTTTTCATGATATGTTATTTAATGATGTTTAGACTAATTATAATTAACAAATCGTTTTCGTTAATAGTTTTAAATATTTGATTTTCTTTGGGTTATATTTTTATCAATCCAGTGAAGAAATTGATTTCATACCTCGTTGTTTTAACCCTTCCATTTATTCAGCTCATTCATAGCAAAATAAAATTTATCTTTTATAGTAGTAAATACATAAAATAAATATTGATCTAGATGTATTAAAATTTTGTTTTTTATTGACTATTAGTAAGTGAAAAATTACAATAAGACAGTTTTTTGAAGTACTTGTGTGTGATAGTGATAAGTTATGTTCAACTTTGTGAAAGATTTTATTGGATAATTTGATGTGTATAATGGATTAGTTCTTTCGTATCACTTTATATTTTTATTAAAATATGATGGCTTTTGCGGAACGAGTTGAGGCAAATTTAAAACCAAAATACCCAACTGTTGTTCAAATTGTTTTCTTTAAATCAACACCAGCAAAATAATATGTAACCATACTGAAGGAAGTTAATCTAACCTGGAGAAAAGATAGCGCAATCAACTAAAATGATAAAACTAGAACTTATTAAAGGACTCTTTAAAAGAGAAATTGCATTAGCAGCAACTCATCCTATGAGAATTTTGGTGATCAAAGATGGAAATGGCTTGCTTTGCATGAATTCGGGTGATTATAAAATAAAAGATGGCAGATTTTTCTTTATTCCCGAAGAGGGTTTAGTTAGAATTGAAGGTGAAATCAATGAAGGCTATTGGTTAAATTTTAGTAGTTCACTATACTTCGAGTTTCTGCAGCAACATTTAGATCCTTTGGCTAAAAATCTTTTCCTCAACTTATCTTTTAAAGATCTGAGTGGCGATGCGCTTATAAAAGCTTTCAGTTTATTAACACAGTTAAAGAAAGAAATAGAAATAAAAAAAAATCCACTTCTTTTATCTCAATGTCTCTCTTTATTTTTAGGCTTTACGGCTGGTTTTGATGGATATTTAACAGCCCTTACACAAGATGAATTACAGCAGATACTCAGGTTTAAGGCTATTTTGGAAAAGCACTACAAAAAAGAAAAGTCCATTCGGTTTTATGCTAATGAAATGGGAATTAGCCCTCGAAAATTAAATGCTTTTCTGGATCGTATTCTTGGAAAAAGTTTGTTTGTATTAATAAAAGATCGGGTGATGAGAGAAGCAGAACTGTTATTGCTTCACAGTGAATATTCAATAGATGAAATTTCATCTATTTTGGGCTTTCCAAATGCAACGAATTTTAGCATCAACTTCAGACGGTATAAAGGTATTTCCGTATCACAGTTTAGCAATAATGAAGATTGATGCTGCTGTTAAAGGAACGCTGATCGCTTAGATTTTGTCCCTTCTCGATAACAGGTTTTCCTGACCTCACCACAACATTTGCTGGGCGCCTGACGCGTAAGGCTTTGCTTACTATTACCTACTACCAGCAGCATCAATTTTTCAGCAGCTAAATTAAAAAAACTTAGGAGTAATTTACAAGATATTCTAATCTAGTTTTTTAAATGTTAACAATTTTTTTTTGATGTGTAATAACCAGTTAAAAATGTTTGAGTTTAAATGCGCTCACAGTAATAAAAATAAGTTTCCTTAAAAAGGAATGTGTATTTTTAAAGTAATTTAAGGATATGTAAAAGGCAAATCCATAAGTTACCATTTCATTATTAATAATAATTGACGGCAGGATTTGGATTTACTAAGATGTTGACTGATATTTTAAACCTGTTAGCCCCAGTCACCAGGATACCGATTCATATCTTATCCGTCAAAATTTAATCTGTATAAATTTCAATATGAAAAAAACTATTATTTACTTCTTCCTTTTTATTTCTAACGCGTTATTTGCGCAACATCAAAAATCACCTCGATTAATTTATCCGGGTTTGTTTGAAGATGTACAATTATCCAAAGTGTATGCAGA
>Ga0116227_10002854_pt1 | contig 38909 bp, 30 predicted proteins | sample S1TSphgellanicum_FD_89693 | JGI IMG/M metagenome (GOLD analysis project Ga0116227, IMG submission 89693) | Host-associated microbial communities from peat moss isolated from Minnesota, USA - S1T2_Fb - Sphagnum magellanicum MG | ecosystem: Host-associated > Plants > Peat moss > Unclassified...
ATTATAATTATAGTGATAATCAATTATATATATAATCAATAGGTATTATATATTTAAATTTTATTATTTATGTTAAAATATTAATGTAAATAGGCTACATTAATTAACCTACAAGTATACAAATGTCCTAAGCTAATTATTAATTTAAACTATATAATAATATTAAAATCATATTTTTATTAAGTAATCATAATTATTAAATATCCTATAATCACCTTTGAAGTGCAAAAGAAAAGGAGTAATGAAAAACTACCAAAAAGAAAAATAATAAAAATAAGCTTTCCAAGTTATAAAACGTTTTATTTTTTTGTTTTTTCTTAGGACCCTTCCTATTTTCAAAGCTCATAACTTTCTTATTTCTTATTCATTTTAAATGATTTGAAGTGTTATAAGAGCGCCATCTGAAGTCCTACAAATCACATTGGAATTCTAATAACAAAAAAACAACATAAAATGAACTTTTTGGGTGTTTAAGAACTGGCCTCAATAGTTTCTTTTTTGAATTTTTTGACCCCCTTTAATTTGGGAGGCCATAACTTTTTCATTTCTTATCTATTTTCAACAATTCTTAGTGTGTTAGATGCACCAAGAGGAGGGCTTCAAGTTTTGTTTGGACACCAAAAGCAACAAAGCCCTCCCTCGGCTATTATACTTTAATACAATATTTTTATCTAATTTAGATGCAACTATGTTGGTTCATGAGGTTTGCAATGGACTGTTTTAACCCATATCCTTTGGCTTCCAATTCTATTTGGCTCAGTATATAAGTAGGAGCAATAATTATGTTGAAACCAAATACCAAGTGCCATTGGGGATGAGTGAATGAAAAAAACTTGACTTTTATGAAATGGTCAAACCTAAAAATAAAATCGGATTATTCTAAACCTACTTATATAACCTAAGCCTAGCTATTTTTCAACCTACTTACATACCTAAATAAACCTACTTACTTAATAGGGTTTAATTATTATCTACCTACCTACTTACTTAAGCACCACATGTCAACATCTTATTAACCATAAATTGGATGACTTAGATTTCATTAATTAATATTTAAAAATGTAAATATAGGTGGGCCTTGATTGGCACGTGTCACCATGTAATTAGTGTTAAAATATTGAACACGTGTCAAATGGTCAATAAACATTCCATGGTGTGCCACGTGTCATCATTTTAATGGCAAAAACTTTAATGATTGAGATTGATCCAATGAATTTTTAATTTTGAAACACAAAAAAAAAAAATAATGACATGTGTCCATAAATTAGTTGTCTAATTTTTAAACATGTGTCATATTTTGATTAGTTACATGCAGTTGCAAGGAAAATTGTACATAAAGTGCAACTACATTTGGATTGGTATGTATGTATGAACATGTATACTAACATCGTATATACATGTTGCATATGTAGTGTCGCATGCAACTGCATGTCATGTGCAACTTGTCTTAGGCAACTACACAAATCTGTAGTTGCATGTGTTCCATGTAATTAAATTTTAGTTGCAAAGACAATTACAAAACCCAAAATTTTTAGTAGTGTTTATATATGTGATTTTAAAGGTTTTTTAATTAACTAATTGAAGAAATATGTCTATTTGGGCAACTTGAATGACTTTTAAAAGCTAAAGATTGCTTCTATACCACATTTTTGAATTTCAAAAAATAAGGTTTAGGGAGTTTAATTTCCATCAAGTTCTTGTAATGACTTTGCCCTTGATGGCAAGTTTAGCTATAGTTGGGTAGTTTTGGTTTTTTGGACACCTTCTAGTTTGTGTATCAAAAATTTAGACAAAAATCAAAATAATTGGTCTTGGAATGTAAAATAATTCTAGAAAACATAAACATGTAATGATAAACTAAAATCACATTTGATGTTAAGTGCATGTTAAGAAAGGCAAGAAAAAATGTTGTATTCATACCAATAATGTTATCAAACATCAAAATCTATGTGGCATCCTAGGTGGCACACAATGTTATGTGGGTGGTAAAATAATTTTTAATCTTCAAGAAACATCAAAATTGAAATAAAAGTTTAATGGTATGCCCCCAGAGGCTTGCCACAAGGTATTAATGTAAACTTTCAAATATAATGCCTTGTAAAAACTTAAAAGCCAAGTGGGGCTCCCTAGTTGTTTAAAGTGACAGTTAAAGGATTGTGCAAAAGTTCCAAGATGGGACTAGAATGAGTTTTTCAAATTGAACTCATGAATATGTGAAAATGCACTAACCAAAAAAAAAAGGGTGGTTTATGCATTTGGAACCAAATTGGGTCACAATTTTTTTAAAAAGTATGGTTCAAGATCAAGAGGAGTCAACATTTCTTCCCTTATAATAAACCTTTTAACTAACGATGAAAGCTACATTGAAATGGCAAAAATTCTTTAACTGTAATTACATCGATTTGTAACATTTGTTGAAATCTTTCTAACGCACATTTTGATCAAAGGTAATTTAATCCTTGTTTTGTGAATTTTACTGATTGAGAATTAAATTGCCCATTTGGGTTTTGACCTTCTTTTGGCTAGAATTTAAATTCATAATCTCCAATGTGGAATGTGAATTCATTTTCAATATGTAAACTTCAAGACCTTTTAATGGGAGCCCAATTAACATGTAATTTATTGCTTGTAATTTCATCCAAAACTTCAGGACATTTTGAAACTCTAATTCCAAAGCACCTACCTACACACCCCCACTTACTTACATACTTGATATTTTCCCACCTACCTTTTTATTACCTACCTACCCACCCACCCATCTATCCATTCACCTACCTATTTACTTAAGACCTTTTAGACTTGATAAATTTTTACATGGATGTTTTATAGGAATTTTTATTAAGAAGTGTGAATGAGAATGGAAGAAAAATTTATTATATATATAACCATTCATGGTAAGTTGGCATTGCATGTATGAATGGTTGTCTATTAATGACGTACTCCCAACCTCCTCAAGGGACTCAAATGTAAGTCTAAGATGAAAACAACGGAAGAGTAGGAAATTGGGGCACGTTCCCTAATTCGCAACACTTCGGGGGTAAAAGGGCGTGCTAGAGCTCCGAGATGGGATTAGGAAGATTGACAAACATTTCAATCACTCATACGAACTTGCACAAAACCAAACAACCAGTTGGTTAATGCATAACTAGAGCACTTTTGGTGTTAGGCCGAGCTACGAGCAAACTCAAACTCACAAGACTCACTACGGCCCAAACTTGGGGGAAGCCACCACCTTCCCCCTTATAGTATACTTTGTGCCTCTCCACGAGGCCCACATCTAAATGACATTTTGTTTCGGGACTCCCAAATGGGAGTCCCGAAATTCCCAAACTTGGGACTCCCACGACTTTGGGGGCCCATAACTTTGTGTGCAAACCTCCGATCGAAACGAAATCTAAAGCAAAGTTGTATCCTTCGTCGAAAGCTTTCCAACAATATATGTCACGTCACCTGCACACAAGGAAATCAGGGTGATTCCTAACTTTTAGAGGTCGAGAGTCAAATTGTCAATTTGACTTTTGGCCATTCTTTTGGCCATAACTTGTGTTTTAGGCATCCAAATGGGTCATGTGAGCCCATTTCACACATTTAAGTTCAAAAAACTTTCCAATTATTTAAAGGACACCTCCATCCAATGAGTTTTGACCCCTGCAATCAACCTTTAAAAATTCAGGAGTCTACCAAGACTCCAACTCCCAAAATGGGAGTTCATTTGGGAATGTGAGGATTCATTCTCTCACACTCTTTTGCACTTCTGGAAGCATGATATGTGACTCTCAGGCCCAGTCTTGGCCCGCACCTTTGCAAACCCTTGCCCTGGTCGTGAACCCAAAAGTAGGGTTGCGACAATAAAACTAATTACCATTATAATATATTGTGAAGTTAGATTTGTTATATGTTAAAATGTTAACTAAGTGTTAGAGAATCATGTGTGATTGTAGTTTAAATTTATGAATAATATTTATTTCCTTGTAATTTATTGTGCATTTATAAGATTTGATAGCAAATTGAAGAATAATGGTATTTATTCATTAAAATGCATTTAAACATTCTTCTACATTCTTCTACATCCATCAATGTTCATGTCCATCCATCTACAAATGTCTTTATTTTTTTTCCTTTTGCATCCATGTCCATCTATGTTTACCTTTTGTATCCACCACAAATTTACCTCTCATTTGTGATATGTATAAGGTCTACATACATGTTATAATTAGGTGTTAAAGTTGTTCAATGTTGTGTTTTTATTCTAGGAAACAATAGATGGTAGCATGGTCCTTATTTGTGTACAAATGTTAGGCGGTCATTACACATGGTACCAAAAAACTGACACTACATAAGTAAAACCATAATTTTCAAAAAATCAAAAAATTGATTATAATTTAAATAACCACATCTATCAAAAATCCAAAAAATCAAATTTCTTCTATACATGTTAACCATGATTGTCAAAAAAATTAAGAATTGATCAAGTGATCTTTTATAAATGCTATTTGTTTGCCAATTATTTCATGAAAATTGTTGATTCTTTGAGAGATTAAAAACATTAAAATTATAGTTTTTCAATTTTTTTCTCAAATTCTTGTTGAATTTTTAAAAAAAAAACCAAGGGGTTTTCAGATAAGTATTGTAGTACCTATATAAAACACCCAACATTGGAACACTTACACAATTTGTAGTTGGACCTTATATGCTTACACTTATCAAATGTGTAACTAAATTTCTTTGAAATATTTACATATACACACACAAACATACTAGTTTTGGGTGTTGGGCAATTCTCAAAATTAGGGTGAAAATTATCTTGGTTGTTAAGTTAATTGTCACCTTGAAAACCATTGAACATCACCATTGATGATATTTGAATTGAAATATGTCTCTTTTGATTCTTGTTAAAATGAAAAATGTCCATTTGAAAATTATTCTTTTAATAAAAATCCAAAAATATGAAAACCACTCGAGGTATTAAAATGTACACAAAAATGGTTTTCAATCATAAAAATTTAAAGCAAGGTGTTACCCATTCTAAGGGAAGGTAATATGCAATCCATATTTATTGGTTGTGGGTGCATCCCAATGTAAATGCACCCCAATGTTTAAAAAAATTTATTTGCCTTGCCTTGGTAGGCAAAGATATTGTGTATAGATTCATTATAAACTATAGTAGGTTAATGGATTTTGACCCCTAAGCAATAGGTCTATTTTTATATGAGGATTTTTGAAAGCTGATATTTTGGCTTGTGTTGAAACTTGAGTTTAGTTATAGAATTATAATATCTTGAGGGATTTTGTTTTCTTTTAGAAAAGTTTTTTAGAGATTATATTTTTGCATGGTGAAATATTTGAATTTCCATAATTCTTTTTTTTCCTTAAGATATTTTAAAATGTAAATGGCAAGACCACAATGTGACACACCCCTTGTTTCAAATAGTCATTTTGATTAACATTGTTTTTAATGCTCCCTAATGTGTTGGCATCAACACATCCATGAAAAAAAGGCTATTGCTTAGTTCACTTGCATAAAATACATGCCCATATTTTTAGGCAAAGAATATGAAACAAGCTACAATGTTAAATTGGAAAATATGTAACAAAAAGACATGGACATCAAAATGTTTATTTCACACCAATAAGTTCATCTCCATGAAGTAAAAATTACACAACACTTCAAAACTCAAGAATTTAACAATACATATTGTTGCCAAGTCCAACCAACAATTGTTCTAAATTATCCAACTGGTTATAGCTATGAGTCTACGAAGGTCAAACCCCGTGCCTAATGCACATGTGTGTGTGTATTTGACGATACATATTACAAAATTACAACTACAAACTACATTTTCAAAACCTCTTTATATACCACATTCTGCATGTATTCATCGAGACTTTGGCTGCTAAATTTTTTGATGTTTGCACTGCTTGTGACCTGTGAGATAACAACATACAACTAACCATGGTAAAAGACCGAAGATGGCAAATATACCCTAACATTGTTCAGTGTCTGACCTTGACTCTTGTTGATTGTCATCGCAAATGCCATTCGAATAGGAAATTGACGACGATGCAAAACAAATAGCCAATCAGTCCTGGAGGGGGACATGATGATGTGGGGTATGAACACACGTTTGTCAACATTGTTCCTTGTGATGATTTTCGCTTCAATGACACGATGACCCAATCTTTTGACAATCAACTTCGTACCATTACACAATCCTATTGATTAATTGAGATTGCTCAACAAAAGGATTAGCATGCCCACTTTGAGTTCCAACTTATGATTTGTGATACCACTGAATTGCAAAGTGTTCAGAAATTCCATCGGATACAATGAATCCATTGAAACTTTTGCAATAGCACTTGCACTTTCTTTTGTCGGAGCCAAAGAATCTATGTTCAAGTACGTGTGCAATTATTTAGATAACGATTCAAGAATTGCATTATTGACTTCATCAACATTAGTATTTTTGGGGGCCAGAATGTTGCGTTGCATAAGATACATGGCATCTGCAGAGTGGCATTGGTGATCCGGATAGATGGTTTGGATTAATCTTCTTGAGTTGTAATCTTCTGCTGGTAGCCTCATATGGGACGGAATCTTGATCCAATCTGGATCAACACCTTTTCCTTTTGTAATGGCAGGAAGATTACCGTCTCCAACATTCAACACCCATTTGGCAAATTCTTGTTGCTCTTCAGAATTGGTTGCCATGACTTGCATGTTGATATGAAGACAAAGAATCGTAACATGTTGCCAAAAATGCGATCGAGGCAACGAAACCCTAACAATGTCTTCTCATCTTCCCTTAGGAACAACAAGCAAGATTTGTCAAAAGTCCCCACCAAGGACCATGGTTTTCCCACCAAAGATCTTCTCGGTTGCCTGTGCATCATCCAATTGCATCAAATCACGCAGGGTCCAATCAATAGCTTCGAAAGTTCGGCGATGCATCATTAGTGCTTCATCCCAAATGATTAGATCAGCTTTACGCACCAACTCGGCCACTTTCATTTGTTGTCTGATGTTGTAAGTTGACTTTTCATGCAGATCAATCAAAATCTTGAATCTTGAATGGGCAGTTCTGTTGCCCATAAGCAATAAAGATGCAATTCCTAATGAGGCAACTATAAGCACGATTTTGCTTTGCCCTTGTAGATGGGATAGAAGTGTTGTCCACACAAATGTTTTACTAGTTCCACCACTGCCATACATAAAAAACAGTTTGCCCTCTTTGTTTGTCATGACATTCAAAATAGTTTCGTATGTGTTGCGTTGATCATCATTGAGCCTATCTTCTGCATTGTCTACATCTTTGGTCAATGAATGCTGATCATAAGCCAGTTCTTCTTGGACCAATCAATTTCTTCCATGAATAAGAAGGACATAATTAGACTTGGGAATCGTTGGAAAATCTTCCACGCGGTGTTCGTTGCGGATGAAAACCTAATTAATCTCATACAATGCATAATCCTTCAACGCATCTTCGGAAAGGGTAACAACTGGATCATCACACTTGCAGCATGTCATTGCGTCAATGTCATTGCTCAAAGACTCCCAATGTGCATCCCATAGCTATCTAGGATTTGTCACTTCACAAAACATCAGCATGGAGGTAAACATGTCACGCAACTATTGTCTTGAGGCCCAAAGACCAGCATCTTCCAAAGCTTGATGCCATTCATTATTGTTTGTAAGCAAACCCATTGCAATGCATGCATCTTTGAATGTGTCATGTTCTATGCCATCCACTGTCCACAAATGCTCGTAGGATGTGGCACCTTTGACACAATTCAACAACATCCGCAAATAATAACGTTCACCCGATGTTGGGTGTGCATAATACATGCGACCGATGGTAAAGCCTCTCTTGTGCATTATCCATTGCTTCAATTTTCGATTCCACACCCATTGTTGAGGGAATTGATAGAACGTAAGGTTTCATGTAACTTTTGATTCTTGGTTTGTTTTGAATCATTCCATCAGCATTGTTCTTGAAATGGTTGACCATGCTGCCACTTCTTACACATCATCGTCATTGTTGAACAACACCATTTGTTGATTGGGCAAATGGTAATGTAGGCACTCAACGGCAAGAAACCGCTCATGCATATCAAACTTGAAGATGCACCACGTTGCTTCCGATGCAAATACATAGCGATAGTCGAGATATTTTTTAATTTCATTAGTTTTGACCATATTCCCTTTTGTGGCATTGTCGCTTTGGCGTGAAATCTCAATAGTTCCACAATCATGTCCTTTGTAAACGTACTTGAATAGATACTTGATTGCACGAATGTTGTTGTAGACCTCAACGTTGATGTACGCATTGTATTTGGTTGACAAATAGACATTGTGCGATACCACCCAACGATTGTCCAATTCAACGCCATGAACCAAAATTGTGCACCTTGTATCTTTGCGTCGATAAATAGGATATCCGTTTACATTTGTCACTATCTCGGATTGGAACTTGCATGGATATTGTTTTTTGCATTTGCCATCTTCCATGCATGAGGCATTTGGAAACGTAGCTCCACATGGACCATGCATCATGCATCTAGTAACCGTTTCGTGGGCCAACCTGTTTGTCTCTGGATTTGGAAATTCAACACTGATCATGCGATCTACATTCTTGATTATGTGTGGCTTGTAGTCTTTGGCAAAGAAGATGAGAATGTGTGCATGTGACAACCCACACTTTTGAAACTCAATGACATTTTGCAATCGTGCATCCTAGAATATGCTTCTTGCGAATGTCATTGATCAATTCCTTTAGATGGATTTTGAACACCCGGGTTACCAAATCTGGTCAATTTTGAAGTTGCTATCCGGGTAGCAACACTCTCTTGATTTCAGGCCATTGGGGATTGCAAATGAATATAAAAAACACATTCGGGCAGTGGGCCCATCTGTAAATTGCCATGGCATCTTGATAACTCTGAACCATGTGACGTGGACCTCTTGTGAAAGAAAATTGCAGAGTGATCCTTTGTCCAATGGTAGTAGCGATATTGTCACTTGCAGTGATGGTGTCCTTAAGGCCTTGATAGAGATCTACATGAAACTTTTTCTGATTTAGGCGTAGATACCTCAAGCGGTTTTGTTTAACAACCACATAAACATCTACAATGTATTGTTGCTTCAATCAACCACCTCAAAGCAACTCAATGCCATCAGTGTCTCAATGTTTGAAATCAATAACCGTAAAATTTGGCCATTGTCACATTGCAATGTTTTTTTTGTGCTCAGATCCTTGTGCATGGTCTTCATCCAAATTTGCGTCAACATCCTGCACAACAACACCATCGAACGGACTATTCGAATGTCATCCATCCTCACCGTAATGAAATAACAATGGATAATGTAGAGCAATGTATCCCACATGTAGCTTGGAAATGCGTTTAAACGGGTCAACTTACTAAACAACGATGATGTCACGCCTATCTATAGCCTCAAATGCATCTCCTACCATCAATGTAGCGACTTCATTGGCCGTTGGCACATTGTATTGGCGAGCATCTTTTGTTCGAAAGGCAATGAGACACAATTTCAAATCCGTGGGAGCACCTTCTGTTGCCATCATATCCCGTGCCATTTTGTACACTTCGACATAGGGATTAATATTGTACATCATGATCAACAACCGATCTAACATCGTTGGATCAAGTGACATAACGACATGGCGGTTTTGACGTTTGTTCTTTGTATCATGAATGTACAGCTGTGAAAATTATAGACATTATCCTTTGGCAGGACACAAGGATTCAATTTTGTGATAAAGCTCACCCTGAATGCGAAAGGAGTATGGTCTAGTGCCTCTTGTTACTGACTCGTCAACTTTGGCACTAAGCGAAGTGAATGCCAACACCGAATTATACATGCGAATTTGATCTCAAAATTTGATGACATTTATCTCTTTATTGGTTAAAAAAACTTCCAGCTCTTGCGGTGTTACAACAAAATTCGGCAATAAAACTTTGCCATTTTTGTAACATTGAAAAAACTATGGGTTATTGTTGCTCAACTTTGCCGATCGTTCTTTAATCCACATTTTCACGTTACAGAATCCATAGATTATGTCCATTTTTCCACAATCCCATCATGCCGAGGTTGACACGTCTTCATCTCCAAATAATTGCAATGCATCATTGTTAAGAGAAGGTTGTGCACGTGTTGTTGCTTGTTGTTCACCATTCTCGACACAGATGATTATTTCAATCTTGTGGCATTTTAGATGGCCTGGTCGACTCTATACGTTGCTTGGCACATTGTTTTCTTTGTAGGCGATTACGACGTTCATGTGCAAATTCTAATGTGTCTTGATTAAATTCTATTAGAACATTAATATGTGAAATAGGATTTTCCAAAGAATTAGTTTGCTCGTCATTCTGCTGAGCTTATGGTTATTGCTGGAGGGCCGCCAAAGCTGCCAAAGCACTACCATGCTGCGCAATGAGTGCACGCATACATTCTTAAATGCCTTTGGGCATTGTGTGGAGAATATATGTTAGGTTTGTTGTTAATATTGATATCAAAATCTTGGGGATCATGAGACGTTGATCGATGATATTAAAAGTTGCGTTGGTCATGGAAGAAGAGCTACAGATTTAGAAGGTGAATACATGGGATCAATTGCTCATGAGGAAGTTACAAAATTTAGCCACAACATAGGAGCTAAGAGGACTTACGTTGCAACGCTAGAGATTAGACACATCAAGTACGTGTTTACCGGTGATCTATTGTTTAGCAGCATTATTGTTTAGGGAAGTGAACATCTTGCATACACACATCGAGCTAGTAGTAGATGTCATAAGAGGCATAAGGGCACCCAGTTGGTTGAATCTCTTCTTCAATGGACCCAGGTCTGTAGAGTTTCTTGATAATCATGATGCAAAAATTGCCACAACACCTATTTAAGACTTCGTTCCATTACTATCATGCTGAGAATTGGATTAATGGTGAGTTGTAAGGATTCTACACAATTTGGCGCAATGTTGATGCTCTGTATGTATGTCATGGTGGTACACAACCTATTTTCTCATAGCTGGTTCTTGTAGGCAACTCTAGTAGTATTAGTCTCACTTATCACTGAGCCCATTGTGAAAACCTAATTGCCATCATCCTCCTGCCAAACAGCTATTGGATCTCTAAATGTTATGTTACTAACACTTTTGCAGGATGTCTTGTAATAGGATTTTCAAGCACTTTCACCCACTTTTTGAAAAGTGGGTCTGAGGGGTCTGCTGGTATTGTTTTGTTCTATGTCTCCTCAAAGGTATGGTTCATCTTACCTAACCCCATTTGATGCCATAGAAGAAAACCGCCTTCAACCCCCTTAAACAAATTGGTGCACACTAATTTTTTGGTTAACATTCACATGTATACAGTGGATTTGAACCCACATAGACTTGTAACTGGACCAATAAACCCTAATGTCACAAAGACAAATCGAAATTCAGATGGAAACAACTTACTTAATGAGCTATATTGTTGAAAGACGACAAAGGACTCTACCAAAGGTGAACTCATAGAAAGGATGACAAATTAGGGTTTGAACATCACACAAAAAAGACTAAAATTGTCTATTTCTCAATAATGTAATTTCCACAAAACAATCACAAAAGAAATTTGAACAATGATGTGAACAGGAATTGGAAATGGTAGACCTATGTAGATAATGAAAGGGGCACCATTGCGGTTGATGGTACTTGAGCATGACCACACTCCCATGGCATCATACCACTGGTCTAGGTCCAAAACAATTTCCAAATAGAGCCAATGAATGAGATGTTTGGAGACAGCATATGCCCAAGATGTCGCAACCCCACTTTGGGCAAAGTGGGAGAATGCAATTCCCACTCCCAAAAGTGGGAGACTTGGAGTCCTCCGGGACTTCCAAAAACTCAGAAGACGATTTGAGGGGTCAAATCTCTTCTTCTTGATGCGTTCTTTATGTCATTGGAAAGGTATTAAAGAGTAGATGTCCAAAATGGCCTTGCATGAGCCATTTGGACATCTGCAGCCCAAGTTATGGGCAAAAGAAGGTCTGGGAGTCAAACTGGCAATTTGACTCCCGACCACTAAAAGTTGGGAATCGATCTCTTCCTGAGGTCTGATTCAAGAGTGCAACATGGCGTTGGAAAGCTCTTTTTGAGGGATACAACTTTGCTTCAGACCTCGTCTTCATTAGACTCTGCAGTCGGGAGTTATGAGCTCCCAAAGTCACATGACTCCGACCCAGGATAGTTTCGGGACTCCAACTTGGGAGTCTTGGGAAAAAGTGCCATTTGGATGTAGTCCCCGTGGTGAGCTGCAAAAAATACTATATGGGGGAAGGTGGTGGCTTCCCTCGAGTCTGGGCCGTGGTGAGTCTTGTGTGTAAAAGTGCTCGTGGCTTGTCCCAACACCCAAAGGTGTTCCCAAATGCTAACTAACCTTCTTGTGGTTGGTTTTAGATGCAGATTCAAGCTTGATCTTCTAGTCCATCTTCCTAGTCTAATCCTGGGACTTCTAACATGCCCCTCTACCCCCTTTTAGTGTTGGAAGTCGGGAGCGCCCCTCAAGTCCCAACTTTCCGCAACTCAACATAGTTGGACCCTCAACTATGTTGACCCTCAAGTGGGTTCAACCCGGGACTTGAGAGTGCGTCACAAGACATGTTTGAACCCCACAATGGCATACATTGGTTGTATTGGTGAAACAAATGGTAGTAGCCCTTATAGTAGTTGGGATTCGTATTAAACCCCAACAGAGACTGTCAAACTTATGTGGGCACAAAAAAGATGAAGAATTGAGAGATACAGACAAAGACAAAGACATCACCATGGTTCTTGGCACCCAACAATCTAGTGAAAAGTTTTATAGGTTTGTGTTGCAACATCAAAAACAACAATAACATGTTTATGCACTAGGCTCATATGATAATGCAGCTCATAAATTTATTTGACAACCCAAAGCTTGATTTTTCTGGGTTTGAATCATCTTGCTACGACTATGGGAGGGTTTATGCAAGTGACTCATTTTTCGACCTAGTAAAGCAGAGGCACATTGTGCTATCCTAGGTGAATGAAACTGACATGGAAGAATTGGAATTGGAATTTTCAGGTTTTCTAGGTGCACATCAAGGTGTATTTGGCCCTTTTGGTCTGATATTGATATCAGATCCCCCATGGGGCCAAGCATGCCTTTCCTAAACAACGACACATGCGTAGAGGGGGGGGTTATTTATTTCTGCCAGGGTTTTCTTCCCTATATGATGCCATCCATGGATGGATGATTGGATGGATGGATGGATGGAAAAAGCTTCATGAAAAACGACCACGACGTCCTTTACTATATGTAATATGATTGCCAAGTCCAACCAACAATTGTTCTAAATTATCCAATTGGTTATAGCTATGAGTCTATGAGGGTTAGATCATTCTGATTTCTTTCTCATGAGCCTCAACTAACATTGTTGGTAGAACAAATTTTTCAAACACTCACACCCCATAACATAAAAAAACACAATTTTTTTAGAAAGGAACAAAAATCAAAATATTCTAATAGATAATGTAAGAAATTGAACAAAAGAAAGACATGGAACAACATTAAAGATATGCAATCCTTAAGAAGTTTGACAAATGTAACCCATTTTCCACTATTGAAATTCACAATGAAATCCCACAATTGATTCATGAATTAATCACGTTTGGAAGTCCTAATAAAATTGGATACTTTCTTCTTTTAGAAAATGCCGAAGTAGAAATCACGTCATTCAAACCAACATCCCACCTAAAACATATGTTTGCCAATTTTTGTCACTTTCAAGATCTCTAGTGACCTTCATCATTCCCCCAATCATAGATCCCTACTCTTAATGTTAGACTGCATTTTTCAAAAAGATACATGGTGCAATGAAAACAACATTTCCTTTGGAAAAACAACAATCTACTTCTTGAGGCGTTCCTCTTTCACTAGTGTCACCAAGCATCACAAATTGCAAAACAACCTACAACACACACGCCTAAAAACCAAAAAAAAATTCCAAATACTTTGTTGCCAAGTTGCAAAAGTCCTTGGTTACTTGAACTCCAACCTCATCCCATTCTTGATTGACATCCAACAACAGAGATCCACTCAACAACACCACACCACACAAGTCTTACCCACCAAGAAAACGATAACAAACTTAGCACTGTCAATCATAAACACTTTCGAAAGCTCATAAACTACCCCAAAAAAAAAAAAAAAAACAAAGCAATACAAAATCAGAATTCCACTCCTTCCATTAGTCACCATCAACCACCAAACCTTTGTTGTCTTTTGCTTTCGGTAGTTGATGTGACCATCATCCAATTAGGTTATCATCATAAAACTTTCAGCATAGATATCCCGTGTGCCCATTCTTGAATGCACGTTGCCCACCCCATTGTTTAAACAAAATAAGTTTAATAGATGGTTTGTGAGAACCGTTTGAGATAATTAATTGTCTTTTGCATTTGTGAGAACTGACTAGATTTTTAAAAAATAACAACCTTAATACATCAAGTGGTTCTCATAATTTTTTTTAAAAATGAAAGAATTAGGCCCATTCTTACAACTCTATGAGAAATCCAGAGCTGACAATTCTCCCAAAAATGTGAGAATTGCCCAACACTAGTACCTACATACCTCTCACTCACCTAGGTTCAGGTGTTAGACGGTTCTCAGGGTTCATATCCATGATTTTCAGAAAATCAAAGAACCTGTTCTGATAGGTATATAACCACAGTTCTCAAAAACAAAAAAGATTTGATAAAGGGGGAAAAAAATTCAAATAACCGCAATTCTTCAACTGGTTCATTTGTGAAAATTATTAGTTCTTTGACCCAAAATCAAAATACCCGCCCAATAGTGCACTCTGAACTACAAACAACATACCTATTTTCCAGTGTTGGGTGGTTCTTAGGGTTCATAACCATGGTCCACAAAGAAATCAAAGAAAACCCTTCTGATCTATACCTAACCACAGTTCACAAAAAACCCGGTTCCAATGATTCACCACGGTTCTGAAAAGGATCCACAGAACCGGTCCCTATGTATACCTAACCACAATTGTCCAAGGAATTAAGAAGGAAAGAGGAGAAATTGAAATTGAAATGACCCCCCTTTACGACCACCGGTTCTTTGACCGAAGTGTGAAATACCCGCCCAAAACTGCTACCTTTCGGCTGCTTCCCCCCTCCCCCCAAAACGTACCCTTTGAAAAAGCACTCCGAAATACGAACTACGAACTCCGAGATACAGCAGTCCGAATTACGAATTATGAAGTAGGAAATATGAAATACGAAATACGTAGTTCTGAACTACGAACTCCAAAATACATGCATAAGTTCGAATTACCAACTCCAAAATAAGAAATACGAAATACATACTCGAAACTAGGAGCTAGGAATGCGAAATATGAAATATGAAGTACGATCCCCAAACTACGAACTTCGAAGGACGAAATACTAAATACTTACTCCAAATAGATACGTACTTCAAATACGGAGCTAGAACTACATTATACAAAATACGTACTCCAAACAATGAGCTAGAAATACTAAACACGAAATACAATAGTCCGAATTACGAACTCTGAAATATGAACTCCCAAGTACGAAGTTAGAAATACGAAATATATTACTCCGAAATACATGAGTTTGAATTACAAATTACCAATTCCGAAATACATGAGTTCGCATTACGAATTACGAAGTCTGAAATACGAAATATAGACTCCGAACTAGGAGCTAGGAATATTCGAAATACGATCTCCGAACTACGATCTACGAACTCCGAACTACGATTCTCGGGACAAGTGGCAAGGCCTGCGTCGACTGCGGAATGAGTTCCTAATCGTCGAGCTGGGCAGACGGGCAGCGGATTGCGGTCATCAGCTCAGGTCGATCGATTTGGTGCTGAAGGAAACGACAAATGGAGAGCGCCTTGCTGCGTTGTTGTTGAAGAAGAAGGCTGGCCTCTTTCTTGGCGGAGGAGGAGGAGGAGGAGGTGAAAACGATGGCGGGGGAGAATTTGCGGGAGATAGCATGCGTGGCTCAGCAGCGAGTGAACGATGCCGTTAGTCATGTTGTGTTCGACCCGCATCTGGAGCTCATTTGGACCGCATCCTCCACTGTAAGACTCCTTCCCTTCCTTTAGGTTTCGCGAAGAAGAAGGAGAAGAAGAAGAAGAAGAAGTAGTTTAACCTGTAAAAAAACTATGCTGGTGCTGGTGCTGTTGTTTATTATCATCTTGTGTATTATTATTTTTTGCTTTGTTTTCTTCTCTGTCGAACTGTGCATTTTTCGGAATGATAATGTCAAGATCGGTGACGAGGAATCAATAGAAGGGGATTGATTGTTTGTTTCCTGATTGATGATGAACAGGGCTCCTTGCATTCTTACTTGTGTCCGTCGCTGGAGAAGTATACTGTTTTTGGAGCTCATTCCACAGCTGTATTAGGCCTGCTGGCAGCTGCGGAAGGCATTGTTTCTTTGAGTTCTGGTTGTGTCCGAATGCACACTCGAGGAGGACTCTCCATCCTCAATTTCAGGTAGTTTTGTTAGCCTGAGAAAAAGCTGCAAGTCTCACAAGTCCTGTGTTGTTCTCCATGCAGATACTGTTATAACTCTCTCCTTCTCCCTCTCTCGTACATGGCAAAATGGTACAGTTTGTTCATTTTTCTGCCTTTGCTGGAGGTGCTTTGACCAGCATCTAAGATTTGAGCATGCCTCATGATGATAATGCCTGTGTACCTTCTGAATTCCATCATGCAATTCTCCAGAGACAAGGGATTTTTTGATATGCTCTGCTGTGACTGGGAGCGTCCAGGAGCGGAGCGTCCGGGAGCTAAGCGTATGTTGATAGGCCACACCAGTGCCAAGATTTCAGTCCTTGATTTATCAACATCATGCATTGCTACAACGGTCTGTGTATCATCTTTTTACAATTGTTTCCTATTTCAAACTGTCTCGCACCATATTACTTCTTTAGTTTACAAAATTGACAGCTTTTTAAAATTAAAAAATGTGATCTTCTTCTTCACCATCATTCTGCAGTTTCCTGCGGGCCAAGGCATAGCTGTTTTAAGGAGTAATGGACGACTTGTAGCCTGTGGTGGCATGTCTGGTGACATTGTTCTGAAAGATCTCCGCACCATGAAGGCAGAGCACACAATAGATGCGCACCCTGGTGTGTTTTGAATTAAAGCCTAATTTCTTGAGATAAACTGCAATCTTTAAAGTAAGGAGATGATGGACTGCAATTTGAGCTATGTTTTGGTACTATCATGATGGAGGTGATGGTCTGACACTTTGTGGGTGGCATGCATAAGGTCATGACCACACTCATTGTTGTTTTATCAGCCTTTGATGTGTTGTTGGGGAGTTTTTCTCTGTAAACTCGTAGATTACTTGCTGATACTAGGGGTGTAGGAAATGTGCAGAAGATGTGATCACCCATCGGCATCCTTGCTGGTAGGAACTGACTGAAAGCAAGGGAATAATATTTGGAATATGATGCTTATTTTGATGGCTGATTTGTGAGAGGTCCAAGGCCCCAGATTGGTGACATGATTTTGTATTTCAGGGAAGATTTCATCTCTTGATTTGAAGGGCGATCTGCTCGTATCTTGTGGACTTGCACCACGAAGGGGCCGTGTCTACTGTGACTCCGTCATTAAGGTTTGGCTCTGGCTCTCCCTTTAGTAATTTGCTCTCATATGAAGGCTTATTAATCTGCTCTTCAGGTAACCAAAGCACATGATCAGTCACCATGTGAGAAATTAAATGTCTTACATGAAATTACTGTCCCAATGTGCCAGTGCTGCTGAGTTATGGGTGTAATATGGTTGAAGGTGCTTCACCTGACCTCTTTAATAGGTATTAAGACTGTTGGGTTACTGGATGGGCTCTGTTCATAGGGACTATGACTGTAAAATGATCTATTTGTTTATGCTGCATAGGTATTTGACATCAGACAGCAAGTGCGGCCACTTACAAATATCCCGTTTGCTCCTGGGGCCACGACACTTCGATTCCAACCCAAATTCTCTAGCATAGTCCTTGCAACATCAGCAAGTGGAGCTTTTCTTCTTACTGATGTTCAAGGAGGTGGTATTGATTTCCAGGGTTACCAGGTTACAAATGTCTTCACTTTTAGCTTCATGTCTTTCCTTGACCTATTCTTGATACCAAGTCAGATAGGTAAGTGAATTGTGACATCTGTACTAGTTATTCCATGCAGGTGAATTGTGACACAGATGCATTGTTAGCATCAGATGTATCAAGTTCGGGCGAGCTTCTGGGGTTTGGAGATTCTGGTGGATATGTTCATGTGTGGGGTACTTCTGAACATGCCCATGCAAATCTCTTCTCTCTACCAACAGAGGTATCTCTAATAGCCTTGCAACTTGTGAATTGAGTTCTCATTCTTGGCACAAACCCTCATGAGATGGATAAGAGAACAAGATTATGAACCACTTTCCTGTTATGACTTATGGAAAGTCAAATGATTCCTTTGCACAAGTACTTACCATCATAGGACTTTATTTAGCTTATAATAGTGACCGGTATGAAGATAAGCATTGTCTTGTCTGGTGGCAGCTTCCTGGTGTGTCATCAACACAGAGCCACATAAGTGAGCAAGATTCTTTTACCAATGTATACATACCAGGTTCAAGCAATACCCCATTTTCTGCCATTGATACCTCAATGCCAATCAGAGTTGGCCTGCCGCCACGTATGGTTGAGAGAGTCTTGTTGGAGCAGATGAGTGCTGTTGACTTTGTAGGCTATGTGCCAAATCCTCATTGGAGGAGGGGCATTCCTTTTGGGGATGCTTCCTGTGCTGTGGCTGGCCTCCGCAACACCCGTCAAATATGGAAGGTGGAACAAAGGTCCTTCTCATCTAATTGCATTGGAATGGGCACTGAATTGAATGAGATTCTATCCTCTTTCAGATATCACAGTGTGGCCAGTTTGGAAACCTACATTCAAGTCTGATTTTCCTTCTGGGCTACTCAGGCCACCAGCAAGGAGCAAACTGCAGCAAATCAGTGGTCCACTCTATCAGGGGTCACATCCCAGTTAAGAGTATCTGGTTCAAAGAGGCTACCAAAGGCATACCGACGGGTTGAGATCAAACAATCTCAGTCAAAGCTCAAGTTTGAGGAGTTTGATTTTAGCTACTACAACAAGACTCGATTTGCAGGCCTGGAAAATGATATTATCAACAGTTATTGCAATGCTCTCTTGCAGGTGGGAACTTCATTATTCCTCTCTGTGAATGGTTGCATGCTGTTCTTTGTTCTTTGTGCAGTCTGGATGTTTCCTGCTTGAATGTGATTCCCTGCAGGCACTGGATCGGTCTGTATCAGTGAAATGAGTTAGGTTCTTACAATGGACTGTGGGCCCTATTTTTTGGTGAGCTTGCAGGTTCTGTACTTCATTCCAAAACTGCAGGCAGCTGTTACATCCCATGTTTGTGAAAGGGAGTTCTGCCTGACGTGTGAGCTTGGTTTTGTCCTTCATATGCTGCAACTTGCACGTGGAAGCACCTGTCAGGTGCTTATCATGTCATGTGGTGTTGCTTGTAATCTTTCTGGCAGCACTGCCTTGATATTCTTTTCATTGGCATTGCCTAAAGTATTCATATTTTGAATGGTATCTTCTGCTGCAGCCCAGCAACCTACTCCGAGCCTTATGTCAGATTCGGGAGGCATCTGCACTAGGTCTGGTGGAGGGACTGGAAGAGTGGGAAAATGGCAAAGAGAAGTCTTTGGCAAAGCGTATTCAGAACTTTAGCTGGTTTCTACTAGAGCAGGTAGATACTTCCATTCACCTTGATGAGACTGTTGTGCTTTGTGTGCTGACTTGTCTATTGCTGTTCAATGAAGCATCACCAAGTGAATGTGGGTGTTCAGCCTAGACTTTTTGTGTGTGAATTGTGATTCAATCACAGCTTAGATTTCAGGAAGCTCTATATAAGTGATTTTTTGCTCCAGCTTCATAAAGAGTGGGGTGGAACAACTGGCTTAGAATCATGCTCACCTTCTCCAGCTGCTTCCATCAGTGATCAACTTTTCGGCATGCCATTTCGTGTACGCAGCAAGGTAGTATACTGATCAAACACCAAAATTTTCAAGCTGGTTCATATCTTGATGGAGATGATGATGGAAAATTTGCAGTGGGGACGCCTATGGAAGTATGCTGAGCTCCATAGCATGGATAGCCTTCAATTGATCTTCCCTAGCCTTTCAGGCTTTTTCCTGTATCAAATCTGTATTTTGTGTGTGGATATTTCAGTTTCTCTTTGATGGTGGAGATGCAGTGTCGAGGTGGTTCACATAATGAAGTGGTTCAAGATCGCCTCTCTTTTCAAGTCAATCTGCAGGTGAGTTTTGGTTCTTTGTCATGTAATAATTTTATTAGCACAATTGTAAGCAATATCTTTGTAGGATTGGAATGTGATAGGTCTGAACATCTGTGGACTTGGGATTGTGAAATGGTTTGCTTGAGTTGCTGAACTGAACCCTGCAGTCTAAGTAGTCCTGACTGAGATGAAGTGTTGTTTATGGTGTGTCAGTATCCAACAGGAAAATCAGGGTCAGCCCGTCCACTATTTGCGGAGCTGCTTGAGAGAAGTCTCTGCAAGCAAGAAGATATGCGTGCATGGTGCCCCCATTGTCGTGCCTATGTCCCTCTCCAGCAGGTCTCTGCTCTGCTCATGTGCTCTGTGTGTCCTGCCTTTGGGTGCTGGCAAAGAAAGACAACACCCCATAGATGAGCTCAAATGCAATTTTGGTTCTGACTTCAGATTCTAGATATAAGAAGCTGGCAATAATTGGGCACTAATTGGGAGGACACTTATTTGTGTTTACTTTTTGCACTCAATTGGGGAATATTTCAGGTCCGTCTTCCTTGCAGTTTACCAAGTATACTGATCATTGATTGCTGCATTCGAAGAGAGTCAGACTTGTACTTCTGGAATGCCGATGGGGATCACAATGATGCAGTTAGTAACTCTACTTCAGCCAGGATCAAAGGGGTGCAGTCTGGACTGATGAGCCCTGCTAATCAGACAGGTTCCAATTGGTGGCTCCCATTTCGGATAGAGATTACAATTGACTCACTCACATCCAGAGTTACAGTCTCAGAGGTAGGGTTGGCATACAACACACTTTGTCCTCATTAGGTTCCTTCTCAATGCAGGAGTGAACCATTGATCCAAGAGGGTATTCTTGAATCTGTTAAGTGAATTTTGGAATCTGATAGTAAACACAGCTGAATCTTTGTTGAGTTTGATAGGTGCATATTGTCTTGAGTTGAGTTTTGACTAAGCAAGAAATATACAATGAAAAATCTGCCAGAGTATACAATCTTCTACATCTTTAGTCAACTTTGTGAATGAGGAAACACTTAGAGAAGGCTGTTTCTAGCTGTAGATTGTATGTGAAAGCTTACACAGCTTCATCTTGTAGAGTTTGGTAGGATCGCCTCTCTGAATTGTAGAGAGCTTTGAAAGATTCCAAGCTATAAACCAAGAGAGTTGACACTTTGAGAAGTCATGGTTATCATTTGATGTTCTGAGATTCAGGAGACCATGATAACTGGAAGATGGTCTCCCTCCACTTGGACATGTTTGTGCAGGAGCGTTCTGCATATGGGGATGGTGCCAGTGACAATGAGATAAAGCATAAAAAATCTGCTGATGCTGAAGGGACAGCTGTAAGTCATGCAGTCTATGAGTTGACAGCCATGATTGCACACATTCATGATGATTTTGAGAATGATAGACTCTTTCACGATGAGGGTGAAGGCCATCTTGTGGCCCATATCAAGGTGAAAAATGTTGCCCCACCAATAAGGACTCTTCTTTCATGACTTGAGTTTTCAGTGGTCCCACAAACCTGAGGATTTTAGCTAAAATGTGGTCTTCCATTCAACTTTTGTGACTGTCTAAATTCTGCAACAGGATGGTTCCTTTAATTTATGGTGCATTATGTTTCAATGTTTAAATGTAGGAATTTCTGTTTTTTGAGTCTGCATCAGACTCAATGCTTTTATCCTTTCTTCCATTTCCTTTTACCAACTGTCTGCCCGGTAGGTACCTGATATGTATCTGGAGATGCATGGTTGGCATGCTTTACCATCACAAGTCCAAGGTGAGTTTCCTTTACACATTGCCCTCTCTTGTGGGTAATGTCACTGATTTTGATCATCTTTTTGCCAACTACCATACATCTCTTGCTGTCACACACTCACCCATCTACTTTGTCTCTACAGTGTAGAATTTTAAGTTGCAGATTTTGATACTGTTCTCATTTTTCCAATTTTCAGCTGTAAGTCCATCAATGACATCGAATGTGTTGCAACACGAGCCAGCTGCAGCAGCAGCAATGAGGGGAGCCCCAGCCTCCCAATCTGACTGGGTCCTGTTCAATGACTTCTGCATTGCACCAACATCCACCTCAGAAGTGGTATGTCACACTGTCAGAGACACAGCAATTCATACATCTGGTAACAATGCCAGCCATTGTTGGTGTATTGTAGTATTCATGTTGAGCAATGTCTGGTTGTGGAATCCTTAAATGCAATATTGCAGCTGTGAGTATTCATGAGAGTCGAATATATTATTCACACTTGCTTAGAGTGTGATTGGCATGTTTTTCTAATCCCTTGCTGGTGGTTGCAGGTGACCCTTTATGGCAAGCAAAAGGTCCCATGCCTTCTCTACTACACGCAACTACAGGAACGCATCATGGAGAACAATACTTCTGCAAATGTTTCTGAAAGCTCACCTGACTCTTCAGCCACTCTGGTCTTCATAAGACTTCCACTCTACACTCTACTTCCACTTGCAAAACCTTCTGGCTGCACTACTTTACAAGCCTGCATGTGCTTGTCAGATACAGAAAGGGTGTCATGTTTGTTTTCAATAAAGAGAACTAAGTTTTTCTGGGCTAAGTGTTTTGATGTCTATATGCAGGTAAAGAGCAGCTCACAGCCTATCAGTGATGAAATTTTCAAGCACCTTGTTTCAGAGTCTGCATCATTTAGAAAAATTTCTGCAAGCAATGACATATCTAGTACGTTCTGGCCATTTGACATGACAACAGAGGCTCCAAAGCCAGTATGACAATTCCCTACTGCTTTCTCCCTTGATTCATCACTCCACTGGCTGGGACTTTGCTGAACTCTTGGTGATTTTTCTGTTCTTGAATGCTGACTGTTTATTCTTTGACTCAGTGGCATTGGCTGCCATGGTACTGATGTGGTTCATTCTCACATGTTTTGTTCGGGACTCTGGCAGGGATTACTGCTGGGAATAGATGCTGAATTTGTTGCTCTGTCAGCTTCAGAGAAGGTGATGTCATTTGTTTTTCTCTTGGGACTCAATATTATTGCTGCTGTAATTAGGATGATCAATTTTTCATCTTTGGCTTGCTGATGTAAATAGCTTTTTCATATGAGCAGGGCTCCAGAGAGGATGGGGTTGAGTTTGTGAAGCGGCCAGCACGCTTAAGCTTAGCACGTGTCAGTGTGGTATGCCTGCTACTGAGCACCTTGTCATTGCTGTCCATTTCTCACAGTAGACAGTCAGTTTTGACATTGTCAATGCTGTCATCAGAGTAATATCATGGTAGATTGATGCATATGCTGATTTTGGTTTAGGTGCGTGGAGAAGGGGATAAAGCTGGTGTTTGCTGCATTGATGACTACATTTGTATGGTAAAATTCATCACTGCAGCTGACAAAGAAGCTTCATTGAGATACTTTTAAAAAGTCAGAACATTAAGGTGACTGGATACTGGGCGTTGGCACAGGTTGAGCCTGTATATGATTACTTGACAAGGTATTCAGGAGTCTCGCCTGGTGACCTGGTGAGCAACCCTATAACATGTTCTGGTTGCTTTTGATTCCATGATCCATTTGCTTCATGTGGATTCCTAATATTTCAGATCCTGCAAATTTGAAGTAGTCAATAGTCAGGTTGATAGGTTCTTAAGACCTTTGCAGCTTAAAACAGTTCTTCATAGGTCAAGTGGTGAGCTTAATTAGACTCTTGAAAAGAAGAGGTTACTCTTTGAAGTTTCTATAAAATCAAACCAGAGGTTAAAAGCTACCAAAAAAAAGATATCTGTCTGGCATTTCTCCCTTTAGAATCTTCAGAATGGTTATTTCAAGGGCTTCTTAATCCTGAGGGGGGAGCTTTTTGAGGCCCAGTTTATTTTCAAATGATCATGCTCCTCACAGTCCTCCATGTTCTTTCTCTCCTCATCCTCTTGTCTCGTTTGGTTCTTTTTGGGTTCTTCTTATGTGTTCCTCCTTTTTGGTTCTTTGGTCATCTCTTTTGTGTTGGAGGAGGACCTGTCATCTCACCATGTTACATTCCTCTTCTTATCTTCTTTTTTCTGTTACTTCAGTTGATCTCAATCATCTCAAAAGATTTCAATGTTCTTTTGTTATTACCTAAATGGATAAGTGTAGTGACAATTTTATTCTGTTTGTAAGAAGCAGTACAGGTCTTTAGTTTACTATTGAGCTTAATTTGTCCAGTAGGTATGTGTGAGGTTTTGATTGCAGCAGAGTCAGAGAGATCCTCAAAGTTTATCATTCTTTCAAATAAGGCTCATAACTTCAGTGGTGAAAAGTGTGGCCTCTGTCTTCCTTTTCTATGTCCTGTTTGGAAGTTTGATAAGAGCCCCGCTTAAACCAAGAGTATCTCTTCTCTCACCAATGATTCTAAGTGGCTCAATTCTTTCTACAAAGTTATAGTACCTGTGGTCAATGCACTTTGAGTGTGAAAGTTTAGAAAGGATCATTGTTCCTTCTGATTGTAATTGGATTCTCAATGACTCTACAGGAGCAGTGGATGTGATAAAACTCCTAAACCTTTCAAGATCAAGAGGCTTACAGAACTCCACTGTTTGCTGCAGTTGTTCCAATTTTTCAACACTATATGCCAAGATTGACCTGGCTGGTGTGAAAGTTCTGATCAATGAAGTGTTTGCTTGTGTGTTAAATACTCAGCATTTAAAGTTCTTGTTGGGTCAAAGAGTGGTTCTTAATTTCAGGTTTTTGTGGCTTAAGAATTAAGAATTAAGAATAAACAAGAGATCAGTTCTTTTGAGTCCCTCCATAGTTTCAAAGGTTGCGGAACTTCAGACTCTATGACTTGGTTAACAGTTTATGATATAGAATCTGTTCCTTTTTGCCATTGTGCTTAAGAGACAATGTATTGGGTATCCCAATGGGAACAGATTGCATAGTCTATCCAGCAAACTTCTAAATCTTTTCCTATGAGCTTGATGTCTTGAAGCGTGTCTTGAATTCCAAGACTTGTTCTTGTTGTTGCATCAGAGATTGTCTTTAGTCCCGAAACTAAAGTTTGTGAATGATCTCTTTGTCTTGGACTTTGTGGACTTTGAGAGTTTTATGTACCTGTACAAAGATAATCTGGTGGTGACATATACTGTAAAAATATCTTGTGAGTGAAACTGTACTTCTAGTGGCTTCTCTTGTGACTTCTCAGAATTAACCATTAATCAAAGTCCTCAGGGTCTTTCATGTGACATCTTTGAGAAATTTAGTTCTCTGCTTCTGACTTTTTTTCTTCTTCTATGTTCTTTAGTCCATATCTGGAGTTTTTCTTTGACTTCAATGAATTTTTTTTGCCTAGTTCTGGTTACCTTGAGTGATGAGTATGGGGACTTCTTGATACCATGAGAGTTATCTCTTTTATGTGTTTCTGAGCTAGCAGGCATCAAAGTGGAGTCCTCCTGTGACATTGACCTCTACCTACTTTCAGGAGCTGACAAAGTCAGTGTGGATTCTATGGTAGCTGGTCACTACCATGCATGTTGCTGTTGCTATCAATGTTCAATCGACACCTCAGCCTGTTCTCTGTTTCTCAGTCCCTTTTTTTTCTTTTGTTCTTTGTTTTTCTTGTCAGCTGATACATTGTAGGATCTGAAATCTCTAAAAGATTCTTAATGGGTCAATATTCATTTCTGTTCAGGAATTGACTTAGATTGTAAGTAAAGAAATGTTCTTAATACTTATGGAGGTAATAGCTTTTGATGCCACTGTTTGCCTAGGTTGTGGAAGCGCACAATTGGATTTGAATGGGTAGTGAACTTTTGACATGTTAGAAGAGTGTTGTGGCTCCTGATGCTGCTGGTGAGTCCTTCACAACTGACATTTTGTGTAGGATCCGGCCACATCAAACCATCCAGTCACAAATTTGAAAAAAGCATACCTCAAGTTGCGATATCTGGTGCGTCATTCACCTCCCCAGCATTCTTTCTCGGTTGATCACAAATTACCTGCATCAGGAGCCTTCATTAGCTTGACAATCTTTGAACTTCATGAATTGTGAATTGATTCCCTCTGCAAGTAATGCTTGAATCACAGGTAGACAAGGGGTGTCGATTTGTTGGACATGGCTTGAAGAAGGACTTTCGCATGATTAATATTGTTGTACCACAAGACCAGGTTTTTCTCTCTCTTCTCTTGTGTACATGATCAATTGAGATGAGGCTACAGACAAAAAACTACTGCCAGTCCTTCAAAGTTGGCATCTGGATAGTAGTCTTGGTGGATACTTTGTGATATGGCTTCTGTGAGATTGTAGCCCACCAAATGAGATGACCAATCTGGTTTAAGCTTGTACTTCACTAGTTGGGATTATATGGCAATGGTGTTGTGTGGTATGTGTATTTTGTCTGTTCTCACAATATGATTTTTTGGATATTGGATTGCCAGATTATTGACACAGTTGAGCTCTTTCATCTCAAGCGGCAGCGCATGCTGTCACTCCGCTTCTTGGCTTCTTATCTTCTCAATGTGAGCCTTTAACCTTCTGTTCATCATGTCAGTGTGTTCTAGCTAGGATCTGCAGCAACCAGCAGTTCTGGAACTCTTTGATTGTATTATAACAATTCCTTGTTACTAATGAGGAGAAATGAGTCAGGATTGAGGTTTACCATGATGGATGTTGCAGGTAACTATTCAGAAGGAGACTCATGACAGCATTGAGGATGCTTGCACGGTCTGTGTCTCTCACATGTGTGTGGAATGCTTGTGCAACATGTTGTCACTCTAAATAAAATACAGTAGCTTACTAAATGAGGTCAGGTGACATGGACTATTTTGAAGTGGGTCATGTACAGGCTCTCAGGCTGTATGAGAAGTACAAGCAGTTGGTGGCTGCAGGAGAATTTCATGACAAGGTACATTCTGCAATGATTCCTTGTTTGGGACTTTTAGGCTCTTTGTCTTAGTTTTTCTTTTGTTGCTCCTCCATGCTCACATTAAGCAAGACTCAGCCAATATTTTGATATTGAAGCAGTCTTATTGTAGCTCTTGTTGGAAATGGGTTCTTGGCAGCTCTTGGAGATCTATCGGTATGGTCGGAGGCATGGTTGGGAAATCTCCAATGACATGACCATGGTAACTGCTCGATGTAACTGACATAGTCAGCGTGGAAGGCACATGATCGAAGGTATGTAGTGATGTTATGTACTCTTGTGGTAGAACATTTGAGACATTTTTTTTTGGTTGTATAGTGGGGGGCAGGGATCAGTTGGAGATCCATTTCCTTAGTGTTGCTAGCATGTCAAGGTATTATCTATCAGCAGGATCATTCACAAAACTTGAATCCTTGCTCACATGCACAGACTGTCAAGCCAGTCAACTGGAGGCTATACATCAACCAAATTTCTTTTGTTATAGGATACCCATTCACCTGTAAATGTTTGTTGTATAAAGCTTGTTGCACAAAAATCTAAAATGTATTACCAAATTGTGTGGACCTGAATAGACCCACTTCATTAGAGGTCATCATCCTATGTGGAGGATGAGAAAATGTCATATGACATGGTAATCTTGGAACGGGGCCCATTATAGAAAGCCTGTTCCAAATTTGTCAGAATTTGTGCCATGTCTGTTAGTCTGTGCTTGTACATTGGTTTAGAAAGCCGGACCTGTCTGAAGCATGCTGTCACCATATTGAGGTGAACCAGTCCCCCTTCATGTGCTTTTGGGGGTTGGGAAGGGGAGAATCAGGTTTGGGTGGAGAACAACAGAACAAGCACATTCAGAACTTGCTATTGCTTTGCAGACGCACAATTGTAGAGTTAGCTCCAGAAATTGTGTAGGAAGAGGGTGGTGAGTGATATGCTGGACTTTGCTTTCAATTTAGCATCTCTGACTAGATATTAGTAACAGTTTGCAAAGAGCTATATCTCTAAATCCCTCTTTACAAGCATTCCACTGCAGTAGCTAGCATTGCTTTCTCCTGCAACTGTCCAGTCACCATTGATCTAATTTCCAGGGCAACAGGGAGTACTGAAATATTTGAGCTTTACATATTTCTGTCTTTTACTTATTCCAAAACACAGAAAATTCTCTGTTGCTGCATTACTCTTTGTTAATTTGACAATTTACTGCACTATGTGATCATGCAATTTTGCTTGATGCAACTCTGTATTACTAATGTTGTGCATGAAGTTTGAGGGGGTTTGTTTCACAGGCTCAGTCAGGATGATGTCTAGGAATGTGATAACTCTCCATGGTTCTGGGGACAGTCAGAAGTATGGCTACTGTTACTGTGCCAAATTGACGAGTTCCAACTTCTTCACTTCAACATAGGTCGGTCATCTTACTTTGTCATTGCATTTGAGAGTTTGACAATGTAGGGTAGATAGGCCAGTGAGCGAACACTTAGGAACTCAAAGAAGGTTGAATCCTTACACATTCCTCCTCTGCTTCTGAAGCTCAATTCGGTAAAGGAATGTGGAAGTTATGGGGTTTTTGGTGTAAGGGGGCCCAGTGTTTGGTGATGGGTGAATTGAAACAGATTAGGATTTCGAGCTTAAATTTTTTTGTCATTGCATCTTTGCCTCTGGAATACAACGAAGTTTTGTAAAGCCCTAGTTGGTGCACCCATTGGGTTTTAAATCACTCAGAGTGCAGAAGCTATGAGGCTGGAACTAGAGAGGGGTATAGAGCTATTTTTTCAAAAATTTTGAAGCAAACTATCACTCATCCTCTTCCTGTGTTCTCTGCGGTGCTCCTTTACTTCTGATGTGCAAAGAACATTTGTAGCCCTTCAGTTTGTGCAGCAAATGACACAAAAATGGCTCAATTTGGTTAAGGAATGAGTAAAATATTGGAAAGTGTTCAGTGATGGGTATGTGTTTGGTGATGGGCGGTTTTACCCTACTTGTGACTAAGTGAAGGTCTATCTTGAGTTTTACAAGTTTTTATGTTGTCAAATTACCTGTTAATTTACCATATGTGTTTTGTAATGCAATTTGTCTTGCATGATTTGAAATTTGTCAAATTCTTGCCCCATAGAACCTGAATGAAACCAAAATTGCAGTGTTATATAAGTAGTTCCTTGCGAGCATCTCCATCAACAGTCCCTATTTGGCCTCTATCTGACATGTCTGACATAGTGTTAATTATTCCTCATCCCCACCCATTAAAATGAAAAATATTACACTGTAAAGTGAGAAACTATTTAAATGCAACCGCCTGTACCAATCATTCTGACTGGCCAATCAGAAGCAGTCATTTTATTTTACTAGCCCTGTTGGAGATCAGTGTATCATTTGTCAATACAGGTCTAATCTCAATTTTGCATGGTTTAAAGGCTGTATTTCATTCAAGGTAATATGTACAGGCTGCTGCTGGTAGAGATGCTTTTAGCCATGCAAGCCAAGCCTCTTTTGGTTATAACCTTCAAGGAGCTGGTCTCTTGATACATGTCATGAATTTTTGGCATGATAAAAACTCATTAAAAAAATATTGTGATCTTTTCAGTTCCTTGTTACAGTATGTGCATGGTTGAAGAATATCCCTTTATTGCAAGCTACAAATTTTGACACACCTTATTTGATGGTTGTGTTTTGTTTATAGAGAGCAAGCCCTTGAGTGGAGGGTGTTCCTTTAAATTGTGGCCTTGGTGCCAAGGGCAGTAGTTTGAGGCTTGGGCCTGAAACTTACAATATTGATGCCTAGGTCCAAAAATAAAGCAACATTTGACATGAGGGGCTTCCTCTACACCTCAACCTTATTTGAGTGACACGTTGTAAATGTGTCGCTTAGCCTTAGGCAGCTTGGTGCAAATTCCCATGCGTGGGCAGGCACACTGGAAACCTGTGCCTTTGAAACATGCTAGGTTTTGGGCACATGTTTCAAGCCCCCCAGCCCCCCACTCGAGTCATGCTTTCATCACTTTACGCTATTCCACACCCATCTCATCACACCTAGCTTTTCATGCTTTTAGCATTCAAACTTTTCTTGGATGCGACAGCTTTAGGACTTATTGAATGCTAGGCAAAGAAAATCATGACAAACTTTTCCAAATCTTCTTGTCAGGCTATTGAGCTTGCTTCTTAGCTCTCCCATCTTCATATTCCCAAGCTCTCAACTCTATCATATTCGTGAACTTTTTTCAATTTTTTCAATTGTTGCTTAGGATGTTAGGATTTTTTTAAGGGTGATTGTTTAACATGTTGGGGTTTTTTGAGAGTGGGCATCTTTCTCTTTGTAAATCTCCATCCTTTAAGGTGGTTTGTTTAACATGTTAGGGTTTTTTTGTGGGTGGGCATCTTTCTCTTTGTAAATCTCCATTCTTTAAGGTGGTTTGTTTAACATGTTGGGGTCTTTTGAGGGTGGGCATCTTTCTCTTTGTAAATCTCCATTTGTATGTGCTTTTTTGGATGTCTTATCCTCTCATTGTTCCTTCATAATTAATTCTTGGGTATTGCTTGCTTGCTCTTAAATCCTCTCCAACAATAGTTCTAGGGTAGGCCTTGCTCCTCACCATAATGGCAAATGTTGTCTTCAGCTATGGGGGTGCATTTTGTTTGTGACCATAACATGATGCTTCAAGCAATTTCCCAAATCACACACAAACTTGGAATGTCCCAATCTTTAGATTTTCGATCATTACTTTCGACACTATGCATTTCTATCTCGTGTGTGTTGGACATTTTTTGCATTCATTTACATTCATATTTGTGAAGTTCTAGGTATTAGTATCCATTGACAAAAACATATTGAAATTTTGGTAGTAATTATAGGAGGTTTCACAAATTTCAATTCCCAAGTTTTTTTTCTATGCATTTCCCAATCGTGTGTGTTTGACAAATCATGAACTTGCATTTTTCACTAGTCCAAATTCATTTGTCAAGTTGTCCTATATTTGTTTATCATCTTTCGATTTCAAACTTCCATTGCCAAGTTTTGATATGTGCATCTTTTGACATGTCCATATCTAGGTTTCATGTTTCTTGTTCCAAGGATGCTTCCAAAACCTTGCCCAATATTGTTTTGTAGATATAGGAACCTCATATCATCTATATGTATAGGGACCCGGTATAAACATCTCCAAATTTTTGGTTTTTTAAAGATGTTTATGGTCATTGAGTGATCTCATCCCACTTCTCTAACCTAGTAAAAAAGGGGCATTTGCCATGTGTTTATTTCTCAATGTCATAAATCCAAAATGGAGCATCAATGTGGACTTTTCAATACATTTTCATGTTCTTTCTAAAGAATCAAGTATCAAATGTTTATGTCCCAAAATTTTGGTTGTGGTTTTGTTATTCCAAGTTTTTGAAAATTTGAAAACTAATAAGAAGTTTTCGGGTTTGAGGATTTGCAACAAAATTGGTGAAGCTATCAAGTTAAAAACCATGTCTTCATACTATAGCTACCAGATTATCCACACCCACATGGCACAATACAATGGTTCATGTAGATTTGAACATGTAATAGTTTGATGCAACTTCCACCATGAGTGTTGATAGGGTTTTTGGGTTGTTTGCAAATACATACAATTGTTGGGTCTCATCCAACTTCTCTAATATGGAAAAAAAAATGCATTTGTCTGGCATTTTTTTTTATATTGAAGAAGAAAAATGTGACCTCTACATGACCTTAATATATTCAAGTCACTCTTACAAAATCTTCATGTTCAAGTGCATTGGATGTGATTTTGAAACATTCCTTTATAAAATCCATGTGCCCTTGGTAGCACATGCAATTATGGGTTTAAGTGGTATTTTATGATGGCATATGGATAAAAGACATGTTGAGTTCAAACATATTGAAACTTGACAAAAATTCCAAGTCGAAACATAACAAATGCAAACTTGGCAAAAAAACATAACCAAAACATAACAAAACATTTTGTCCCAAAAGAAACTAGAAAGCCAAAACAAGTGGTCCAAACACATAGTCAATGATACCATAGAAACATGAACTATGTAACTTGTTTTCAACATGCACACAAAACATTAAAACATACAACTCAATGGAATGTATGTTTTTGGAATACTAGGTATTATGTATGAAGAAAAAGAAACCTAAATAAATTGAAATTGCAAAAAACTAAAATGAAGCTTACTACCCAATCATAATTTCAAACAACGTTGTAACCAAAACATTATGAAACTTGATAGAAAACATGGAACCTACAACACAAATAAATCACCTAAAACATGTTCAATGCAACCAAATACAAATGAAACCTAATGAAATTGTCTAAAAACAAGCACAAAATATGAACAATGGTTATAATACATGTTGTAGGTGAAACTTGAAAAACCAAAAGACTAACAACACCAAAGGAATTTCCAAGACAACAATAGTTATGTCATGCATGATACACCCCATGTTTTTCAAAACCTAAACTTGGAGGTCAACATCCCCTACCTTCACACATGTTTGCTTGTGCCACGTTTTTTAACATGCCAAAGACATAAAAAGATCTTTGTTTCTAGCCCACACCTTTTTGCAAGTAATAAAATTCATGTATTAGGATCAACCACAGTAATAACAAACTAAGAACTATGAAACCAAAATGAAACCTGTGGAAGGGTGATACATTGAGGCTTCAGATGGCTAATGAAACACAATCAGCCAAGCCAAAACATGCAAGACTACCATTGAAACATGACACCACAAACTTGAGCTATGATGCAAAAGGTGCCCACCCACAAAACATAATAAAATCAAGTGGGCATTCAAAAAAACCAAAACATAGATACCTCCATTCATCTTGCAAGATAAACATCACAAAACTCTACCTTTTTGTTCAATCCTAAACATGAATTGCCGTTGGGAAACCATTATGTGTGTAGATCCATATTTGCACATGAATTATCTAAAACAAATCGCAAATAATTGTATTAAAACATAAGATCTCAAGTCTTGTAGTTTTGTCAATTAATTATAGCCATTGCAACAAAACATAGACATAGATGGAACACAAGTTTCAACACGTTCCGAAAACATTATTTTATAGTGAAGAAACTTGAAACTGTGACTTCCATTAAGAAACATAATCAAAGTGCCGATTGAAACATACAAACTAATTATTTATTAAGAAACAAAAGTGTGAGTACATTATGATATTATTTTTTGCATCAACATCATTAACAATGAACACGTTTGGCTGCCATCCTAGCTTTTCATTGAATGTTTTTTGGTTTATTACATCCATCCATTACAAAATGTTTGTCTACTTGCTTTGGGAAGTGATAACATACACCACAAGACATTTGTTGTGCCATTTGTCAAAGACCATCATTGTGTACAATGGAAACTACACATGGTACAAGCAATGAAACTTAAAGCGTATAACATAATTAATGTTTCATGCATAATTGAAATGGCACGGATGTTTACCTTATTTTTGTTGGTTCCGACAATAGAATCTATGGCAATCCCACTTTGATGGCCATATTGAATCATCATTTCAACTTGCCATAGAGATTGGATGCCAATAATGAATGGCATATTTTGCCCAATTAACTCTCCGCCTACTTCCAAACTAGTCTTTTAGTAATAGAATAGGAGGTTTGGGTTCTTCCAAACCCACATCCAAATGTTCTTGACATCATTTTCATGTTTTTTATAAGTTTTTCTCGCCAACTTTCCTGCTATGTTTTGAATGTCTTGATTACATAAAGATGTGTCCCTTGTGAAGTAGCCCCCAAACTTAACAACGTGTTGAACATTTTGCTTATGTTTCACCATCACCTACAAAACAAATAGTCCTAATCAAAGGTTGTCCATGATGAATTCCTTCATAGACACAAACACATGCATTGCAAAGGTTGTCTTGTCTCCTTGCATTTTATTCCTATGGCACACCTCTCTCGCAACATTACGGTGCTTCTTCTCATAATAACATATTTATGTGACGGGCAGTGGTAAATAAAACATTTAAAGCATGAATGTATATTGGCATCCCTTTTTTTGTGAACCCTTAATACTTTTAGTTGTAGTTTAAGTTTCTGTTTTTTCTATTGGGATGGTTTTACCTTTCTTACTGAGTCCTACCTTTTTTAATGTTGTATCTTTAATCACTGCAAGCACATCCATCGATGTTGTCTTCTAGTCCATAACCTCAATTGTACATGCACAAGATCTAATTAATCTAAAACAATTGGACAATTATGAACTACTATTTGAATCCGACAATGAAATAGATGTGCAAGGTAATGTACAAAAGGTGCAACTTTGAAAGTTCTAACAAGTTATCCTAACATGGGAAATAAAGTTGTCTAGTCATTTATGCATATTTGCTTTCATGTGAATTTGCAATTTGTATAGATTATTTGCTCTTCTTTAGAAAGGAAATCTTGCACACAGTTCAATGAAATATACGTCAACAACCCAGTTCACCTCGGGTCCACCTAATTTATAGTTTTCATACCATGTCAAGTCCTTGTGCATGAAAACAACTACAAGCAAAAATTGAACACAAGTTTGAACACCTTTGAAACTGCATTTGTTCATTTCAAAGCACATATAGGATTTTGCATCCCATGTTTCTCTACTTCTAGAGTCACATTCCAAAGGTTCTAGAATCACGTTCCAGAGGTTCCATCACCTTTTCCACACCGAGCTACAAAACATGGCACTATATAAATGTAGAATGTCTTGATGAGCATGAGATTGAAAAATCACATCTACTAGTTGCAACCACTACAATAAATGCACCTTGAAAATACATTGGAGAATGTTTTGAAATCATTATTGAAATATCAAGTTTTGATAAACATGATTTATGGTTGCCACATCAACAACATGTTTCAGGTGTGACATAGAAAGATTATAATGGGTTCTTCACAAGAAAATCCTTGTAACTTGAAACACAAAAATAATTATTTGTGATTATAGATTTTGAAACATGGACTGGAGTTCAAAAATGTGTTTCAGGATGCATTCTCCAAAAACTTATTTTGAAACAAAGTTTCACAACTCTAATTCTGAAACATGTTCATGTCGAAACAAAACTTTAAAACATGTTTTATAGCTCAATTTCCAAAACCTACATATTTCAAAACTAGAGTCTAAAACTAGAGTTTGAAATTATATTTGGATGTTCTAGTTTTCGATATAAAAACAGAGTCCAAAACATGGATTCCTGAGAAGGAACAATACTTTAATTTAGGATTCTGAAACTATACCCAAAAACCAAAATTTCTAAAACATGAAGTGGGAGCTTGAAACATGTAAAAATGATAGGGAGCAATTGTGCATGCAATGGAAATTTGGGACATTGATATCTGGACTTGTTGCCCCAACAAAATAATCTTCTTGAAATATGAATTATGGCGTGCAAACATGACATTGAAAAATAGACTTTATGTAGATAGGAATATTTATTTTGAAGAGAAAAAAAATTGTTCACCAAATATTCTTTAACAAAATGGGGGTTGGTTCAAATAGTCGTGATATTATAGTTTACACAAGTGGCGCCTACATCTAGTATGTACTAAAGCAATTTCAAAACATGGTAGGTTGCAAACAAACTCCCACAACAAGTTAAATTTTAGGCCATGACTCTTGGTCATTTTTTCAATGGAGCTTTTGGTGCCTTTTCTTGCTTTTGAGTTGGCTTTCTTAGACCTTTCAATGGTTGCTTAATCAATATAAGGCGAACAATTTTTTGCATTTTTCAATTTCGACCTATTCTTGCTGCCATGAGTGGTTTCGAAAGGAGTGCCCTTGACAAGGTGTTATATTGTACCCTTTTCAATCTCCGTTGACAACAACTTTATCGACATCACACTTTCTTTTGGGACAATGACAATGTCATTGTCTATCACATAATTATGTTTGGGTTGATAAGGGATCTTATACCCTTTGGTTGGTATAATGAACGGTTGCCAAAATGCCTTCAGAACTTTCACCTGGAGGTATTCAAATTTCGAAGTTGACCAACCCACCTATAAAATGACACAAGGTTAGTTGGCATTCAGGAGGAAAACCAAAAGATAGAAGGACAAATTCAAAACTTGTTCACAATGAAACTTGGAATCCAATACAAGGATATGAAATACCTTTTGGTAGATGACACACATGTAAATATCCCTCCAAAAACACATAAATGTTGAAACATGATGATACTACAACATGGATTTGGATAAACATAAAGAGAAAAAATCAAAATTCTCCAAAAAAATCCCCCCAAAATATAACCTCATAGAAGGATGGCCTTCCACAAACATATGCACCCAAAACATCACTTCATAATAAAAAGGGCTCAATAAACATATCCCCCCACAAAAAAAACCAAATCTTTCCAAAAACATGTTTCCCCGGAATATCACATTTAAGTAACATAACAATCCAAAAAAATTTGAATTTGAAACATAAGCTTCTACTGACATATAAATGCCTAATGTTCTCATTTCTAAAACATAACAAACCAAATCATATAGAAGGAAATAAACAAATTGGAAACAAGCATTATGGTGAAAGCAAATCAATTCAAGTATGGTACTCACATCAATGCCAACTAGGTGGTCCCTATCGCCACGACTATGGATGTAGTTTACATAATTTTCTACCACCAAACAATTGCATTCCCATGACCCCTTCTATGGTGCACAAGAACATGGATAATTGGTTTCAAGCTTTAAATCAACCATTGGGTGGAGTTTAAGGGCAGTCCTTTTATATATGCCCACCCCAATTTTGCACATTTCACAAACCAATCGGCTTTTGAAATGTTGTGAAACCAACCCAAGGATTGAATCAAAATGAAAAGTTTGATTATTTTATAGGAAAAAAAGAAACAAGTGACTCCTCTCAAAATATGGAACAACAAATGAATCTTCTTACCCTCGTTGTTACAAAGATTTCTCATGCCCCAACTAACAACATTCTCTTTAACATTACCCTCCTCCAATTTCTCTTGATCCAACACTCTTGTAGCCCATTTGTGAACATGAAAGTAACACTTTTGAACTTCAACTAATTCCAAGCACAACACATATTATAACATGAAGTCCAACATAATGCCTCTAAGTTTGCCTTGAAAAAATCCATAAAACTTTTATGTGACTTTCAAATGATACATTGTAACTAGTATGCAATGAAAAGCCCCCCATTTGGTGTAGAAAATCAAACTTCAAATAATTTCAAGATTTTATCACACTAGATTAAATCACAATCACATACATGAGTCCTTTTTCATAAAATTTAATGATAATTTGACATGGGACAGATTCTAATCATAAAGGTGCTTAAAAATATGGACTTTCACACCAAAAGTTATCCACTCTAGCTTGCAAATACCCAATAAGGTGAAAGCACATTAAGGTTGAACACTTTTCACCCCAAAAAATGATGTATAATGAGTATTATAATACACAATAAATTAAAATCTTAATGGTATTATTTGGCTATCATAAACACAAGCAAAAAACTTTAAAATTTGCATAACATCTTGGAACTAAAAGTTCACTTTGAGTCAAAATTAATCTTGATCCAATAGTTAGATGAATGGAATTGGATAAAATTAATGTACATACAGTATATAACTTACAGTTTTTCAACGGCCATAGGGCCTCATGTTTGTGATTCATGAAACATTACCAAAAAAAAGAAAATTGAAAAAACAATACAATGCCCATTTATAAAATCTCCTCCTTTTTGATATGGTAGTGGTTTTTTTCTTTTAAATATATATTATTATGCATTTATTGTTCAAAAATGCAATAAACACATTTTTTCAATGAAATTTCATCCAAAAACTTTAAATCTTTAAATGGTCAAAAATTTAATTCATGTATATGAATATCATACACCATAAAAAAATTCACCCAATAATTCCACTCACAACCTTGGTTTTGAAGTATATATGCATTTTTTTCTAACTCTATGACATGTACTATTTTGTCACAAATATACTTCATACATTAAAAAAAATCATTGTTTGTTGGATTTTTAAAAAAATGATTAGATTAAGTTTCAAATTAATCAATTATATTTAAAACAAGCAAAAATAATCCAAGATGTGATGTCCATACATTACAAAAAATAATAATTACAGAAAGATTATACTTGTGATTACAAGTTTTGGGGGGCTTAGTGTGCTTATGCCCAATAGCCTTGAGCTTTTATTTGAGGCAAGGATGAAAACTAAAGAGTTGTACTTCAAAAATTTCCCCACAAATGAAAAAATCACCATCAATGAACTTGCACACAAATTTTTGGGGGTATTGTGACATAAAAAAGGGTGTGCCCATGAGTTGGCCGTTGTTTGGTTTAGGGACTACAAAGGAGAAATATCAAAGGATGGTTCAAGCCCATCAAATTGATTTGGCCCGTGCTAAAATAAATAACAATAAAATTATTGTGAAAATGGAGGGTACTATTAAGTTTTTATGGTTGTAGAACCCAAATTAAAAAGGGTGAAAACACACAACGAGTGAGCCAATTTTCATCAAAAAAGGTGATGTATAACTAGTATCATCGTACATAATAAGTTTAAATTTTGATGGCATCATTTGACAATCTTATACATAAGCAAAAAAACCCTAGAATGTGCACAACAACATTTTGGAACTCAAATTTCACTTTAAATCAAA
>Ga0116227_10002856_pt1 | contig 38902 bp, 34 predicted proteins | sample S1TSphgellanicum_FD_89693 | JGI IMG/M metagenome (GOLD analysis project Ga0116227, IMG submission 89693) | Host-associated microbial communities from peat moss isolated from Minnesota, USA - S1T2_Fb - Sphagnum magellanicum MG | ecosystem: Host-associated > Plants > Peat moss > Unclassified...
AGGCCATCAGGAGCCAGCGAAAGCCGCGCAGCAGAGGCACATGCAGGGTGTAGAGCGGATAGGAGACCGCCCCAAGCCAGACGAAGGGCTTCATCCACCTGCCAGAGGCGTTGGCGTTCACCGCGAAGGCCACGATGCACGGCAGGATCACCATGACCAAAGCCAGGTCGCGCACCCAATAGAGCCGCATATGGGGGAACCATCTGACCATGCAAACGGCCAGGGCCAGAAGTACAAAGCCGAAATGCACCTTCGGAAAGCGCCACCCCTTCTGGTCCAGACGATAGATCAGCACCCCGGCGAAGAAGCCGTAAGTCACCCGGGGCAGGCCGCACACGAAACTCCGCCGCGTCCAGCCCACATCGAGCCAGCCCCACCGCCAGCAAGCCAAACAGAGACCGACCGCCGCCACCGCCATGATCGCGCCGATCCGCCGGGGCGTGAGCCAGCGGAAAACCGCCCCGTGGACGCCGTTGGCCAAGATTTCCCAGAACAGCGACCATTGCGGCCCATCCAGCGGAAAGCAGTCGCCGCCATAGAGCATGGGGCCAAACAGCACCGGCAGAATGAGGAATTGGAACCCCAGTTCCCAGAAGAAATCACCTCCGGCGATGAAGCGGACGACCACGGCGATAACCAGAGCGCCAAAGATAGCCGGATAGAGCCTGATCAGACGCGCGACCATGTAGTCACGCCAGCCTAAGCCGCCCTCAAGACGCTGTTCATAGGCCTGGGCGATCACGAAGCCGCTGAGCGCGAAAAACAAATCCACCGCCACCGAGGCCTGCTGAAGATGCAGGTTGATGTGGCTCAGATTCTGGAAATGCTTTCCGCAAACGGCCAGGGCCGCGACGCCCCTAAGCGCGTCCAGAGAGGCAAGGTGTTTGCGCACGAATCTTCCATAATCCCAGATCCGGCTACCGTCACCCTTGTCACGCACGAAAAAGTGATCGGACGGTTTTGCCCTTGGAGGCGCGCGGCAAGAGGTCGCGGTCTCTCAGGCGGCGCCGCTCTTGGTCTCGATCCGTGTGGACATCAGCAACCGGCCCGGCCCCAACCTCGCAAGCACCATGGCCAGGTCTCGGTGATCGATGGCGAAACAGCCTTCGCTCCAGCCGAGCTTGCCGATGTCGTGGACGACCTCCGGGCTCACATAATCGGCGGCGTGGATGACCACGTCGCGGCGGCGGGCGTTGGAATTGGTGGGATCCAAACCCTCGAGGCGCATGGAACGCCCATGGGCGCCGGAATAGTGCTCCCTGGTCCGGAACGCGCCGGCCGAACTGGCCTGGGAGCCCGGCTCATTGGAAAAGGCGCCGAGCCAGCCGCTGAACTCTGGGTCTGATCCGCAGCCGTGGGCCACCAGAAGGCTGGTCACCACACCGCTTGTCATATCCGCCAGGTGCAGGCGCGGCTCCCAGGAGGGGCGACCAAAATCGGCGATGGCGACGACATCCTGATGACGGATCAAGGGGCCTAAGCGGGTGAGCTCGGTTCGGGCTCGTTCGACAAGGTCCGCCGGAAGGGTCGGAGACGTCGGGGCGCCAGGCAAACCGAGAGCGCCGGTGGTCGCTTGTCCGAGCGCGGCCGGCGCGGCCAGAACGGCGAACCCAGCCGCCGCCCGCGCGAGGAAGCGCCGACGATGCGTCTGTTCGAGATCCTGTCCGCCTGGAGTCACGGATTCCACCTCCAAGCCCCATTCCTACATGTCTCACAGTCTCATGCCGCTGGAATCCGCAGTCCGCATCAAAGATTCGCACCGCGCGCCCCCGAAAGCGCGCCCACACGGGGAGTCCGCCCGATTCCCGCGATCAGAAAGTGTAGTCCAGCTGAACGCCATAACGGCGCCCCTCGCCAGGTGACACGAAGGCGCCGCCAAATTCGGGCGCCGGGATCACCTCCGAGAGATAGCTCTTGTCGAACAGATTGGTGGCGAAACCGGTCAAGGTGACAGGTCCCCGCTTCAGGCCCACCCGCAGATTGACAAGGGTGAAGGCCGCCCGCTCCGTCTGGCCATAGTTCGCCAGGCCCAGCGGACCATAGGTGACTTCGAACACCGTGGGGTTGTTCTGGTTCTGCACCGTGTGGAACCAGGTCGGCCCGGTGCCGCGAATATCGACGCGCGCCAGGAGCCGCAAGGTGTCGATCAGATAGGGATTGTACTGGACGAAGACGTTCCAGGTATAGTTGGGCGTATAGGGCGCCTCGTTGCCCACGGTGTCGGGCCGGGTGCTGTTGGCGTCAATGCGCGAGTGGATGTACGAGCCCGATGCGCCGATGTCGAAATCACGGGCGGCCTTGAAGTCAGCCGAAAGCTCCGCCCCTTCCAGCGTCACCCGATCAATATTGTCCACCACACGCAACAGGCCGAAGGGGCCGACGAAGAACTCGAAGAACTGCATGTTGTTGACTTCATTATGATAGAGCGCGCCGTCCAGGGTCAGGCGATTGTCGAAGAGTTGGCTCTTGGCGCCCACCTCGAACTCGCTGGAGACCTCCTTCTTGTAGATGTCCGAAATCTCCACGGCCGGGTATCCGGCGCCGGTGACCACGGGGTTGATGAAGGTGTTGATAGTGGCGGCGCTGCCTTCATTATTGAAGCCGCCCGATTTGAAGCCCACGCCCCAATCAGCATAGAGGGTTAGGTCGGGCCGGGGGATCCAGCGAAGTGACGCCTTGGGCTCCAGCTGGTCGAAAACCTTGTCTTCGTCGTGGATGCCCGCCGGATTGAGCGCTGTCACGAGGCCCGGATTGAGGGGCGCGCCGCCCGTATAGGGCGGTCCATCATAGTCGATGTAGAGGGTGCGGGCGCTGGTCGGCACCAGATTGTGATCGTGCCGATCCTCATAGTCGTAACGCAGGGCGAAGGAGGCCTCGAAATCCTTCGTGACGTCATATTGCGCCTGGCCGAAGACCGAGCCCACATAGGTGGTGAAATCATCATAGAGCAGCTGCTCGGTGGAATAGGGCTGGCTATTGGGCACATACAGCTGGCGCGGCGGCGCTCCGCCGTCGTCAATGCCCGTGGCCACGCCCACGCTGCGGTCAATATGCAGGAAATAGAGCCCCGCCAGCCAGTTCAGGCGCCCGCCCGATGGCGAGGCGAGGCGCAGCTCGAAGCTCTCGTCCGTCTGCAGGCGATCCTGGTATTGATAGCCGTCGCAGGTGGTGGGGGTGTACGGACCGAAGAATGAACCGCCGGGCGTTCCGGCCAGGTATTGCGGCAGGGGCAGGGTGACCCCTGCCGCCGACAGAGCCGCCGTCGAGGCGATGCAATGCGGCTCGGTGTTAAAGAATCCGAACGACGCGCTCGTGCCATCGGCCAAGAGATTGTCATCGATGCGCGAGAAGAGAGCCCAGCCTGTCAGCTTCGCCCATCCAAAGTCGTGATCCAGCTTACCGGAGACCTCGAAGGTGTTCTGGCGGTTGTCGCCGGCCACGTTCTGCTGATCGACGAACTGGTGCGCATTCACGTTCTGATAGAAGGCCTGGTCGCCAGTGACGCTCGCGAAGACGGGGAGGGAGAAGACCGCGTTGTAGTTGATCGCGCCGGCGTCGAGCTGGCCGTAGCGCGCCTTGAAGTCGAAGGTCGTTTGCGGGTCGATGTGGACATAGATCCGCGCGGCGATGTCGCCCCCCTGATAGTGATCCGCCGCCGGCTGAGCGGGAAACAGGCTATTGGTGTATTGGCCATCGGTCGTCGTGTAGTCGGCGGTCACACTCGCCGAAATATTCCGACTGATCGGCCCCGCCAGATAAAGCTTTCCCGTGGCGCTGCCGTAATCGCCATAGGAGGTCTCGAACGCCCCCTCGAAGTGGTCGCCGGGTATCTTGGTGGTCACGATGATCGCGCCCGCCGCGGCGTCGCGGCCATAGATGGCGCCCTGCGGACCCTTCAACACCTCGATCTGCTGCACGTCGAAATAGTCGCGGTTGAAGGCGGCCGGATTGGCCAACTGGATGCCGTCCACCACATTGGCGAAGCTGGGATCAGCGTCACGCGCGCTGTTGACGCCCCGGATATTGACCTGGATGTCGCCCTGTTCAGCCGCGCCGTTCACCAGGCTGACGCCGGGAACCAGATTGATGAAGTCGTCGGCCCGCTTGACCCCGGCTTCGGCCATTTCGCCCGCGGTGATCACCGAGATCGAGGCGGGCGTCCTGTTGATGTTCTCTGATCGCTGGAGGGCCGTGACGACGATCTCCTCGACTGTAGCGGGGGCGGCGGGCGCGGGCGAGGTTTCCGCCCTGGCGCCGGCGGCCAGAGCCAAGGCGGACGCGCTGGCCATGACCATGGCCACGGTCCGAACAATGCCAAAACCCGCCGCGTACGGATGTTGCTTCATCATGAGTCCCCGTTGGATGCTCGGGGGCTCCGGTTGCGGTTACACCGCTGACGGCCTTTGCCGTCTCATCCGCGCCCCCGCGAAGTCATCAGAATTGTCTAGAACAAATAGACGGTCAAGGCTGGCGCGACCTCAATGGCCTCACCAGAACCGGCTCCCCGGTCCGCCCTTGAATGGCCCGGCGACAGCCGAGGTGATCCAGCCGCCTTAGAAGCCGCCGGGCTGGGGAATGACGGTTTCGCCGTCCACCGTGCAGAGATCGAAGGGCGCCGCATAGAAGGCGATGTGGTCTCGTATGGCCGCGAAGGCTGGGGATGGCTTCGGATAGCTCCACCCCACCGAGGGGATCGTGACGTCGCCCAGCACGATGTCCCAATAGACAGCCTGGCCCTTCCATTCACACAAGGAGCTTCCGGCCGCGGGCCTCAAGGCTCCCTGGCGGATGTCGGCCTGGGGAATGTAATAGGTGGGCGGGTGGCTGGTCTCGAGCGTGCGGATCGCCCGCCGTGTGTCGGCCACCACAAGTCCGCCATGACGAATGGTGATATGCGCGCTCGTCGCCTCCGCCACCGGCGGCCTCGGATAGGACCAGACGCTCTCTTGCCCGGGCCCCACGGGGTCGGGGCGGACGGGGAACGGCGGCGAACTCATCGGCGGTCCCATCCGGCGGCGGCGCTTTGGAGCGCGGGGCGGGCCCGCAAGAAAAGACGGTAGGCCCGCTCCAGCAACCAGAGGATGGGAGGCGCCTGGGCGAGAAGGCCCAGCGGCCGCAGAAGGGGGATCGCCCGCCACATGGCGGCGAAGGCCGCCGCGCCGGAATAGAGGCGGTCGTCCTCCCGCGCATGAAACCGGGCGAGCAGCTCGGCGCGATCAACGGGGCAGGCCGACGCCGCGGGCCCCGCCACGTCCACGAATTCGATCCCTGACCGCCGGTCGAGGCGGCGCATCGCGGCGATCTCGCGCCGACAAAGGGGGCATGCGCCGTCATACCAAACCGTGACTCTCGCCATTCAGCGTAGTTAGGCCCGCTACGGGTCATCCGCTAGCAGGGCGTGCTTCGGCATCTAGGCGGCGGCGCGGGTCTGTCTCTCGAGGAGCGGTTCAAAGAGGCCGCGCGCGAGGTGGTCGACCACGGGAACCACCACCCCATCGCCGGTGACATGATAGGCGTCGGTATAGCTTCGGGGCAGACGATAGGAGTCGGGCAGGCCCATGAGGCGGGCGGTCTCGCGGGCCGACAACAGGCGCGAGCGCACGGCCTCGTCCTCCACCACCAGGATCATCTGCCGGCTGGATCCGCCGCCGGGCGTGCGCAGGCAGCCGGCGACATCGTCGAAGCGAACCTCGGCGCGTTGCAGGCGCTGGCCGTCGGGGAGGGTTCGGGTCCGGCGATAAACCGCGCCCACCTGCTGGCGCCCGGAGGCCTTGGCCTGGTCCAGCTTGGCCCTGTGGACCGGCGACATCAGGCTAATCAGGCGCGCCGTCTCCTCATCGGACCGCCAGGGTGCATCCGCCGGCTCATCCTCAAGGGCCTCGGCCAAGGTCAGGGGCGCGTGACGCGGCGCGGGGAGCCGCCACCAGAGCGCCCGCGCCCGCGCGGCCGCCGGCAGGCGCTCCATGGCGTATATCAGCGCCGGGGTGTGGAAAAGGGGCAGGGGGCCAGGCGCGATCACGTCGGGGCGGAGGGGCAGATCTCCCCGCACCCCGACAAGAAACAATCGCGGCCTGGACTGGGCGACGAACAGAGCCGCGTCGATCACCAGGGGGCCGAAGCGATAGCCGGCCTCCGCGAAGGCCCCGCAGAGGGCCGCGAAATCCCGCCCCTCGTTGGAGGTGATGGCGCCGCAGACGTTTTCCAGCGCGATCAAGGCGGGCGCGCGGCCTCGGGCGGCGAGGTTCGCCATCAGTCTCCAGAACGCGAAGACCGTGCCCGACCGGGCGCCGGACAGTCCGGCCCCGGCGCCGGCGAGGGAGAGATCCTGGCAGGGGAAGGAGGCCCAGGCCAGATCCGCCTTACCTGGCAGATCGTCGGCGCTGAGGGTGGCGATGTCGGCTACGCTGAGGGCCTCATCGCCGTGATTTGCGCGATAGGTGGCGGCCTTCTTCTCATCCACGTCATTGGCGAAGAGGCAGGACCAACCCGGCCCCAGCCCGAGTCTCGCCATGCCGCCCCCCGCGAAGAACTCATAGACCGTGCGCATGACCTGATCCCGATCATGAATCGGGCCGCCAGCGCCAGAGTCTGGGGGGCAGAGCGGCCTCAGGCCGCGCGTTTTTCCTGGACCGCGCGGGAGTCGAAGCTCTTGCGGGCGTCGGCGATCATGTCCTTGTGGGCGATGGCCCAGGCGCCCAGGGCCTGGACAGGCCCACGCAGGGATTGGCCCAGGGGGGTGAGGGCATAGTCGACCCGGGGCGGGATGGTCGGGAAGACGGTGCGGGTGACGAGGCCGTCGCGCTCCAGGCCCCGCAGGGTCAGGGTCAGCATCCGCTGAGAGACATCGCCGATCATGCGCTTGAGTTCATTGAAGCGCCGGGGCTCATCCGCCAGCAGCATCACCGCCTGAACGCTCCACTTGTCGCCGATGCGCGCCAGGACGTCGGAGACCGCGCGGCAATTTCCGGTGGCGTGCGCCATGGGCGGCATGAGCGCGGGGTTGGGGGCGGTCACATCCAGGGAACTGGGTATCAAAATCGTGCCCTCTTGTGGCGAGGAGTCGGTTCTATATCTAGCGTTGGTATCAAATCAATACTAACCGGAGCCCCCCGTGAACCTGTTGCATATCGACTCCAGCGCGCTCGGCGCCAACTCCGCCAGCCGCGCTCTTTCGGCCGCCACGGTGGCCAAGCTCAAGGCCACTCATCCCCACCTCAAGGTCACGACCCTCGATCTGGCCGCGCAGCCTCTGGCCCACCTGTCTGGGGCTCATCTCATGGTCCGGATGGGCATGGGCGAGCCCCCCGCCGACCTGGCCCATGACGTGGCCGCGGGCGACGCGGCCCTGGAGGATCTGATCGCCGCGGACATCATCGTCGTGGGCGCGCCGGTCTATAATTTCTCCATTCCCAGCACCCTGAAGGCCTGGATCGACCGGGTCTGCGTGGCGGGCAAGACCTTCCGTTACACCGAGCACGGTCCTCAGGGCCTCTTGAGCGGCAAGCGCGTGATCCTCGCCATCAGCCGGGGCGGCGTCTATGCGCCCGACACGCCGATGGCGGCCTTCGAGCACGCCGAGAGCTACCTGCGCATCGTGTTCGGCTTCCTGGGCGTCACCGATCTGGAGGTCATCGTCGCCGAAGGCCTGGCGGTCAGCGAAGAGCAGAAGACCGCCGCCCTCGCCCAGGCGCACGAGAAGATCGCCGCTCTGGCCTAAAGGGGCGGGCGTCCGCGACAAAATCCACCCCCACGCCGTTCAGACCGGATGGCGCGGGGCCCGTGATCAGGATATGTTGTATTGGGGCGAAGGGATGGAAAGGACGCGCCGTGCCGCCTGGTCTTCCCGCGCACCTCAGCGTCGCGCCTCACTATCCCCGGCCCGTCGAGCGTTCGGCCGATGGCTGGGTGCATATCGTCGGGTTGTCGGCGGGGATCCTGGGCGGTCTGACCCTCCTGGGACTGGCCCTCGGCTTTGGCCGACTTCGCGTCGCCGCCGCCGTCGGGGTTTATGCCCTGTGCCTGATTCTGATGTTCGTCTGCTCGGCGGCCTATAATCTGGCTAGCGCGCGGCGCCGGCCCCTGCTCCGGCGCTTCGATCATGCCGCGATCTTCCTGATGATCGCCGGCTCCTACACCCCCTTCACCACCCTTCGGCTTACGGGCGCCTGGGCCATCGGCATGACGACCGCTGTATGGTCGTTGGCCCTCGCCGCGGCGGCGGGCAAGCTTTTCGCGCCTGGGCTGGGCAAGGGGTTCTGGGTTGTCCTCTATCTGGCCCTGGGGTGGATCGCCGTGGTGGCCATCAAGCCCCTGCTGGCGCGCGTTTCGATCGTCGCCCTCATTCTGCTCCTGGCGGGGGGCCTGGTCTATTCCACGGGGGTGATCATCTATTTGCGCCGCCAACTTCCCTTCCGTCGAGCCATCTGGCATGGCTTCGTGGTCGCCGCGGCGGCCACCCACTATGCGGCGATCCTGACCGGCGTGGTGCTCGCGAGCCCGGTGCATTAGGCCCAGGCTAGGTTAAATCCAGGCCTCTGACTTGGCGCGCGGATCGAAGGACGACGCGGCGCGTTCGGTGACGTGGACCGCGTCTTGCAGCGGTTGTTCGGAGCGCTAAGGGATGGGCGGTTGAGCGTCCAGGCCGCCGTCGTCGGCGATCTTGCCATGAGTTGCGCGCGATGCGGCGCGGTCAGCCTCGCGCCACGCGGCAGGGGCGGCGGATGGGCTCTGGCCTGCGCCCGGTGCGGCGCGACCCTCGAACGCACAGTGGCCAGAAGCCTGGACGCCGCCTTAGCCTGCGCCAGCGCCACTTTTCTGTTGCTGATCCCCGCAAACCTTTTTCCTTTGATGACGACCTATGCCCTCGGCGCCTCGCGTCAAAGCCATCTGGTTTCCACCGCCGGCGCCATGCTGAAGGACGCTCGCCCCGGCGTGGCCGTCGCGGTCACTCTCTTTCTGGTCGTTTTCCCCCTGATCCGGTTTGGATTGCTGAGTCTCGTTCTTAGCCGGGTGAAGCTGAACCGTCCGGCGCCCTGGCTTGGCCGCGCCTTTCGCTGGGCCAACGAATTGCAGGCCTGGGCCATGGCCGATGTTTTTCTCCTCGCCCTCGTGGTGACCTATGCGCGCCTCGCCGCGACGATCTCGGTCAGCCTGGGCCTTGGCGCCTATTGCCTCATCGGGGCGGGCCTCCTGACCCTGTTCACGCGCGCCTGTCTGGACAAGACCGCGATCTGGGAGGCCATCGCCCCCGCGTCTCGGGCGCCCGCTGGACCCAGTCTCTCGTGTGAGGGTTGCGGCCTCGTCCTGCCTATGACCGCGGAGGGGCACGCCTGCCCGCGTTGCGCCGCCATCGTGCACGCGCGAAAACCCGGCGCCGTGCGGCGCGCGGCGGCCCTCACCATCGCGGGGCTGCTGCTCTATGCCCCGGCCAATATCTATCCCATCGCCACGCTGCCCATTGGCTTCACGCCGACCCAGTATACCGTCCTGGAAGGGGTCAAGGATCTGATCTCGGCGCACCTGCTTGGGCTCGGCCTGCTGGTGTTCACCGCTAGCTTTCTCATACCCACGATAAAGCTATTTGGCCTTGCCTGGTGCGTGATCTCGGTCGTCCGACGCTCCGCCAAGCGGCTCATTCTAAAGTCGCGGGTCTATGAGCTGGTGGATGAGATCGGTCGTTGGTCGATGATCGATCCCTTCGTCATCGGCGCCTTTGTCCCGATCATGGCCTATAACGACATTATCTCCGCCCGCGCCCAGCCGGCCGTGGAGGCCTTCACGGCGGTCGTGATCCTCACCATGGTGGCCGCGAAATCCTTCGATCCTCGCCTGATGTGGGACGCGGCGAGGGCGGCGCCATGAGCGACCTTCCTCGCGCGCGACAAATTCTCAGCCGCTGGCCCGGACTTGTGTGGGCCGTTCCCGTGGCGGCCCTGATCATCGTGGCCTATCTGGGCCTGCGGGTCCTGGCCGATCCCGGCGTCTCCGCGGTGATCGTGTTGAGGAACGCCGCGGGCGCCGCGCCTGGGGATACAAAGGTCATCTATCGCGGCCTGCAGGTGGGGCATGTCACCCGGATCACCCTCGATAAGGACGGCCATAGCGTCGATGTGGGCGTACGCCTGGATGGCCGCGTCAAGTCCGCTCTGCTGGACACCACCGAATTCTGGCTGGAGGGCGCCAATTTCAGCCTGACCGATCCAGCCTCCTTGAGAGCCGCCGTTTCGGGAGTGACCCTTGAGATGGCCTCGGGGATTGGCGGGCGGCCAACCCGGCGGTTCATTGGGCTCACTGACCGCCCCGCGGTCATGCCCGACGCCCAGGCGACAACATACTGGCTCCAGGCCGACAATCTGGGCGCGCTGCGGTCCGGCTCCAATGTGATGTATCGGGGCATGGAGGTGGGCAAGATCGTCGCGGTGGATGTGGAAGGGGCCCAAGTCCTGCGCGCCGAGATTTTCGTGCGGACGCCCTATGACCAGCTTGTCAGACCGGGCTCGCTCTTCTGGACAGAATCGCCGCTGAAAATCTCCTTCACTGGCGCCGCCATCGGCGCGCAGTTCGACCCATCCGCGGCTCTGGGCGCGGTCACCTTCGAGACCCCCGATGAGTTTCGTGATCAGCCGCCGAGTGAAGCGGGTCACGTCTTCAGCCTGTTCCCCGATCAGACCCACGCCTTTGGCGAGGGGGTTGGTCCACAGGTGCTCTATCGCGCCAATTTCCATGAACCCGCGGGCAGTCTCAGCGTTGGGACGCCGGTCAATCTTGGCGGTTTTCAGGTGGGATCGGTCACCAAAGTAGCCATGACGCTGGACCCGGCCACCGGGGAACTGTCGACGCCGGTCACCTTCGCGATCGAACCGCTGCGCCTGCACTTGCAGGGTGTCGCCACGCCGGCGAACGGGGATTGGCGGCCCATCGTCAATCGGGCCATGAGCAGCCTGGTCGCCAGGGGCTACCGAATTCAACTGGCCCAGAATCCGCCGCTCGTCGGCTCGCTTTATCTGGCCCTCAGCCCCATCCCCCATGCCAAGGCCGCGGCCATCGCCTTCGGCGGCCCTTACCCCGAGATACCCAGCCATGCCTCGGCCGACCTGGGCGCTTTGGGAGACAAACTCAATGTTCTCATGGACAATCTTGATGATCTGCCCCTCACCGAGATTGGCGAAAATACCCGCCAGATCACCGCTCGCCTCGCGAAGATCTTTAACTCCGGCAAGATCGACGAAAGCGTCGGCCACCTGGACGATACCCTCGATCAGGCCGACAAAATGATGCATGAGGTGCGGCCGCAGGTCGGGCCCCTGGTCGTCAAGCTGCGCGAAGCGGCGGACCAGCTCGACCAGGTCACCGCCTCCGCCAATGCCCTGATGAGTGGTCGGGGCGCCGGCCAGGATGAAGGGCTGCCCGACGCGGTGCGCGAACTGACCAACGCCGCCCGCGCGATCCGCGCCATGGCCGACGAAATCCAGCGTCATCCCGAGTCCGTGCTGAAGGGGAAAACCAAGTGAGGCCGCTTCTTTTGGCCGCCGGAGTCTTGAGCGCCGGCGTCGTGTTGACCGGTTGCGGACATAGTCCAGACACCGCTCTGTTCGTCCTGACCGCCCAGGCGCCGGATGTCCGAACCGCCTATGCGGGGCCGCCGATCCAGGTCCGCGCCGTGCGGCTGCCGCCGCAGTTTGATCGCCCCGAAGTGCTGGATGAGGGCGCTGGCGGGTCGGTGACGCCTCGAACCTTCGCCCAGTGGGCGGCGCCGGTGGGCGAACTCGCCCGCTCGGCCTTGACCTCCGATCTGGTCGCCCGCCTGCCCGCCGGACAGGTGATTTTCCCGGACGCACCCGCGCCGGCCGGGGCTCTGCTGATCAGCGTGGACGTCCTCGACGCCCGCATCGCCGGGGCCGCGGGGTCCGCGGAGGCCAGCTGGTCCGTGATCACGCCCGGCGGCCGCCCCGGTGCGGCGGCCGTGGTTGTCACGCACACCGCCAGCCTTCATGTGGCTCCCCAAGGCTTCGGCCCCGCTGGCGATGCGAGCGCGCTGTCACGCCTTTTGGCCCAACTGTCTGATCGTATCGCCGCGAGTCTCTAACCCGCTGTCGCCGCCCGCCGCTCTTGCCAGAGGCGAGATTCCCCCCGAAAGCGAGCCCGCTGACAGATACGGGGCAGGATAGGGGGAGAGCGCCATGGGCGGGACTTATATCGCCGCCATTGATCAGGGGACCACGTCCTCACGCTGCATGGTTTTCGACGCCGCGGGCGCCGTGGTCGCCATGGCCCAGACGCCCCATCGCCAGATTCACCCGCGGCCGGGCTGGGTGGAGCATGACGCCCTGGAGATCTGGGCCAATGTCCAGGATGTCGTCGCCCAGGCGCTGGAACGCGCCGGCGCCGCCCCCGCCGATCTTGCCGCTGTCGGCGTCACCAATCAGCGCGAGACCGTGGTGGCCTGGAACCGGACCACGGGCCTGCCCATCGCCAACGCCATTGTCTGGCAAGACACCCGCACCGCCGATCTGGTGGCGGAATTGGGTCGGGAGCTGGGCCAGGATCGTTTCCGCGACATCTGCGGCCTGCCGCTCGCCACCTATTTCTCCGGCCCCAAGCTGCGATGGATCCTCGACCATGTGGACGGCGCCCGCGAGGCGGCGGCGCGGGGCGACCTCCTTTTCGGCACGATCGATACGTGGCTGATCTGGAACCTCACCGGCGCCCACGTGACCGATGTCACCAATGCCAGCCGCACCCTGCTCATGAACCTCTCGACCCTCGACTGGGACGAAGAGTTGCTGGGCGCGATCGGTGTTCCCCGCCGAGCCCTGCCGGAGATTCGGTCCTCCGCGGAAGTGTATGGCTTGGGGCGCGGGGTGCTGGGCGGGGCGCCCATCGCCGCCGCCCTGGGTGATCAGCAGGCCGCCCTCTTCGGCCAGGGGTGTTTCTCGCCGGGCGAAGGTAAGTGCACATATGGCACAGGCGCGTTCCTGTTGGTGAATACGGGCGAGGCTCAGGTCCCGTCCCGCCACGGCCTTCTCACCACCGTCGGGTATAAAGTCGGCGCCGCGCCGGCGGTCTATGCTCTCGAGGGATCGGTCGCCGTCACCGGGGCGCTGGTGCAATGGCTGCGGGATAATCTTGGCTTCGTCGCCGCCGCCTCCGAGATCGAGGCTCTTGCCACCAGCGTTTCGGATAATGGCGGCTGTTATCTGGTGCCGGCCTTCTCAGGTCTCTTCGCCCCCCATTGGCGGCCGGACGCCCGGGGCGCTCTTGTAGGTCTCACGGCCTATGTCACCCGCGCCCATATCGCCCGAGCCGCGCTGGAGGCCACGGCGTGGCAGGTGCGCGACGTCGTGGACGCCATGGCCGCCGACTCTGGCCGCACTCTGACCCTTCTCAAGGCGGACGGCGGTATGACGGCCAATGACCTGCTCATGCAGATCCAGGCGGACTTCCTGGGCGTCCCGGTGGTGCGGCCGCGGGTGGCGGAAACCACCTGCCTCGGCGCGGCCTATGCCGCGGGCCTCGCCGTGGGCTTTTGGCCCGACCTGGAAACCCTGCGGTCTCAATGGCGAGCCGACCGCGACTGGCGTCCGGCCATGAGCGTCCACGACCGCGAGGGCGCCTACGCTCAATGGCGCAAGGCCGTGGCGCGGACGCTGGACTGGGTGTGAGGGGGCTGGCCGGCGGCGGCGTTGCGCCTCCATATTTGGGGCGTATATACGCGTTAGAACCCCCCGGAGTTCCTCCATGAATGCTTTTGCCAGTCGCACCTTCAAGAGCGGGAATAGCGAGGCTGTTCGCCTGCCCAAGGGTGCTGCCTATGGGACCGACGTGGACGTGACCATCATCCGGTCCGGTGACGTCCTGACGATCTATCCCTCCCGTCCGCCGATCACCGAACTGGCGCATCGCTTGGCCGCGCTCCCAGCGCCGGCGCAAGTGGAACTTAGGGACCAAGACCTGATCCCCGAGCGAGATGGTCTTTAGAGAAGGACCCGTTTGAGTTATCTCCTCGACACCAATGTCGCCATTCACCTGCGTGATGGCGAACCCGAGATCTTGGCGAAGGTTGTGGCTCTTAACGGCGCCACTCTCCTTTCGATCATTAGTCGCGTCGAACTTGAAGGCGGTGTTTATCGCGATCCTGGACAGGCCCATCTCAGGCGACAGCGGCTGGATACGATTCTGGCATTCTTGCCGGTGCTTGCGTTTGATGACGCCGCCGCGGACGCCTATCGGCTCATTGTCGAAGCCGCAGGCTATTCGCGACGAAAATTACTCGACCGCATGATCGCGGCCCAGGCCCTCGTTCATCGGGCAACGCTGGTTACGATGAACGCGGCTGATTTCCAGGATGTGCCAGGCCTTGACGTCCTGGCGTGGCGCTCGCTGTCGCCATCCAATGGGATGTTTGAACCTGGCCTTTAGAACGTCGGTACGCGCCTCGGACGCGGCGGCGCGGCGGAGGACTCCCTCGCCCGCATCTTCAACGTCCCCACCTTGCCCGCCCGCGCCCGGGGCGTTACGACCCGCGGCCTTGCGGGGGTATGACCATGGCGGCGGAAAATTTGATCGAGACTCTGGCCCTGGAGCCCATTGAGGTGAACCTGTTTCGCGGGCGCGCGCCCTCGAACCAAGGGCCCCGGATATTTGGCGGACTGGTCATCGCCCAGGCCCTGCTGGCCGCCTATCGCACTGTGGAATCGCGTCTCTGCCATTCCCTTCACTGTTATTTTATCCGCCCCGGCGATCCCGCTGTTCCCATTCTCTATGACGTGGACCGCGCCCGGGACGGCAAGAGCTTCACCACACGGCGCGTGACGGCGATCCAGCATGGGGCGCAGATCTTCAACCTGGCCGCCTCCTTTCAGGATCTGGAGAGCGGCATCGAGCATCAGGACCCCATGCCTGATGTGCCGAGCCCCGATCAACTACCGGACGATCCCCGGGCCGGCGAGTGGCATCGGCCCATAGAGATCAAGGCCGTCGAGGGCGATTGGGGAAAGCCCGTGGTGGGCGCGCCGAACCAGAACCTCTGGATGCGCGCCATCGCGCCGCTGGGGGATGATCCGGCCCTCAACCAGGCGGTCATCGCCTATGCTTCCGACATGTCTTTCCTCTCCACGGCCATGCGTCCCCACGGCTGGCACTGGCAGACGCCGGGCTTGCAGAGCGCCAGCCTGGACCACGCCATGTGGTTTCATCGCCCCTCCAGCTTCAACGACTGGCATCTCTATGCCCAGCACAGCCCCTCGGCTTCGGGGTCCCGGGGGATGAATTTCGGGGCCATCTACAACCAGGACGGCCGTCTGGTCGCCAGCACCGCCCAGGAGGGTCTGCTGCGCCTCCGCGCGAAGACATGAGGGGTAGCGCCTTCGACGAATGGCGGAATCACGCGACATAAGGACCAGACCGGGCTAATTCCCCGCCCGGGGCTCACGCGCGGCGCGCAAGGAAGCGGCTCCTTGTCGAACGGACGGACCCCAGGCCCACACTTCGTCGGTTCTCTGGCGCCTGTCGGCTTCGCCCGTGCCCGGTGTCTGGCGTTCATCGGCGGTCTCCTTATGGCAAGCCAGGGATTTACCCAGCCGCCGCTTGAGCCGCCAACCACGCCGGCCTCCGCCTCAGAGGCGCCCCCGGTCGATCCTGAACTTCTCGCGCCTCTACAGCCTCTGGACCAGTTCAAGGTCACGGCGGGAAGCCAGGCGGCGCCGGCGCCCGCGGCGCCTGACGCCCGTTATGGGGTGACAGTCAGCGGATTGACCGCACCTGGCCTCAGGCGCCGGTTTCGGGCTCTCTCGAGCCTCATGGCGGCGCGCCGCAAAGTCGCCAGCGCCGAGGAGACGCTGGCCCGCGCCAATCAGGATTCGAAGACATTGGAGAGTCTTCTCAAATCGGATGGCTATTATGAAGGCCACGTCAGCTTCCTGATCGCCGAACCGGCCCAGCCAAGGGGGCCGGGAATGGTGCGGTTCAAGGTCGAGCCCGGGCCCCGCTACCGTCTGGCGAAAGTCGATTTGTCTGGTCCGGAGACCGTGCCGCCCGGCCTGGCGCGCAAGGCCCTGGGGCTCACGTCTGGCGCGCCGATCATCAGCCCGGTGATCCTGGCCGCCGAGGGCGATGTGAAGCTTCGCCTGCCCCAGGAAGGCTACCCCTTCGTCAAGTTGGGTGATCACGACATCGTTCTCAATCCCGAGACCCATACCGGGGATTACCGTCTACCCGTGGATCCCGGCGCGCGGGCGCGTTTCGGCTCTTTGGTCATCAAGGGCAAGCCTGTCTTTCCGCTTGGCCAGCTTGAAGTCCTGCCGAGGTTCCACGCCGATGAGCTCTATGACAGCCGCTTGGTGGAGGATCTTCGGCGGAACCTCATGGCCAGTGGCCTCTTCGCCACCGTGGCCGTCACGAACCTCGACGCTGGCGCCAAGACCGCGGATGGATCGGAAGTGGTGGACGTTCAGGTCGAGGGCGCGCCGGCCAAACCCCACGACCTTAGCGGCTCCATTGGCTATCAGACGGGCCTTGGCGCGACGGCGGAGCTGGACTGGACCGACCATGACCTCGCGCCCCCGGAAGGCGCTCTGACCCTTCGCGGGCTCTACGGCACGCAACAATCCCTGGCGGGGATAACCTTCCAGACGTCCGATTTCCGCCTGCGCGATCAGAGCCTCACATGGGTTGCCCAGGTCTCTCGCGAGACCCTGGACGCCTATGATGCGGACATTCTGCAGCTCGGCGTCACCCTGGCGCGAAGCTCGACTCCCATTTGGCAAAAGCGGTGGACATGGTCTGTCGGGGCGGAAGCCCTGGCCAGTCAGGAAACCGGATATGATCCGGCCCTGGCTGAGACGGTGCGGCGAACCTACGAAATCGCCGCGCTTCCGGCGCAGCTGGAATATGACCGTTCCGACGACCTTCTGAATCCCTCCCGCGGCTATCGCATCACGCTCGCGCCGACCCCGGAGTTCTCCTTGGGCGAGGGCGCCCGTCCCTATGTGGAGGAGACCGTCAACGCGACGGCCTATCAACCGATCCTGAAGGACATTGTGCTAGCCGGCCGCGTGCAGATTGGGAGTATCTTCGGCGCCCCCGTTCAGAACATCGCGCCATCTCAGCGGTTCTATGCCGGCGGCGGCGGGTCGGTGCGCGGTTTCGCCTATCAGGGCGTCGGCCCCAAGGACCCGAACGGCGATCCCATTGGCGGCGTCTCATCGACCTTGATCTCGCTGGAGAGCCGATTTCGATTTGGTGACTATGGCCTTGTGGCCTTCATCGACAGCGGCGAAATCTATGAAAACCCCACCCCCAATTTCACCGATTTGCGGTACGGCGCGGGCCTTGGTTTCCGCTATTACACAAGCTTTGGCCCCTTGAGGGTCGATGTCGCCACCCCCGTGGGCCGGCGCCCCGGGGACTCGCCGCTCGGCGTCTATATCTCCATTGGACAAACTTTCTGATGTCCGCGCCCGACGCAGACGACGCGCCGACGACGACGCCGAGACGCCGGGTCCTGAAGGTCAGCGGCCGTTTCGCCGCGGCCCTGGCCGGTCTCGTCGCTTTCATGGGTTTGGTGGCGGCGGGACTGGATACGGCGCCGGGCCACGGCCTGATCCTGGCGGCGATGGGTCGCGCGAAACTTGGACGCGGAATAGCCCTGCACATCGCGCGCATTGACGGCTCGATCTACAGTCGAATGATCCTCCGCGATGTGGTCTTGAGCGATCCGCGGGGCGCCTTTTTAACAGCCCCGGAGGTCACGCTGGACTGGCGACCCCTGGCGCTCCTGCGTCGCGAGACGCGCATCGAAACACTCCAGGCGCCCTTGATCGATGTGGCGCGCGCGCCTCAGCTCGGCCCTGGCGCGCGTGGTTCCCGCGCCGCTGGCCTCCCGCATATTCATCTCATCCTGCGGCGGCTGTCGGTCGGCCGGCTGGTGCTCGAGCCGGCCATCGCCGGTGATCGGCGGGGGGTCGCCCTGGAGGCGTCGGCCGAGCTGTTGCGGGGGCGGGCGCGGGTATGGACGCGCGCCGAGGCGCTGCCCCTGGCTGGTCAGGCGGCGGGGGATCGCGCCGAGGTCAGGTTCGTAGGTGAGCCAGACGCGGACAAGCTTGACCTCGCCGTCAGCCTGGAGGCGCCCGATGGCGGCGTCGTGGACCGGCTGCTCCAGATCAAGGGGCCGCTAAGGTTTCGTCTGGACGGCGCCGGGGGGTGGCGAGCTTGGCAAGGTCAGGCTGAGGCCAGCCTTGCCGGCCATTCCATCCTCTCGGCCCGGCTCCGCGCGCAAAATGGGGCGTTCCATATCTCCGGCCAGGCGGCCCCGGCTTTGCTCATGGGCGCCCAGCCGATGGCGGCGTGGGTTCGCTCCGGAGTCGACTTCGATCTCGGCGCTCGCCTTGCGTCGGGGCGCATGACCGTGGCCGCCAGACTAAGCTCCAGCGCCGTCCTGGCGTCGGCTCAGGGAGGTCTCGATCTGGATCATGGGCGTTACTCGGATTTCAGGATTTTGGCGCGCCTGGTCGGTTCGGGTGCGCTCCCGGCGGGCTGGAAGGCGCGGGACGTGGCGGGCACAGCTCTGCTCGAGGGCGCTTGGCGCGCGCCCTCGGCCACTTTCAATCTGAACGCGGGCGAGATTGGTGAGGGCGATGTTCGCATGGAGGCTTTGCGCGCCGCTGGTGTCGTCAAGGCAGGGGCGCGCGATGTGGTCACCCTGAGCCTGCGCGCCGCCGCCGCCTCTTTGAACGGACTGCCTCAATACGCTCAGACCCTGGCGGGTCACCCCTCGCTTGAGGGCGCCCTAACTTTGCGTTCGGGCCGCCTGGCGGGCGGTCAGGCGAGCTTCAGGAGTGACCGGGCCAGCGCCATCCTCACTCTGGACTCCAAGTCGCGTCAGCCCGCTGGCGCCCTCAAGGCGCAAGTGGCCGGCTACGCCCTGCCGGGGGTGGGCACGGCTGATCTCTCCCTGGATGCGCGGCTGACCAGCGACGTAGCGGGGCGATGGTCAATGGATGGCCTCGCCCATATTCACAAACTGAGCCCGTCGAACCCTGATCTGCGCGCCGCGTTGGGGGGCGAGGCCGACATTGATGCGCGCGTGGCCGTATCGGCTGACCGGATTGTCCGCCTGGCGTCTCTGACTCTCGCCGCGCCGCGACTGCGCGTCACCGCGGGGGAGGGCCAGCTGGCGCCAGATGGCGCCCTGTCACTGGATTTACGCGGCGCGGCCACCGACCATGGACCCCTGGCGCTTCACCTGTCGGGGTCTCTCTCGACGCCGCACGCGCACCTTGAGGCGCCCGACCCTGGGATTCTGGGCCTTCGCGGTCTTGACATCCTCGCCGACCGGACGGTCACCGAGGGCTGGCGGGTTTTCGCTCACGCCCAGGCGCCCCAGGGGCCCCTGGCGGTGGCGGCCCGCCTGACCGCGCCCGGCGGTCTTGTCAGCCTTGATATCGAAAAAGCTAACCTTGCGGGCGTGACCGCCTCTGGAACCGCGCATCAGACTCCCGCCGGACTCCTGGTCGGCGAGCTGCGGTTGAACGGCGATGGGCTCAGCGGGACGGCGCGACTGGTCCCGGCGGGTCCTCGTCAGAGGGTCCTTCTGGCTCTCAAGGCCCATGAGGCGCGTTTGCCTTTCAGCCCGCCGGTGACCTTGGCGCGGGGCGACGCGAATTTCGATCTTCTTCTCGCCGCCGCCGGTCCCTCCGTAACCGGCTCCCTCACCGTGGCCGGGCTGAAACGCGGGGCCCTCTCGCTTGCCCACGCGAAGGTGGACCTGGCCCTCGCCAAGGGTGTTGGGACGGTGCGTGTCAGCGCCGCCGGCTCCCAGGATGCGCCTTTTACAATCGTGGCCGCGGCTGATCTCTCGCCTGGCGTGATCCGCCTCGCCGGGTCGGGATCCGCCGACAAGATCCCCCTGGCCTTGGCCTCCCCCGCCGTGATCCACCTCGGCAAGGGGGGCTATCGTCTCGACCCCGTCACCCTGACCTTGCCCCACGGGCGTCTGGTGCTCGCCGGGGCCAAGGACGCCTCCGGGTCCAGGGCGGACCTGCGCCTCGAAGGTGTGGACCTCTCCATCGCCAAGGTATTTGGTCCCGAACTGGCCGTGGGCGGTGTGGCGACGGGCGCCGCGCACTTTGATTTGCCGGCGTCTCGGATCCAGCCGACGGGTCGTCTTGACCTGCAGGTGACGGGATTCACCCGCGCGTCCTCGGCCGCCGTCTCGCCCCCGGTGGACATTTCGGTTCTTGGCGTGCTCACCGGCAATGATCTCCAGGCCCACGCCCTGATGCGCCGGGGCGGCGCGATTATTGGCCGCGTGCAGATGCGCCTCACCCCCACGGCGGCCGATCGCCACGGAGACTGGGCCACACGCCTCAAGTCCGCTCAGTTCAGCGGTGGCCTGAGGTATGACGGACCGGCCGAAGTGCTCTGGGGGCTGGGCGGGGTCGGCGGCCAGACTTTGTCTGGCCCGGTCGCGCTGGGCCTGGATGTCTCGGGTCGAGGGGACTCGCCGCAACTCACCGGTGTGGTGCGCGGACAGGGCTTGCGCTTCACGGCGCCGTCGTGGGGGGCGGTGATCGATCACATCGATGTGGCGGGCGCCTTCAGTGGTTCGCGCCTGGATCTCACCCATCTCACCGCCAGGGCGGGTCAGGGGACCATCGAGGCCTCCGGCTTCGCCGATGTTTCCCAGGCCGGGGGGTTCCCTCTGGATCTGAAAGTCAAGCTCGCCAAGGCGCGCCTCGCCAGCAATCCGACAGGCGGCGCCACGGTGTCGGGGGCCCTGGAGATGACCCATGACAGGGCCAAGGGCGCGAGGGTGGTGGGCGTGCTGACCCTCGACCAGGCCAATTATGCTCTGGGCGGCGCCACGGCGGAGGATGTGGTGGAGCTCACAGGCGTGCGTTGGCTGGACGCGCCGACGCCCCAGACGGTCGCTGAAGACCCGGACGATATGATCGCCCAAACAACGCGGCCCAGCGCCTGGAAGCTCGACGTATCGGTCAAAGGCGGCAGCCACGTGTTCATCAAGGGAATGGGCCTGGAAGCGGAACTGCGCACAAGCTTGCACGTGGGTGGCGACGCCAAGGACCCCGTGGTTACCGGCGAGGCTGATCTGGTGCGAGGAACCTTCGACTTCGCCGGCCGAAAGCTGACCCTCTCGCGGGGCGTGGTCCGCCTGGGCGGAGCGACTCCGCCTGATCCCAGCCTCGACATTTCGGCGGAGACCACGGTCTCGGGCGTCACCGCGACGGTGAATATCGGCGGCACCGCGAACAGGCCGCAGATCACCTTCAGCTCCACGCCCGCCTTGCCCGAGGATCAGGTTCTGGCGCGCCTGCTGTTCGGGCCCTCGGCGACCACCATCTCGCCCATTCAGGCCGTCCAACTCGCCGCCTCACTGAACGCCCTGCGCGGCGACGGGACCGATCCGGTGGGCCGCGTTGAGAAAGCCATCAAGCTGGACCGTTTGAGCGTCTATGCCGCTGATCCCACCCTGGGTCGCGGCACCGCCGTGGGCGCGGGCAAATACATCAATTCGCGGGTCTATGTGGAGCTGACCACCGACGCCAAGGGCTATGCCGCCACCCAACTTGAAGTGGCCCTGACCAAGGCCTTTCGCCTGCTGTCCCAGGTGGGCACCTCCGTCGGGGGCACCAGCATTAATCTGCAATATACCAAGCGGTATTGAGGCGTAGCGGGCAACCATGAACTATCGGCACGCCTATCACGCGGGCAATTTCGCCGATGTGGCCAAGCACGCGATCCTCTTGGCTTTGCTGGCGAGACTTCAAGCCAAGCCGCGGGCCCTCACCGTCATCGACACCCATGCCGGGGCAGGGATCTATGATCTCGCCGGCCCCGAAGCGTCCCGGACCAAAGAGTCCGACGCCGGCATTGTCCGACTCATGGCGGACCCGAACGCGCCGAGGGCCTTGGAACCGCTGAAGGCCGCGGTAGCGCGGCTTAATCCCGAGGGACCCGTCCGGATTTACCCTGGCTCGCCCCAACTTATTGCGGGCAGCCTGCGCCAGCAGGACCGCTTGATCGCTTGTGAGGCCCGCACCGATGATCATGACGCCCTCGCGAAGGCCCTGCGGGAATTTCCGCGCGCCGAGCCCGTGCTTACCGACGGATGGACCTTTGCCGCTTCGCGCGCGCCGCGCCCGCCCGCGCGTCTGCTGGTTCTCATCGATCCGCCCTACGAATCCAGAGATGACACCGCGCATGGCGCGAGCCTCGCCCGTCGAATCCTATCGGCCAATGGTGGCGCGGTCATCGCTCTCTGGGCGCCGATCAAGGATTTCATGGGCTTCGATACACTGGTGGGGCGGATCGAAGACGCGGCGCGGGGCCGGTCACTCCTCATCGCTGAATCGCGGCTTCGACCTCTGACCGATCCCATGCGCCTCAATGGCGCCGCCTTGCTGATCATCAACCCGCCCGATCGCATTGAGGAGCCCGCTCGAGAGATCGTCCAGTGGGTCGCCTCCAGTGCGGGCGAGGGAGGCGAGGGGCGCGTGGAATTCATAGGCCGGCCTTGAGTTCTAAGGCCTTTCGAGGCTGCCGCGGGCATGCTATGTTGCACTGCAGCATGACCTCTGCCTTGGAGCCTTACTCATGACATGGATGGACAATTTCGACGCCGCCTCCCTGCGACGTGAAACAGAGAAGGCCATGAGATTGCCAGTGGGGCTGGCCAGCCCGCTTTGGCTGGCCTTTGGCGCCGCCGCCAGCATGGGCGTGGCCTGGTGGTGGATGTCCCGCATGGGCCGGCCGTTCAACATCGAAGCCAAGATGGGTCATGAGGTTCTCTCCGCCGGCCCCCGCGCGGCGCCTACGCCCATTCCCTCCGAGGCTATGACGAAGGCCGCGTCCGCGCCCGTCGAGGCGGCGGCCGAGGTTCTAGAAGCCGAGGTTGCGCTTGCAAGCGATGACCTCACCTTGCTCGCGGGCATCGGACCGAAGCTCTCCGCGGCCCTGGCCGAGCGGGGCGTCACTCGTTTCGCCCAATTGGCGGCCTGGACCGAGGACGACTTGGCGGCCATCGACGCCGCTCTCAATCTTCGCGGCCGCGCTCATCGGGACAATTGGGTCGCTCAGGCCCAGGCCTTGGCCGCAAAAGCCTGAGTTCAGGCGTTACGCGGCGACCCCCGACTGGGCGTAGCCGAGATCGGCATTGAGTGCGTCCAGGATCGCCACAGCCGCATCGGCCACGGTCGTACCGGGCGGGAAAATAAGGCGAGCTCCAGCGGCGTGAAGGGCGTCATAGTCCTGGGGCGGCACAACCCCGCCCACCACGATCATGATGTCGTCGCGACCGAGGCGGGTCAGCTCAGCCTTCAACTCGGGGATCAGGGTCAGGTGCCCCGCGGCGAGGGAGCTGGCCCCCACCACATGAGCGCCCATTTTCACCGCCGCCGCCGCGGTCTCCGCCGGGGTCGCGAAGAGCGGGCCGGCTTCCACGGCGAAGCCAAGATCATCAAAGCCAGTGGCGATGACCTTCTGGCCCCGGTCATGGCCGTCCTGGCCCATCTTGGCCACCAAAACGGCGGGCGGCCGGCCATCGGCCTGCCGGAAGTCGGCGATCATGGTCCTGGCGCGGGTAACCTTCGGTCCGGAGCCCACCGCCGCCCCGTAGACGCCGCGCACAAGTTCGGGCTTGGCCTGATGGCGGCCGAATACGTTTTCGAGAGCGAGACTGATCTCCCCGACGGTGGCCCTGGCCCGGGCCGCCTCGACCGCGAGCTCCAGCAGATTGCCACCGCCCCGCGCGCCGTTTTCCAGGGCGCCGAGGGCGGCCCTGCACGCCGGGTCGTCTCGCTCGGCTCGCAGACGCCCTAACTTCTCCATCTGGCTGGCAAGCACGGCGCTGTTGTCCACGGCCAGAATTGGGATCTTGTCGGGGGACTCGGGCGGAAAGCGGTTCACGCCCACGATCACCTGATCCCCCGAGTCGATGGCCCCCTGAATGCGCGCCGCGGACTCCTCGATCCGCCGCTTGGGGATTCCCGCGGCGATGGCCTTGGCCATGCCTCCCGCGGCCTCGACCTCGGCGATATGAGAAAGGGCCCGCGCGGCCAAGTCGTGGGTCAGGCGCTCCACGTAGTAGGACCCACCCCAGGGATCGATCACGCCAGTGAGCCCGCTCTCGGCCTGGAGGAAAAGCTGGGTGTTACGCGCGATCCGGGCCGAGAAATCGGTGGGCAGGGCCAGGGCCTCGTCCAGGGAATTGGTATGTAGGCTCTGAGTCTGTCCCGCCACCGCCGCCATGGCCTCGATGGTCGTGCGGGCCACGTTATTGAACACGTCCTGCGCCGCCAGGCTCCAGCCGCTGGTTTGGGTGTGCGCGCGAAGTGAGAGGGAGCGCGCGTCCGTGGGAGCGAAATTCTCCCGCATGAGCTTGGCCCAGAGGAGGCGGGCGGCGCGCTGTTTGGCCACCTCCATGAAATAGTTCATCCCCGCGCACCAGAAGAAGGAGAGGCGGGGCGCGAAGGCGTCCACGCTCATACCCGCGGCGACACCGGCCCGCACATATTCGACCCCGTCGGCGAGGGTATAGGCCAGCTCAAGGTCCAGAGAGGCCCCGGCTTCCTGCATATGATAGCCGCTGATGGAGATGCTGTTGAACTTGGGCGTCTCGACGGCCGTATAGGCGAAGATGTCAGAGATGATCCGCATGGAGGGAGCGGGGGGGTAGATATAGGTGTTGCGGACCATGAACTCCTTGAGGATGTCGTTCTGGATGGTCCCGGAGAGCGCCTTGCGCACTACGCCCTGTTCCTCCGCCGCGACAATATAAAGGGCCAGGATCGGCAGAACCGCGCCGTTCATGGTCATGGAGACGCTCATTCGGTCCAGGGGAATACCGGAGAACAGGGTCTGCATGTCGAGGATGGAATCGATGGCCACCCCGGCCATGCCCACATCCCCCCGCACCCGGGGGTGGTCGGAGTCGTAGCCTCGGTGCGTCGCCAGATCGAAGGCCACCGAAAGTCCCATCTGGCCGGCGGCGAGGTTGCGCCGATAGAAGGCGTTGGACTGCTCGGCGGTGGAGAACCCCGCATATTGACGAATGGTCCACGGGTTCGTGGCGTACATCGTCGGATAGGGGCCGCGCAGAAAGGGCGCGAGGCCGGGATAGCCATCCGGGAAGTCGAGGCCCGCGGTGTCGTTCGGGCCGTAGAGGGGGTTGAGGCCGATGCCCTCCGCCGTGGGCCACGCTTCGCCACGCACCGCATCTGGCGCCCGATGGGACGCCGCGTCGTCGAAGGTCAGAGCGCCGAAATCCGGAAACCCGCTCATCGCGCCAGATCCTCAAGGCGGATGGGTCGCAGCGGCGGACATTGGCTGTCGGGGCCGGGGGCGGGGGGATCACACGGGCCCGCGCTGAGGTCTGGCGCGGGCGGCGCGGCAGGGACCTCTTCTGCCGGGGCGAAGTCCGTGACCCCCACGATGCGCTGTCGGCCCTCCGCGAGATCAAGGGTCAGGGCCTCTCGGGCCTGGGCGATCTGCTCCGCCAGAACGCCGCTCTCCAAGATGGCGACGAGGCCCCCTTGCGCCTCGATGGCGCTGAAACGCCCCCAGGCCGCGCGGGCGAGATCCTGACTGATGGTTTCGAAGGCCCATGCCCCGCCAGCGGGGTCATCGACCCGCCCCAGATGCGCCTCTTCCATCAGGATGATCTGGGCATTGCGCGCCAGGCGCAACGCAGCGGCGTCAGGCGTGGGCTCCAGGGCCTCGCTATGGGCGCCCAGAACAATCGCGTCCGCCCCGCCCGTAGCGGCGCTGAAGCCCGCGCAGGTCAGGCGCACCAGATTGGTCCAAGGGTCTGCCCGGGTCAGCATTCGCCCTGACGCCCGGGCCTCGATCCGCGCTGGCGCCGCGACGCCGCAAGCGCCTGTGAGACGCGCCCAGACCAGACGGGCCGCGCGCAGCTTCGGGATGGCGGTCAGGGGTTCGGCCTCCGCCGTGAGGCCCAGCACGATGCGCTCCCACGCCTCGGCCATGGTCAGGCCAGCTTCGGTGAGGGCCTTGGCGTAGGTCAAGGCCGCCGCCGCCGCCATGGCGATCTCCTGGGCCGGCGTCCCGCCCGCCTCATGCGCCACGCGGCCCGAGGCCAAGAACAGGCTGGCCAGCGGATAGATATCGGCCAACCGCGCCGCGAGGCGGGCGCTGTCGGCGATAGCGCCGTCGATCGCCCCCGCGAAGACGCCCGCTGTGGCGAACGCGCTCAACGGATCGAGATGAAACGCCAGGGGCGCGCTGGGCGAGGCCTTGGCCGCGGCGTCGAGCCATGAGGCGGCGGTGCGCCCCATGGGGCCTGCATCGAGGGCGATGGGGGCAATATCGGTGAGCACGCCATCGACAAGGCGGCTGAAGTCTTGGGCGCTTCCGACCCTGATGCCGGCGTGGTCCCTGCCTTCGACGCGGACCAGCACGGATGTGGCCCCTCCCGCCAGGGCGGCCAGGACTTCGTCATGGGAAGTCACGGGATCCGGATCGCCGATGGCGGCGCGGATATCCCAACCCAGCCGGGCCCTGTGCGGTCGGGATTACGCCCCGTTCGTCGTCGTAGGGTCGTAAAGCGCGTGAACCGTCAGGCCATCCGCGGTCATGCGGTCAAGGCTTTCGACCCCGGCGCCCTTCAGGGTCTTGGCGACCAGTGCAAGCCAATCCTCGCGCGTGGCCGCTGGAAAACCGTCCGCTAAATGAGTCGAGCCGTCCATGACCGCCTCCTTGCACCCCGACGCAGGGTGAAGGTCAAGCGGGTTGGCTTTGGCTACGGACGTCTAGGAGGCGGCGTTCTCCTCTTGCTCCCGGACGAGCCCAGGGAGTCCGTCGATCGACGCCGCGTTGCGGGCGTAGCGTCGCGCCTTCCAATCTTCCTCTTCAGCCGCGTCCACCCACCGGAGGAGCTGGTCGCGGTCGCCCTTATACTCATAGAAAGGCACGCCCCAGCCGCAGCTATCCATCACCCGGCTGATGTGGATCACGATCACCCCCCGCGCTTTGGTGTAACCCGGAAACAGCGCCAACCTCTCGGCGTATCCCGGGTCGTCAAAGGTCACGCTCTCGCCCCGGCCATAGATGCGAACAATATTGGCGGCGCCCTCGAAGGCGCAGAACATCAAGGTGATGCGGCCGTTTTCTCGAATGTGGGCGTGAGTCTCGATCCCCGAGCCGCCGAGGTCGAGATACGCGAGCGTTCGGTCATCAATCACCGCAAGGCTGTCATAGCCCTTGGGCGAAAGATTCACTGACCCCTCCGCCGAAAGCGGGGCCGTGCCGACAAAGAACATCTTCTGGCGGCGGATGAACTTGAGAAGCTGGGGGGTGAGGTGCGGATAGGTTTTTGACATGTGGCGATCCCGGGCCAAGGATAAGCATCAGGCTAAGACGGATCAGACCTAAGGCCAAGTCGGCTACGCCCATGATGTTTGACCTGAGACAGCTTCAGCGCGGGGAGATGGCGCAGGCCGCGGTCGTGCATCGCGCGGCCTTCGATGCGCGGCTACCCTGGCTCGCGGGTCTGCATACCCCCGATGAAGATCAAGCCTACTTCAGCGGCCTCGTTTTCGACCAATGCGAGGCCTGGGGGGCTTGGGAGGGCAACATATTGCTAGGATTTATCGCCCTCCGCGACGGCTGGGTTGATCACCTCTACGTCCTCCCCGAAGCGCAGGGCCAAGGGGTGGGCAGCCGACTCATGGAACTTGCCAAGCTTCGATACGCGAATCTGCGCCTTTGGACTTTCCAGCGGAATGACCGCGCCAGGCGATTCTATGAGAGGCGAGGCTTCGTGGCCGTGGAACAAACTGACGGAGCGCGTAATCAAGAGCGCGAGCCCGACGTCCAATATCACTGGCGGCAAGCGTGAATTGTCGCCCCACCCCTACGAACATCGGACCTCCGGCGCCAGCCTGGGGGGATGGGTGGCGGGCGTCGGAGGTCCCCCGGCGCTCTGGGGGCTGGAGATCGAGCGCCAGGATCGGGTGTCGCGCCTGAGGTCAGCCGGGCGCGGATGGGGCTGACTGGGGAGAGGCGGTGTCGGCGGCGGTGAGGTCGGCCCTCCACCAGCCGCCGCCCATGGCGACGAGAAGCTGAACGGTATCTTCGTAGCGCTGGGCCTCGGCCCGGACATAGCCGAGGAGCGCTTGATCGCGCTGGCGCTGGGCGTCCAGGAGATTGAGGATACCCGTCCCGCCCCCGGTATAGGCAAGACGTTGGAGGCGCACCGACTCCGTGGCTGTATCCAGCGCCTGCTGCTGGGCGGCGACGAGGTCGGCGTCATGGGCCAGAGCGGTGAGAATATCGGCCACCTGGCCGAAGGCGGTCAGCACGGTCTGGCGGTAATCGGCGGCGTCGGCCTTGAAGTCCTCCAGGGCGGACCGACGCTCGGCCCTGCGGGCGCCCCCGTCGAACAGCGGCTGGGTGATCCCGGCCGCCAGACTCCACACCAGGCCGGAATTGTCGAACAAGGCCGAGCCATCCAAGGACGCGGCGGTAATCCCCGCGGAGAGGGTGACGTCCGGATACAGTCTCGCGGTCGCGACGCCGATCTGGGCGCTTGAGACATGCAATTGGGCTTCGGCGGCGCGGATATCCGGGCGTTGGTGAACCAGATCCGAAGGCAGGCTGACGGGCAGCCGGCCGGGAAGCGAGAGGTCCGCCAGCGCCAGATCGGGGGGCGAGAAAGCGCCAGGCGACTGGCCGAGCAGCACCGCCAAGGCGTGCTGGGCCGTGCTCAGTTGCTGTTCCAGGCCGGGCTTCAGTGTTTCGTCGGCCGCCAACTGACTTTGGGCCAGGACCACATCGCTGCCCGGCGCCTCGCCCGCGTCTCGTTCCTTGGTCACGAGGCTTAGATTTTGATGGTCAATGTCGAGAATGTCGTCCGCGGCCCGCAGTTCAGCACGGACCGCCGCGATCTCCAGCGCTTCGCGGACCGTGTTGCCGGTGAGCGTGAGATAGGCGGCGTCCAGACGGTCCCTCTGCAAATCGGCCAGAGCCGACTGCTGCTCGATCCGCCGGCGCACCCCGCCAAAGACGTCCAGATCATAGCTGGCGCTCGGCCCCACCTGGAGGATGTTGTAATTGGGTGGCAGGGGAAAGGCGCTGGCGCTGAGGCCGAAGGCGGCGGCGCTCTCCTTGGCATGAGCGGCGCTGGCGCTGAGTCCCGCCTGCGGATAGCGCGCGCCTTGGGCGGCGCGAACTTCATCCTGCGCCTTGGCGAGCCGCGCCCTGGCGCTCTCGAGGGTCGGGCTCCCGGCGATGGCCCGTTTGACCAGAAGATCAAGCTGCGGCGAGGCGAAGAGGGTCCACCAGTCCGCGGTCACCTGCGCGCCAGGGTCATCGGCCTGCCGACCGGCTGGCAAGGCCGCATTGGCCTCTGCGATGGTGCGCTCGGCGGGCGCGAGATACCCGGCGGCGGTCGGCGCCGGGGGCGGTTTGAAATTGGGGCCCACAGCCGCGCAGCCTGACAGACATAAGACGGTGAACAGAGCAGCGCCTGTGAGTTTCGGCGAAGGGACCATGGTCATTCCACCGCCATGGCGTGTTCGGGCGCCGGGGCGCTGCGAGGCTTCGTGAACACCGCAAGGAGGGGAAGGACCGCCAGTGTCGCGAACATCAAGAGTTTGAAGTCATCCATATAAGCGATGATCTGGGCCTGGCGGGTGATCACGGCGTCCAGGGCCGTTCGCCCGATGGCGGTGAGGGGATTCCAGAACCTGGCGATGTCCGGATCAGCAAAGCCGCGATTGACCGCGGTCACATGAGCGCCAATGGCCGCGTGATTGATCTGTGTGTTGCGGGTGAGAAGCGTCGTCACCGTGGAGATACCCACGCTGGAGCCCATATTGCGCAGAAGCGTCGCCAAGCCCGCGCCTTCGGGACGCGCGTCGGCGGAGAGGGTTGTCAGGGTCGCCACATTGAGCGGTACGCTGATGAAGCCCAGGCCCACGCCTTGGATCACGCCGACGGTGATGATGGTCGCTTGAGAGACAGCGGGCGTCCAGCCGCTCATGGCGTGGAAGGTCCAGGCCGTGATCCCAAGGCCGATACCGATTAGCAGCCGCGTGTCCACCTTTCCCACCAGCCGGCCCATGACCATCATCGATCCGATTGTGCCGATGCCGCGGGGGCCAAGCGTCAGGCCGGCGGTGACCACCGGATAGTTCATCAGATTCTGGAGGAACGGCGGTTGGAGCGCCAGGGACGAATAATAGGTGAGGCCGACGATGATCCCGAAGACGGCGCCAGCGGCGAAATTCCGATCCTTGAACAGGGAAGGCCGTACGAACGGCGCCTTGGCCGTGAAGGTATGGACAATGAAGAGATAAAGCGCGGCGGCGGCGACCACCGCTTCGAGAAGGATTTCCTTGGAGTTGAACCAGTCGAGCTCCTGCCCCCGGTCTATGAAAAGTTGGAACGCCGCGATGGCCAGACTGAGGACGCCAAACCCAAACCAGTCCAGTTTGGCCGCTGCATTGCCCGCGATATTGGGCAGAAAGGCCCTCATGCCGAGGAATGCGGCGATGCCCACGGGCAGGTTGATAAAGAACACATAACGCCAGCTGAACGCCTGGGTCAGCCAGCCGCCAAGGACAGGTCCCAGAACGGGCCCGGCCATGATCGACATGGTCCAGAGGGCCATGACCGAGCCCTGCCGTTCGCGGGGATAGATGTTCATCAGAACGGACTGGGAAAGCGGGATCAGCGCCGCCCCGAAGACGCCCTGCATCAGGCGAAACAGCACGATCTGAACCAGGGATTGGGAGAGTCCGCAGAGCATGGAGGCCAGGGTGAAGCCCGCCACGGAAACCAGAAATACCCGTTTGATTCCAAAGCGTCCGGTGAGAAAACCAGCCGCGGGCGTCATGATCGCGGCGGCCACGATATAGGAGGTTAGCACCCACTCGATCTCGTCCTGGCTCGCCGAGACGCTGCCCTGCATATAGGGCAAGGCGATATTGGCGATGGTGGTGTCCAGCGACTGCATCAGCGCCGCCACCGTCACGAAGATGGTGATCGCCAGCCGGTTGGCGGACGCCGTGGGCACGGCCCCGGTCGCGGCCGACACTTCGCTCATCAATTCGCTCGCGAGGGTCCGCCGAAGAGAGCGGCCAGGACGTGGGGCAGGCCCCGGGCGTGGCCGGTGTCGACATCGACCTCGGCGCTCATGCCGGCCCGCAGCGGGGGAAGGCTCTTGTCGCGCGTGTCGAGACGCACACGCAGCGGCACGCGCTGGACGACCTTGACCCAGTTGCCACTGCTATTCTGAGCCGGAAGAAGAGAGAATTCCTGGGCGGCGGCTGGACTGATGCTCTGCACCGTTCCTTGCCAGGTTTTGCCCGGATAGGTGTCAATGGTGACCTTGGCCCTCTGGCCCTCGCGAACATGGGTGAGCTCGGTTTCCTTGGGCTGGGCGTCCACCCAGACGCGGTCCGATGCGATCAAATAGAAGGCGGTGGTGGAGGCTGGCAGGTATTTGCCGGGCGCGATGGCGGTGACATCGGTGACGATCCCGGCGAAGGGCGCGCGGACCACCGTGTCGCCAAGTTCCCGGGCCACCTCGTCGCGCTGAGCGACCGCTTCCTGGTAGCGGGGATTGGTCTCGACCGGGCCCGATGGGGCGCCGTTCAGGTTGGCGCCAATGCCGGCAAGCTGTTGATTGAGAGAGGCTAATTTCTGCTTGGCGTTTTCCAGGTTGCGCCGCGCCGTATCGAAGGTCGCCTGCGAGGAGACGTGAGCATTGAGCAAATCCTGCTGACGACCGGCCTCGGTCGCGTAATAGGTCACGTCATACTGAGCCTGAGCGATCTGGGTTTGCATGTCGCCGTAGCTGGCTTTCACGGCCTTGAGCTGGTCGCCGATCATGCCGACCTGGGCGTTGGCGCGCTGGAGCGCGAACCTGAGGGACGCGTCATTGAGGCGGTAGAGAATTTCGCCAGCCTCGACATGCTGATTCTCCCGCACGTCGACGTCCTTGACGATGCCGGGGACGTCCGTGGAGACGCCGACTTTTTCCGCCTCCACATAGGCGTCATTCATCGAAACCACTTGGCCGCCCGTGACATAGAGATAGGCGCCGATGATCAGGACGAGTGGCAGAAGCAAAAAGAGACCAAACCGAATCCACCGGCGCGGCGGCGCGCGGCCCGGCGCGATGGTGGCGACGACCGGTGCGATGCGCGCCCCGGTATCGTTGGGGGCGGCTGTTTTCCGGGCCGCGGGCGCCGCGACCGTTTCCGATGACAACGAAATACTCCCCGCCCCCTGCGCGTCGAACGTGACGTTTAAGGGCGCCGATTGCGCATGAAAATGGTATAATTCTTGCATGTGGTGGTGAGCAGGATTCATCAATGCAACGCGATAGCCTCTCCGACCTGACCGTGTTCATGGCCATCGCCGAGCATTTGAGCTTCCGCGGCGCGGCGGGTCGGCTGGGTCTCACACCCTCGGCGCTCAGCCATTCGATGCGCCAGCTTGAGGATCGCCTTGGGGTCAGATTGCTCAATCGGACGACCCGGAGCGTCTCGCTCACCGATGCGGGACTACGTCTGCTGGAGCGCCTGCGACCAGCGGTGGATCAGATCACCGACGCCCTGGAGGACCTGAATGAGGCGCGCAACCGGCCGCTGGGTCGTCTGCGAATCTATGCCACGAACCTGGCGTCGGTGGCGGTCGTGGCGCCGGCCTGGAAGCGATTCCTGACCGCCTATCCGGACGTGAATCTTGAGCTCGAAGTGGGTGAGGCGGCGATCGACATCGTCGCGCGGGGATTCGACGCGGGGATCGGCCCGCAGGATCGGGCGGAGGCCGATATGATCTCCGTGCGGGTCATGGGGCCGATCAGGATGGCTGTGGTGGCCGCCCCGTCCTATTTCGCGCAGCATCCGGCGCCCAGAACCCCCGATGATCTGGCGCGGCACAGCTGTGTCCAGTATCGGCGGGGATCGGACGGGGCCATGTTTGAATGGCCGTTCGAGCGCCTCGGCAAGCCGCGCAAGGTGTCGGTGAGCGGGCGGGTGATCGTCAACAACACCGATCTCGCTCTGCGCGCGGCCGTGGATGGTCTGGGCATAGGCTACACGCCCGAGGCTCAGGCCGAACCCTTCCTGCGATCGGGACAGTTGATCCGCGCGCTGGAAGATTGGTCGCCGGCGTTTGAGGGTCTGTTTCTTTACTATCCCGGGCGCCAGCGCGTTCCCGCGGCCTTGCGGGCCTTTATCGACGTGACGCGCGCGGGCCGGCGGGGAGCGCAGATGGGAACCTCGCTGGAGAACCCGTTCTCACCGCTTCAGGCGTCCAGGGCGTAGCCCGCGCTGCGCACGGTGCGGATGGGATCGCCGTCGCCTTCGCCGCCACCGTTCAGAGCCCGACGCAGTCGGCCAATATGAACATCGACGGTGCGGGTCTCCACATAGACGTCGGAGCCCCAGACAGCGTCGAGAAGCTGCTCGCGGGAGAATACCCTGCCCGGATATTGCATCAGGTGGTCGAGGAGCCGGAACTCGGTGGGACCGAGGCGAACTTCCGCGTCGCCGCGTTTCACCCTGTGGGCCACGCGGTCGATGGTGATGTCGCCGTGGCGGACCCGATCCTCGGCAAGACCCGGTCGGATGCGGCGCAAGACGGCCCGCACCCGCGCGGACAGCTCCGACATGGAAAAGGGCTTCACCACATAGTCGTCCGCCCCGGTGTCGAGGCCGCGGATGCGATCGCTTTCCTCGCCCCGGGCGGTGAGCATGATGATGGGAATGTTGCGGGTTTCGGCCCTCTGGCGAAGCCGGCGGCAGACCTCTATCCCGGAGACCGTGGGCAACATCCAATCGAGAAGGATGATGTCCGGCTGCTTCTCATCAATGATGATCAGAGCTTCCTCGCCGTCCGCGCATAGGCTGACCCGGTAGCCTTCCTTGCCCAGATTATAATTAATCAGCGTGGCCAGGGCGTCTTCGTCCTCAACCACCAGGACCGTCGGCCCGGTGGGGGCTATCTGCTCGAGGGACATGGCCGGCTCACGCCTCGGCGGGGGTGAGGGAGTCAGACTTCGGGCGCTCGTCCGTGAGCTCGACGCCGGTGATCTGATAGTAGAGAATCTCGGCTATATTGGTGGCGTGATCGCCGATGCGCTCCAGGTTCTTGGCCACGAACAACAGGTGCGCGCAGGCGGCGATCGTCCGGGGATCCCCCATCATATAGGTGAGGAGTTCGCGGAAAATGCTGTCATAATGTTCGTCGATCTCGTGATCGTTCTTCCACACCTGGACGGCGGCCTCGACGTCCCGGGAGGCCAAGGCGTCCAGAACGGTCTTCAGTCGGTCGGTCACCAGATCGCCCATGCGCTCGATGGAACTGGTGAGAGGTGTCACCGGCTCGGTCTCGACAATGACCACGGCGCGCTTGGCGATGTTCTTCGCCAGATCCCCGACGCGCTCGAGATTTGAGCCGATCTTCATGGCGGCCACGGTGTGGCGCAGATCATCCGCCACGGGTTGGCGCAGGGCGAACAGGCGAATGGCGCGCCGCTCAACCTCCCGCTCCAGAACGTCCAAGCGGGAGTCGCGGGCGATCACGGATGTGGCGAGCGCCAGATCGCTATTGGCGATCGCGTGGATGGCGTCCGCCACCTCCGCCTCGGCGAGGCCGCCCATGCGGGCGAGTTCCGCCGTCATGGCGTCCAGTTCCTCGTCGAACGCTTTAACCGTGTGTTCCATGGCCATTGCCAATCATAACCATAAAGTCGAATCACGTGACGACTAAGATTTGGATATTAGGGGAGAATTGTGACAGCTTGGTGAGGGTCGCAGAGATGAGCCCATCTACCCAAAGCGCCCGGTGATGTAGTCGGAGGCGCGCCGAGTCACCGGCCGGGTGAAGACAGTTTCGGTCTCGCCGAATTCAATCAAATCGCCCAGATACATGAAAGCGGTGTGTTTCGAGACCCGGGCGGCCTGGCCCATATTATGGGTGACGATAATGATCGTATAGTCGGCCTTGAGCTGGGCGATGGTCTCTTCAAGCTTGGCGCTCGAAATTGGGTCGAGGGCTGAAGTCGGCTCATCCAAAAGCAGGATTTCGGGGCGCACCGCGATGCAGCGCGCGACACAAAGGCGTTGCTGCTGGCCACCCGAAAGACCGAGGGCCGAGTTCTTGAGCTTGTCCTTCACCTCATCCCAGATCGCCGCGCGGCGTAGAGACTCCTCCACCCGATCCTCAAGATCGGCCCGGTTCAAGGTTTCATAGAGGCGCACGCCGAAGCCGACATTGTCGAAGATCGACATGGGAAAGGGCGTCGGCTTCTGGAACACCATGCCAATACGCGCCCGAAGCTTCGAGAGATCGACGTTCGGGGCGAGCAGATTTTCCTCGCCCAGCATGATCCGCCCTGTCGCCCTTTGCCCGGGATAGAGGGAAAACATGCGGTTCAAAGTGCGCAGCAGCGTCGATTTTCCGCAACCCGAGGGGCCAATCAGCGCCGTCACCGCCTTGGCCTCGAAGCCGAGCGACACGCCTTTGAGAGCGTGGGTCTTGCCGTAATAGAAATCGAGATTGTCCACGGCCAGCTTCACCCGGGCGGGATCGAGCTTGGCGACGTGGGTCGGCGGTGCGTCGGACGCGGCTGTCACAATAACGTCAGGCATGGTCATGGGCTGAGGGGCCTCATCCGAAGCGGCCCGAAACATAGTCCGCCGTGCGCCTTTCGCGCGGATTGGTGAAAATCTCTGCCGTAACGCCGGTCTCAACGACTTCGCCATTATACATGAAGACAGTACGCTGCGAGGCCCGGGCGGCCTGTTGAAGATTATGCGTGACGATGATCACCGTATATTTCCGCACCAGCTGATCGAGAAGTTCCTCGATCTTGTTCGTGGACAGCGGGTCCAGGGCGGAGGTCGGCTCATCCAGCAGGATCACCTGAGGCCGGATGGCGAGGGTCCGGGCGATGGAGAGCCTTTGTTGCTGGCCGCCTGATAGGGAAAGAGCGCTGCGTCCCAGGACATCCTTGACCTCGTCCCAGAGCGCGGCCTGGCGCAGGGCCTTTTCCACCCGGTTCGCGATATCGGCCTTGGAGAGGCGCTCGAAGTGGCTCAGCGCGAAGGTGATGTTGTCGCGGATGGACAGCGGGAAGGGAGTTGGTTTCTGGAACACCATGCCAACGCGGCGGCGCACATAGGCGACATTGACGCCGGGGGAGAGGATGTCTTCGCCGTTCAGCAGGATCTCGCCCTCGGCCCTCTGGCCAGGATACAGGTCGTAAATCCTGTTGAGGGCGCGCAGCAGGGTCGACTTGCCGCAGCCGGATGGGCCGATGATGGCCGTGATCTGGTTCTCGGGAAAATCGAGACTCACGTCCTTCAGGGACTCGCGGGCGCCGTAAAAGAAACGGAGCTTCCGGGTCTGCATCTTCGCGGGCGCCGGCGATGGGGCGTGAACGACACTCATGAGCGACCGCCCTGACGGAACACCACCCGGGTCAGGATGCCCAAGGTGAGTACGAACAGCATGACGATGAAGGCGCCGGCCCAGGCGAGGGCGTGCCAATTGTCATAGGGGCTCATGGCGTATTGGAATATGACCACGGGAATATTGGCCATGGGCGCGGCGAGATTGGCGTTCCAGTACTGATTGTTCAGGGCGGTGAAGAGCAGGGGGGCGGTTTCGCCGCTGATCCGCGCCACGCCGAGCAAAAGGCCCGTGATGATGCCCGGCCGGGCGGCCCTGGCGATCACCGAGAGGGTCACTTTCCACCGGGGCAGGCCGAGCGCCAAGGCGGCTTCCCGGGTCTCCGGGGGCACCAGTTCCAGAGCGACGGCGCTAGAGCGCACGACAATCGGCAGCATGATCATGGCCAGGGCGAAGCCCCCCGCAAAGCCGGAGAAGTGGCCGAAGGGCAGGACCAGCAGCTCATAGATGAAGAGACCGATGACAATGGAGGGGGCGCTCAGGAGGATGTCATTGACGAACCCGATTACCCCGGCGATGCGCGTCCCCCGCTTGTACTCCGCCAGATAAATGGCCGCGAGAACGCCGATGGGCGTGGCGATCACGACGCCCAGGAGCACCATCATGAAGCTTCCGAAAAAGGCGTTGAGGAGGCCGCCGTCTGTTCCGGGGGGCGGAGTCATCTGGGTGAAGATGGAAAGCTTCAGCGCCGAGGCGCCCTGGGTGACGGTGGTCCAGAGGATCCAGGCGAGCCAGAACAGCGTGAAGACCGTCGCGCCCAGAGACAGCGCGATCATCACGGCGTCGAACAGTTTTCGTCGCAGGATCAGGGCGTTCATGTCAGGCCCGTGCCCCTTCGATCCGGCCCAGGCGATAGAGGAACAGCCGGGCAATGGCGAGGACAATGAAGGTCACAACAAACAGCAGGAACCCCAGCGCGATGAGCGAGGACGTGTAGATTGGCGAGTCGGCCTCGGTGAACTCATTGGCGATCACCGCGGCGATGGAATTGCCGGGCATGAGGAGGGACTTGGCGAATTCATGCGCGTTGCCCAGAACGAAGGTCACCGCCATGGTTTCCCCCAGCGCCCGGCCAAGGCCGAGGAAGATCGCCCCCACCACGGCGTTGCGCGTATAGGGAAGGGTGACCTTGAGCATCACCTCGCTGCGCGTGGCGCCTAATGCGATGGCCGACTCCTTGAGCTGGGGCGGCACGGCGTTGAAGACCGTCCACATCACTGAGCTGATGAAGGGAATGATCATGATCCCCAGGATGATTCCGGCGGTGAGCATGCCGATGCCAATCGAGGGGCCGGTGAAAAGGGTCCCAAGGATCGGCGCGTTGGCCAGATGGTCGTTCAGCCAGGGCTCCACATCGGCGGCCATGAAGGGAGCGAAAACGAACAGACCCCACATGCCGTAGATGATGCTGGGAATGGAGGCGAGAAGCTCCACGGCCACGGACAGGGGCTGACGCAGCCAACGGGGCGCTGTCTCGGTGAGGGTGAAGGCGATGCCGAAGCTGGCGGGCACCCCGATGATCAAGGAGATCGCGGCGGTGACCAAGGTGCCATAGATCGGGATCAGGGCCCCGAACTGGTGGTTCACCGCGTCCCAGTCCGCGCTCACGATGAAATGAAGCCCAAAGGTCTTGAAGGCGAGGCGCCCGCCCCAGAGCATCGAGGCCCCCGTGGCGCCCAGAATGATCAGAACGGCGAAACCCATGCCGGCGGTCAGCCACCGGAAGCCCCGGTCGGCCGATTCGCTGGCCCGCGCCTGCTGGGCCTCGGATGAGGAGAGGGAGGCGGTCATGCGAAGAACCTCGTTTGCGATCGGGCGCGTGCCCCGGCCGTCATCCCGGGGCCGCGAAGCGGAACCCGGGATCCAGGCGACCGGGTGCGCCCACGAGGTTCGCCGCTGAAAAGCGCGTTCCAGTCCCCTGGGTCCCGGATAAGCCGCTGCGCGCCTTTCCGGGATGACGGTTGTGAAGCGATTTTCATTCAGCCTCTGACTAAGCTCACGTATCTGGAGCGGATGGCGAACTCCCCCGCCATCCGCCCACCCGATCCTTAACCCGACCGCCTACTTAATTTCGGCGGTCCAATATTGCTCGATCTGCTTCACGAGGGTCGCGGGCAGGGAGACATAGTCGAGCTTGGCGGCGGCGGGTTGGCCCTTTTCCAAGGACCATTTGAAGAATTTCAAGGCCGCGGTGGAGGCGGCCGGATCCTTCGGGTGCTTGTACATCAGCACGAAGGTCGTGGCGGTAAGGGGGTAAGCCCCAGGGCCCGGCGCATCGGTGATCACCTGGTAGAAGTCCGGAAACTCCTTCCAGTTGGCGGTCGCGGCGGCGGCCTGGAAGGCCGGGACGCTAGGAGCGATGAACTTGCCGGCCTTATTCTTCAGGACGCCGTAGGTCATGTGGTTCTGGATGACGTAGGCATATTCCACGTAGCCGATG
>Ga0116227_10002857_pt1 | contig 38894 bp, 32 predicted proteins | sample S1TSphgellanicum_FD_89693 | JGI IMG/M metagenome (GOLD analysis project Ga0116227, IMG submission 89693) | Host-associated microbial communities from peat moss isolated from Minnesota, USA - S1T2_Fb - Sphagnum magellanicum MG | ecosystem: Host-associated > Plants > Peat moss > Unclassified...
AATTGATTTAATTTGGGATGTTGGGGGTGTGGTTTGTTTTTTTTTTTGTTTTGGTGTGTTTGGGGAGGGTGTTTTTGGGTTGGGGGGGGGGGGGGGGGGGAGGGAGGGGGTCATGTATTATTTGATCTTGATTGAGTTTGGGGCTATAAATTTCAGGCTCTTTTGAAAGGATGTGTTAATCATGGAGCGAAAAGATTACGTGTGCATGTACTATTAGACGGTCGAGATGTAGCACCCGGATCGGCCATCAAGTATGTAGAAGCTCTTGAAAGTGAGTTGGCGGAATTAAGGAAAGGCGGGATTGATGCATTCATTGCTTCCGGGGGTGGCCGCATGGCGGTCACCATGGATCGTTATGAGGTGTCTTATATGCCCATGAAATTGCACATTGTTTTTTAAAAGCTCATGTGTGTGTGTGTGTGTGTGTGTTTTTTTCCTCCCCCTTTTTTTAAATTAAATTTTTAAACTCTTTTTCATTGGAATATTTTAGTTATTTTAAAATATTATATTCAAATAAATTTATTTAAAAAATAATAATTTCACATGTGGTTGATTAGTTTAGTTCACAATACAAGGCCAACATCATCCACACTTATTAAGGTATCATGTCCCAAATTTGATATTGTTCATATAAAGGATATGTTGAAAAGCTTTGGAATTTTTTTCTCAAACTTACAGAATGATTGGAGCATAGTGAAAAAAGGATACGATGCGCAAGTGAAAGGCGAAGCCCCCCATAAGTTTTCAAGTTGTGGCGAAGCTCTAAAAAGGCTCTTAGAAATGGATCCCAAGTTAAACGACCAATATTTCCCTCCTTTTGTGATTATTGATGGTTTCGGTCAGCCGATCGGGCCAATTGTTGATGATGACGCGGTGGTGACATTTAATTTTCGAGCCGACCGTATGGTAATGGCTGCAAAAGCATTCGAGTTGGAGACTTTTGACAAATTCGATCGTGGAAAATTACCAAACATCAAATACGTCGGTATGCTTCAATACGATTCGGATCTTAAGCTCCCCAAAAAGTATTTAGTTTCCCCTCCTCAAATCGATAAAACTTCCGGCGAGTACTTGATTCACAACAATATCAAGACATTTGCATGCAGGTGCATGAAGTTTTCAGCCGTTGCATTAAAAAATTAAATTAAATTAAATTAGTAATAATAAATTGATAATCTAATTATGATTAATTTATATTTTATCAAATTTTAATTATTATGTAGTATATTTATTTCATATGAAAATTCAGATGAGGACCCATTTGGATGAATACATGATCAACCATGAAAAAACCCTAAACCCTAAATAAGGAATTAAGGGTTGTTTTGGGCAGTGAAACAGTGAAGTTTGGACATGTTACGTTTGTTTGGAATGGTAATCGTTCGGGCCAATTTAGTCACAGTATGGAAAAATATGTTCAGATTCCGAGCGATGTCGGGATTGCATTCAACATGAAACCAGAAATGAAGGCTATTGCCATAGCCGAAAAGGCTCGTGATGCACTTGCAAGTGGAAAATGGGACCAGGTGCAATAATAATACCTCGTGGTTGCAATAGCCAGATTTAATTTCTTGCCAAATTTCTATACACGGTTCAAGTATGTATGTAGCCATTTTACAAATGTTAATTAGAATGTTTCATATTTGCCTTTCAAATGTTTTAATAGCCAAATTTGGCTAAATTTATCTAGTGAAAGGCAAAAAATATTTCAAAAAAAAAAGTCCTTAAACCACTTTTCAACACAAGAATATTTCCTGAAAATGTGTCATAATTTCATTTCCAGTGTTTCTGATTTGTTATCTATTTGATGTTTTTTTTCTTTTCCATTATAAAGGTATTAGTTATATGAGAAGTTATTTGGTGTGATTTTTTTTTATTGCTACTCCTCCTCCAAATGGACATAACCAAATTCCTTTGGAGGAATTAAATGTGTTAAATTAAAGGTCAATTTTAATGGCCGTGTAGGTGCGAGTGAACTTGGCTAATGGGGATATGGTGGGGCATACGGGTGATTTAAATGCTACAGTCATTGGATGTGAGGCTGTTGATCAAGCTGTGAAGGTTTATATCTAACTCATTTTCCTCTTGAATCCTTGTGATACAACTATATATTAGAGTTATCCGTAAAGTAAGAAAAACACAGCACCAGAACCCTGAGTTTGGTCATACACAGGGTGAGATTCAAAAAAAAACCTGCAAAAAAAGCACATTAGCATTCCAGCAGGGTGGGGTGTGAAACTCAGAAAACCATCAATTTTGGTTGTAGAGACTTTTTTGGTGAGATCATTAGACTTAACCGTAAAGTAACCCTCTCTTCACCCTGTCTTTAGGCCTCCTTTCACCCCTTATCCCCTTCTTTCAGTGGTATCCGCAAAGCAAGGAAATTTTACTATGAAATGCTGATACTCAGCACTTAATGCACAAGGTTCGAGAATAATAATTATAGTAGATGTATAGGTAGGAGCAGTGAAAATATATGTAGGCCTAGCGGTAGTGGAGACGCTGAAAGCAAGGAAATTTTACTATGAAATGCTGATACTCAGCATTTAATGCACAAGGTTCGAGAATAATAATTATAGTAGATGTATAGGTAGGAGCAGTGAAAATATATATATGTAGGCCTAGCGGCAGTGGAGGCGCTCCAGAGAGAAACGACAGACAGACAGACAGGATGAAACTCAGTTTACTACCACACGAAAATTGATGGATTTCTGAGTTTTAAGTAAAGTTTCATTTGGGTGTGTCAGATTATGTTGGATGCTGTGGAAGTGGTAGGAGGAATATTCTTGATAACTGCTGATCACGGTAACGGTGAAGACATGGTGAAAAGAAATTTAAAAACTGGAGCACCAATCCTAGACAAAGGTGGCAAACTTCAAGTCCTTACTTCACATACATGCAACCCGGTAAGTTGAGTTTAGCTATATCCATTTTCAATGAACAAAGCATGAGTCAATTACAACTCTACCTAAATACCATCCAAGCTTATAATTATTCCTACAAATTGTTTTAAAAAATTTTATATATATATATATATATATATATATGATATGCGTTATGCTCAATGGTGACATATATTAATATGTTCATTGTGTGTTGAAATGTTTGGTGGGTTCATATTTGGTAGGTACCCATTATAATCGGGGGTAAGGGCTTGCAAAAGGGCGTGAGATTTAGAAGAGATCTCCCAGGGGCAGGCCTAGCCAATGTTGCAGCAACATTCATCAATCTTCATGGATTTGAAGCACCTTGGGATTATGAACCATCCTTGATTGAAGTGTTAGATTGATTCAATACCAATTACATGTCTCGTATGGTATTTTGCATGCAAATTAGACGCGGGTTTTTAGTAAACCCTAAACCCTGAACCTGGGTTTTTTCTAGCAATGGACTTGGTTAAGTTGTTTGGCAAAAAGCTATGCATGTTTCAACAATTCATCATCTATGGGAAATGATTGTTAATAAAATTTAGGTGCACAAAAATCATGTTTACCCCAGGTGGATTCTAATATGAGAGATGATGTCACGGAGAATATTGGTTCAATTTCTTGTTAAAGAAAGACATATGTGAAGTTTGTCACTTTGATGTGACAATGTATTTCCTCTCTTAGGGCAATTGCCTTTGTTCAATATAATGAGGCTAATGATGTGGGTGCCCAATCTTCACACAATGTATAACCTTTAATTAATCACATATTGTATATGTTGACCCCACATCAATACTCATTTCTTCACACATGGGGTAACATTGTTGCCTTCTTTTCAAAGGAGGACATTTTTGTGTCATAATGATTAAGGAAAGATCATTGAAGAAATTTTTCCCCCAAGGATTTGGAAGCTCTTGTGTTTCATAAGTTTGGATGACCATTTACCCTATTATCATATAAAATTTGGGATGCTTGTTACAATTGATATTAAGAATTTCAATTGTAACTTCTTTGTACAAAATTTTGCAATATATTTGGCACATACATGAAATGAAAAAGTTTCATTTGAAAGAAATATGTGGAAACTTCATCATAGAAAATTGAACAAGATCTTGATTATGTGAGTTCATTATAATTATTGACAATTGGCAAAAAAATTGACCATTGTATGATAACCAAACAAAAGGATGTTGAGATTGCAACATGATGCCATTACTTGTGGAAGACAATGAAATAAACATACAACAAAATCATAGCAAGAACCTTGAATGATTTAGCATCATGAGAACATTGGCTCAATGCCATTTATAGAAATTGCATTGTATATGCAACAACTTTCAATCACCATGTATTTGCCCATAAAACCAAGTTGATGAAATTGAAACATGATAAATGTCTATATTTATAGGCTAAAAATAATGAAATTTTATTTAGTATACAATAATTTAATTCTAGTGATGATGATTCCATCATAGCTAGTCTAGGTGGGATGGGCTATGGTTGTAGGTTGTACAAAAAGACAATTCCAAACTACTAATTTATTAAAGGTTGATTCTAAACCGGAATTCTTAAAAATAAACATTTTACAAGTTGTAATGTTTCAAAATGTCCTTATGGATCTTAAGATATTGAAAGAGAAACAAATCTCTTTTTTTTTAAATTTTTTTTGGGAATTTTTGTGTCCTTTAAAAAAAAAAAATTGAATATTTGTATCTTTCCAATTTCATACACATGTTTACACGCCATTTCATACAAATGTGATTACGTGTTATGTCATTTGAATATGTTGAAATTATTTTAAGAGATTAACATTTTGTTTCCTTTAAAATTAAGCTAGTTTTCAATAAAAAAATATCCGTTAAATACCTAATTCAATTATTGAATCCCCACTTGCTTGGTTGATTTAATGTTTATTCACCCTAATTGCTTCCAAATTTTCAATGAATTAAAAACAAGGGTGGCTAATCGAATCTCCCCTTGGATGATAATTGGGCAATATTTTGTACAATTTAAATAATATATATATGAAAATAACAACGTTTTGAAATGTAAACCCTTTTTTTTTTGGGTCATTTCATCGTCACTGGTAGTGTGTAGCAACACAGAGCTCAAGTTTATTATCTACATATTAAAACATTTTTACATATGACAAAACAATACATTATTTGTTTCAAAGCTCATAAAAATGTTTCACAATTATCACATGCCTTCAAGTGTTATATTATTTCAATCTCCCATGCACCAACACAAATAACCTTTTTTTGCATACAATTCTATTTGATAAAAGGGCACAAAATTGCAAATTTGACCTTCCATATAAAACAAAAAGTTTGATGATTGAAAGGATAACCACAACCATCAAAGTAAATTGAATCAATGCATGGGTGTGTACAATTCAACTCAAAACAAGAAATTTAAAGGCATTGAAACTCTTTCTAAAAGTAAGGATTTTAAATACCTTACCTAGTAACAATGGTTCCCATTGTCAAGTTATTAAATAACAACATTTGAACTCTATTGCAAATATATATATATGATGTGATAAATTCACAAAAGTCTAGTCATTGTGCTTTGCGACCTTGTGTCATGTTGCTCTCATTAAAAAATTTCAAACAATAATATTTTTTTATGTTGGATGGACATTCCTTAAGAATAACTTTAATCAACGGAAGGCATGTATGGTCCCAATGTGTTAATTTTTTTTTATAACATAGTACCATGCCAAAAGGGAGTATGATTAAATAGAAAATTTGCAACAATACCTTCAATGAAAATTATCAACCTACGAATAGAATTGTGGGGTTCATCCTTTCCCTTTGAACTTATCTAAAGGAAGTAAAATTTTGTGTTCATATTAGTTTTTTCTTTCACTTTTTATGTCTTAGTTAATGTTTATTCCTTGTCCCATCAACAATTTTTTTTAATTCCACAATGACAAAATCTCAAATTTTCCCTTACTATGAGCAAAATGAAAACAATTGTAATTGAAACTTGGAACAAGCCCAAACTGGATACACCACAATCCATTTTCTACTCACACAACCTTGTAAATTTTCTTAATTCCTTTTGCTAGTTGTTTCTATAATATAAGAATTGGGTTTCACCTTCTTTGTTCCTTTTCCAACTATAGTTTCCTTCTTACTCCATCATTCACCAAGGTTTGTCTAAAATTCAGCCAATCAAAATTTCATCCCCTCATACCAATTCATGAATTACAACAACAATTTCCACCTAATTCCTTGGATTAAGTGCAACACTCCCACACCCTCCTTCCCTTAATCTTTTACTTTCAATTTCAAAATAAAAAATTACAAACATCAATTTCCCAAGTCCAAGACAAAGTTTTCTTTCTCCTTCACTCCAAAAAAATGTGTTTCATATTTATGCATACTCTTTTATTCATTTTCCTTGCTATCTTCTCAGCCCTTTGCTTCCTACCTATTTATTTTCACCATGTCGTTTTCCTTATATGTATTTCAAATTTTAACTCGTAAAACAATTAAATGTAATTGCAATGTATGAAATCTCTAATACATTTAATCACACTGTTAAATGATAGTTTGTTAGCAAAAAAAAATGGATTGTTTTCAAGGAAACCAAGGTTCAAACTTTGATACCATCAATCATATAAATGCCGTATGTAGGTTGTATGTTGGTCATTTAATACATACATGTCATATATTTTTAAAATATGATTGACATTATAATAATAATAATAATAATTTAATTGCCCCATATAATATATTATTTGAACAAGTCTTAATGAAATCATTATGCTCATGACAACTAGTCCCCATTCACTAGGGAGCTAGCCATTTTGATTACAATTAATTTGTCTTAATTCACTCAAACTATAATGAATTCAATTATATTTCTTAGTAAGGTAATTAAGGTATATTAGAAATATAATTTATGTAATATTAAAGGTATATATTTATGGGCAACTATGGCATGCACCTAAAGCCCTTCAATGTATAAAAATATATATTAAGGGTCCTAGGGGTATATATATCTAATAATACAATAGGTTTTTTTTTCTTAAAAATACATTAAGGATTTATTTATTTACCTACTTACCTTTCTAAACTAAGTAGATAATTAAACAGGCGGGTCAAATGTTAGGTAAGTAGGTAGGCAAATAAATATGTAAGTAAGGAGGTATCACTCCTTACTTACCTACCTACAACATCCATGACTTCAATATTTTTGTAACCATGACCAAGTTTTAATGAAGTATTCACGTCCTTGGTCATGTAACACAACTTAATCATGTTTATGACTACATGATTATGTCATGTCATGAAGTTCACAATTAGATGATTAAGGCACATGAATTTAATCATATAAATTTTGTTAATTATGGACTTTTCCAAAGTTCATAATTAATAAATGATCATTTGGAGGATGAAATTTTGAAGAAAAACTTTTGTTTAAAGGCCACCATATGATGCAACAATATATGTTAATAATGTTTTGCCTCATTAGATAATCCAACAAATAGAGTTTTCCAATGTTTTGCTTCAAATTCAATGAAAAACTTGATCCTAACCACCAAGTTAAAAAAGTTCATAATTAAAAATTTAGTCCAAAATTAACTAAATGCATGTTTTGATTTCAAAACCATGTTTGGCCGAGTAATAAAAGATATTGCACATGTTAAAAACTGAAAAAAATAATATGAAAAAAATTTGTCCATTATATGCATGCTTTTAAGAATACATGTTTTTGATTATATATGTATAATTTAAATATTTCCAATGATAAGCCTAAAAAAGGTAATTAATTATTTGAAATAACTTATGATCATCAACCAATTGTGAATGATTTTGAATATTGTGATTTTGCACATGAATCACAAAAATAGATATAATCCAAGATGATGATGCCATTTATCATTTTTCTTTTAAAACCCAATATTAAAATACATTCACATTAAATTTTGCTTGGGTTTGGCCTTGGCCAACTTGATTTTGACCTTGATTAACCTAGGTTTAACATAGATTTAACCTTTACATTTAGTTTAGGTTTAGCTTAGGTTTGGCCTTGGCCAACATAATTTTGACCTAGGTTTAGCATAGGTTTAACCATTACATTTAGCTTAAGTTCATCTTAAGTTTAATTCAAGTTTTGCATAGGTTTAACATACATTAACTAGGTTTAATCAAGTTTAACTAAGTTTATCATAAGTTTAGCCTAGATTTAATTTAATATTTAAGGCACAAGTTAAACTTCTAGGTTAAACCTTTAGGTTTAGCCTAAAATTAGCCTAGGTTTAACTTAAGTTAGCCTTTTTGTTTTATTTTGTAGATTTAACCTTTAAGGTTAGCCCAAATTTAGTTTAGTTCAACCTAAATAGTTTAAAGTTATATTAAATTAATGTAGGGAAACTTAAGTTATAACTTAGTTTAAGTTAAATTGGGTGAATGACATAGATTAACTTAGATTAAATATATTAATGTTTAAAGCTTTGTGATGAATAATTATGTTAAAAATAAAATTTTATGGTGTAATGGTTAAGGATTTGAACCTTCACAGTGTAAATGAGAGGTTCAAATCTTCACATTTTGCAATTGAAAATTACCCAGGTTCTTTGCCTAGTTAAGGATTTAAACCATTCAAAATGGAGGTGAGGGGTTTCAAGGCCTCACACTTCCAACTTCGGATCACTTACATTCCTTCCCTAGGTAGTTTACCTACCCTACTCTACCTATTAATAACATAGGTATGCCATACCTAACTACCTAACCCTATTTACTTACTTACTTAAGTACAATTGTTGCGTGATCATTATCCACATGTTTTTTCTTATACCATATATCTTATAATATGTTATAAGTCCTTTTTTTTTTTGGTGTTTGGATTAAAGGCATGCACATGGCTATTGTAAGGAAACAAACATCTCATGACTTAAGGACTACCAAGATCAACTCCTTTGTCATCATTTACACAATAAAAATCCCAACAAATTGATTTCTTATTATGACCTCTCCATATTTTCCTTTGAATATGCAATGTTTGAATTTTTTTTTTCATTTCATTTCATTCATTAAAAACAGTTATTTCTGCATCAATTTGTTCTATTATATTTTGTTGTGTTAGAAAGTTGACATTAAAAAATATATTTTTCATGTTGCATTCATTTAAACCTTCATTTTCACCATCAATTATCATCACATTTTCATTTTGACTTGATTCCATTTTAAAATATATATTAGATAGGTTGGAGGAAAAATTTAAAATAACTATAAATTTAACCTCAATTATGGGTTTTGGTTTTAGTTATTTAATTTACCCAAAGAACATAAACAAAAGGTACAAATAGTTCTAAGCAACTAAGGTAGGTTCACTTAATTAATCTACTCAAATAACATTAAACAATAAAATACAATGTCATGCACATATGCATGGCCTCATACATGACAACCGGTTACAGGCATGCTAATTATGCCTTTTGGGGTTAATGTATGTATACTTTTAGACTCAATGTATGTTCTTAAATTATTGTACGTTATTAGGTGTTTTAGGGTTTCAGCTTGTTGGCGGTTGTATAAAAGGCCGAACTCTTCCCTTTTCTTATTATTTTTTTAGAATTCTTTTGTCAAAAGAGTTTCCTCCATAATTAGACTGGATTTCTAAATGTTCACGGTGGCTATTGCACGACCATCGTTTACATACATTACATTTTCTTTCCTTTCTTTGTAATTTAATTCTAGAAAAACTACTCTTCGTCGTTTAATGTTGAAAGCGGCAGATTTCTCTTGGTTTTGAGTTCTTGGGCTCCTTTTACTACCGGTGTTGTTGTTGGAAGGAGTTTGTGCTATTACACCTTTACCAACCAATAGAGCTGGGATCGGAGGAGTTAGGAAAAGTGAGACCAAATGAGGGAGTGATGTATCATAGAGTAGATGAGCTTTCTTTCTTTCTTTCTTTCTTTCTTTCTCTCTCTTGCAAAGACACAGGAGGAGGCGGATGAAGCCTTGAAGAATCTTGAAGCTGTCAAGTAAGAAAAAAAAAATTGTTTTTGCTGCCATCGCTATAGTGTCATAGCTCGCCATTGTTGTAGTGACACGAGCATCGCCGCCCGCCATTGTTGCAATGTTGTGAATTGTAGTGTCGTGAGTTGTAGCGGCACACCCACCATTGTTGTGGAGTTTGAGGGCACTTTATAGTGTTGTGGCCATTGCGTTTTTGTTCGTTCGACTTCTGTTCGTTTGACGTCTGTCCAACCTTTGTTCATTCGACATTTATCTGTTCAACGATTTTTGTTCGTTTGTATGTCCAATGATTTTTGTCCATTCGTCTGATGACTTTTGTTTGTCCACGTCAGTCCATTTGACGTCCATCCGTCTAACAACATCCGTCCGTTCGACAACTTTCATCCGTCCACGGACTCCCGTACATTGATTTCTGTCCACGGACGTCCGTCATAGTTTCGTCCATCTAGTTCCATTCCGTCCACCAACCTTTTTTATTTTTATTTTATTTTTAAAATTAATAATAATAAATTAAATTTAAATTAATATGTACATCTACATACTCTCGTATTAATACATACACTTACGTAATCTTATTAACACAAATATATAATTATTTCTTCCTCTATTTCATCATTTAGCATTAATGATTATAGAAGCCAAAAGTTACTTAAGGTATGTTCTCTTAAGCACTTCACATTTAAGTTTCCATTACAGATGCATTTAATTGCATGGTTGTGTTAGAACTTTGTAGTTAGTGCTTTATATTATTACAAAATTTTGTGGCACAGGACAACACCATGTCTTCGGATGATGAGAGCATTAACACTCGGCCAAAGCCAAGGTATCAGCTATGAAGTAACACATAATCATTGAATTGATTTCTTTGAGCTCACGATTTTCACGATGGTACCATCAAGTGTTTACTATGCCACCATCATCTAGTACAATTCCTACTAGGAATTCAGGTTCATGTTACACTACATCAATTGTACATCAAAGTCCATTTGGAAGGGTTAATCAGTGGGGTACGCCCGCTACCACACCTACTTTCACACTATCACCATATATTCCACTGCAAGTTGTTACCTCTACACCCATATACACCATGGAGGTTAGCAATTCCTTTTGGAGGATTAAGAAAGTTTGTGAAAGGCAAGGTACCATTTCTTTGAGGGAGTTCAAGGCAACTTTTTCAACTGTGGTTTAAGAATTGGAGCTCAAGTATGGCACTAATTACACCGAGGTGTTCGCATTCAAACAATTGGTTCATTATGTGCACTATGAGGCATAGGATGTCTACGAACAACATTCTCAGAGGATTTTGGGCATCAGTCAAATTCCCAATCCAGCTTATGCCACAACCATTGCCACCGCTTTGCAAGCTGCACTGCAAACTCCCATTGCACATCATGGGATTGTGCCCAATAATCTAGATACCATACCTACTTTAGTAAATTTTTCTTCTCAATAACTCATTGTTGTTACCATAAACATTCCTCCCACCATCATGCACTAATTTTTGCTAATCCAATGGGGGAATTCTTTCGAGTTCTTGAACTGGAATTTCCGATGATGAATTCTGAAAAAAAATTTACAGCTTGCCACCTTCTTTCGACAAAAGGATGAAACCCTTAAGATGTTATACATGAGGCTTCTTAAGCTTAAAGAGGATACTCAAAGCATCATAGACCTGGAAGTTGTTCATCGATATCTTCGTTCATTGGAAGGTATTTTAACACTCCATGTGCAAGTTTTGCAATGGGTTTTTGCAAAATTTGGAGACTTGTACATTTTATTGGATGTGTACAACATTTTTGAAAAGCTAGAACTAGCTCATGCACACTATGAGGCCAATACTATGAGGCCTCCATCATGTTCAAGCCTTCAACCTCCACCAACTACGCCAACTAGATCATCGCATTCTTCTTCAAAGGCTAAAGTAGTGCATTCAGTGACACCCATCCTACCTTCTTGCAACTATTGTGGCAATCCTGCCCACAAAGCTAGTGAATGCAACATTCCTTCCAAGGATTTCTTTTATGATTATTATGGGAAAGAGAGACATTAGGAAGTTGTTTGTTTTGCCAAGTTCCCAGAACGAAAGCAATTCCGATTACCACGGCAAAATCTACTAACATCTTCTGCTTGCCCTCAACCAAAAGCTAAGGCACCTCAACCTTCCACTCAGGTTTTCCCCACCAAGGGTAATTTCAATAAGAATGCTAAGAAGAAGGAGCACAATGTTGACAAGAGGGAGGTGCTTCAAGCCCATGTCGCTCAAGTTCAAACTTTGCAAAATGAACTTGAATCATTGAGGGCCCAACTTGCTAATCTAAAAGGCAAGTCTTCCTAACCAGCTAGTCATGCCCAACTTGTACAGGGTTGAAGATCACAAGAGGGACCTCCTAGGTCATTTTATGGCCTTTCACATGATGCCATGGTTGGGAAATATGTTTTTTCTAATGCACACAATTTTAATCTCGCACCAAAAATTTTCACTTTTTTTTGCCCTTCCTACTTTGCGGCATAAAAGGCTAGTGTGGCACCCAAAATTTCTGCCACTAGGCAGGTAATTCAGACTGATGGACTCACATTGGGTTCAAGTCTTATTACCAGGGCTAGAAGAGCTCTAGCAAGCATGCCATAATCTTTTTGTCCTCTCAACATGGAAGAAGAACGTACTTTGTTGGCGAAGGGGGAGGAAACTATTACACCATAAGCTATTAGGGCATCAAATTTTCGTGTCCCAAGAGTACATTTACATTAGGAAAACACATAATTTTCCATTAATCAACTTATGGAATGCTAACTTCAAATGCGTGAAGTGGCGCAAAAGCTTGTGAATACATTGTTGTTTAATTTTCAAGATTTGAAGCTAAGCACTAAGGACATAATTACAATACTAAAAGATACCTTGAACATTACATCAGATCCTTTGCCAATCCTTGATCCACATGTTACAGGGGTCCCATCCAACACCTTGGAGAGACACTCGATTAGCTCACGTGTTGTAGATGGCGTTCGTAATCTAATCACTAGTTCTAGCATAGTTAAACTAATGGGTTCTCCTATATTTGATTCTACACTCACATATCAGAAGGGAGTTAAGAACACTTCACTTGTGGATTTGTTTCTTAGCAAAGGCGTTATGGATAGCCATTCTTTCCACAAAGTTTCTCACCCATTTTCGAAGGTGGTGCCTAGTGAGAGAACTTCCATCGCCACCGGAGTTGCCATTGTCGACAATACTAGGTCAACAATCCAAGTGGGAGGACATACACCTAGAGTGATACTTCTTGATATAGGTGCCCAACTAGTGATTCTTGGAGTTCAATTTGCTAAGAAGATGGGCATGTTTGACTCCAAACTATGGAAATCTATGTGACAAATTCGCACTGCTAATGGGAACGTAAAAGAGGTACTTGGGGAGAATTTGAATTTGATTACACTTAATTTCAATAAAAGTACAGATTAGGAGCTTTGCTTACAAGTCAGATGTTTAGTCACCAATGCCACCAGTTACGATGTGCTCATTAGGCAAGAAGCCCCGTTTCCACTAGGTTTGACAATCGACAACTGGTTCGAGCATGTGTATTACTGAATGGACTGGGAGATTGATGGCCACCACCTGGGATACATACCCCTTGATTTACATGGGAACCATAGTCCTATGGCTCACCACTGTATGTTCAAAGAAGCACACTCCATTTCCTACATCCAATAAGTTAACCACGAATGGATAGAGGGAAATGAAGAGGATATAGCTTATGCCCAAGCTATTGAAAGCTTGAGGGTGGTTCCTACTAACATTCAACACAGACCAGAGGTTTTACAAAAGTTCAAAGTAGCCCATGAGCCTTTGGTCAAAGCTCTATCCAATTTTGAGAACATGGAGAGTCATGGCAAACTGATTAAGCCAGTACTTTGTTAGCTAATCACTTGGACACCGCTTAAGGAGGGGATTACATTACTATAGCTCTTTGGTGATATTGTTACACGCTTCGAAACCCTACTACAGTTAGGGATGGTGGTTCGAAGGTATTTCTACATAAACATTGATCCTATTGTAAGGTAATTGATGGCATCAAGAATGATGGAACTCACAGCCAGATTTCCACAACAATTTGCAACCACCACATGGAAGGCCAATTTCACTTTTTTGCCCTTTGACATATAACTAATTCAGAAGAAGCATATGGAATTACTTGGCCCCGTGGACCTCATCATCTCAAGTTGAGAATGTCAAGGATTTTCAACTACTGGATTTAGAGAAGGCTTGAATGACACAAGATCCAATCTCTTCACGGACATGGTACGATTGATCACCTGGGCTTAATCCATTTTTCCTACGCTTGGTTATGTAATTGAAAACACCCCTTTTCAATTTGACCAGAGGGAGAAAGTCCAAGATCACTACACGTTGGTCAAACATTAAATGGATTCACCTTTATCAAATAAGGATCAGTAATTTGCACTCACATTTTGTAGTAATGATAAGAAGGACTAGTGACCTACATTCGCATTTTGTAGCAATGATAAAAAGGATTAATGATTTGCATTCACATTTTGTAGTAACAATAAGGACTAATGACCTACATTCATATTTTGTAATAATGATAAGAAAGAAACAAGTGGGTAGAGAGGAAAGAAAAATTAGTCAATTTTTTTTGAAAAAACACACCTTTCACCTGTGTATGTGTAGGTTAACACTAAAGGAATGAGGTGTTCCCAATATTAGCACCCATTTTGGGTGATTATTTTTTTTAAACACTTGGATTCAAGGGCATTATTTGATGTAAAGCACGAGTATAAAACTATTTAAAACATGTTTTTCATGATTAAAAAAGAGAAATTTTCACTAAATAGGGTGCCTTATATATATATTAGAATTTTTTTGTTGATGGTTTACATTAATGAAATAATTTATTGGACAAGTGGTGAAGGAAATAATGACATTTTAAATTTTGTGTAATATGCTTCCATTTTTGTGATTGCAAATTCCATGTGCATGGTGGGGGATTAATTGTGTACGAGATTAAAAAGGTGGAAGGGATGGGGAGCCAAGGTGGATGACAATGAAGAATGCAAGTGGATGTTTGCATAATTTTGATATTTGAAGTTGTTACATTGACACCAAGGATATGATGGTTTGTGTATTCAAAATGTTGTTTTTAAGTATTTTGAAATAACTGAATTTATCATCAAAATAAGGTGGTAAGAATTACTTGTGCATTATTCAACATGGAGATTCATTATAATTTGAATAAAAACTAAAAATGACAATCAAATTGAAACAACAAACGAAAATGTGAATATGAATTTTTTTAGCAAATGGACATTTTTTGAACAAATCAACATGATGAGTTTGGAAAAAAAAATATTATTAATAATTAGTGAATTGAGGTGAAACCACATTTTGGGCTACTTGATGTGTTATTCACTCCTTTGCATGAAAGCCAATGTAATGTAAAGGATATGGAGAGCTTCTGTGATAAAAAAAAAGAAAAGTAGAAGGAAAATGTTGCATTGAACATTAAGCTACTTCCATAATGGAAAAGAAAACACACACTTAATTAACAAAATTGATTCATTTCAAGTAAATCTTGCATGCAGAGGTTTTTTGTGTTTGCCTTTTAGCTCCTCCATAGCTAGGACCAAGTGGAAAGGAGCATGGACATGAAGTGTGCAAAATATGGGACTTGAATGAAAGCAAAAATTCTATCTACGGTAAGAAAAAAGGAAAAAACACAAGCAAGGAGCAATGGAAAAGGGTTCAATGGTTTCCAAACCAAAACAAAAGGCAAAATTAAAGCAATGGGAATCAACTCAATTGTGTTTTAAGGTTTTATGTCCATTCATTGATCATTGATTGCATTCCATATGCAATCTTAACATGCCATGTGTCTAAGGTCAAATGGGCATAACTAAGTTTTGACTATATTCAATTGCACATAATGGAATTCCAAATTTGAATGCTTGTCATTATGCACACAAGTATTGTTAGGTACACAATTTTGTTCATCATTTTACATGGAACCTATTGATAGTTCTATGATCAAACTAGGGAAAACCACAAAAGTATAATGAGAAGCAATAGGTGTTCTTATTCTTGTAGTGCTTGGGTCAATTTGACAATCCATGGTTGAATATTTAGGTAAATTTCAAAAACTCAATTTGACACCCATTTTTACATTATTTTATATCGAAATACATTGAATAAGACTTTTACCAAAAGCCTTTGGAGGTTTTTTAATAACCTTGACTTCAACTTCAATCATGTTGATTACAAAGCTACCACCCAAAACCATTTTGCCATTCATAGGCTAACAATAATCAACACTATGTCTAGGACCATCTTGAATAAGTTAATCAACAAGTTCCTAAAAATCAACAATATAGGAATATATGATGACACACAAGTTCAAAAAAAATGCTTTTAGAACTTTTGATATTGTTACTTATTATTTATCAAAATTTCAAAAATTTCAAAAATAATGTAATTAATGTTGAAATAGCCCATGTACTACAATATATTAATGACAATTTATTGTTGTATCTTCAAGCATGCTTATATTTTTGCCAATCAAAGGTTCAAATTATCTAGTTCTTGCATTTTAGCAATTGTGAATTACAAAAGGATTTGAACTATGTTCCATGCATTCGTTGTTTGCTTTAATGGAAAACTTAATTTCAATGAAATTGAAAGCTTCTTTCCCTATGGAAGTGAACTTAAGGGTTATGTAATCATTTAAGCATGTTAGTTTTTTTCTTATTTATAAAGGTACAACATGTAGTTGAAGCAATAAAACCTATACTAAGGTTTTTCTTCATGATATTTTGAGACATGGTAACTAACCCATAATTTAATTCAAATTGTGAATTTTTATTAATGTCATGCATCAAGCTTGTGAAATCATTCACACAATTAAAATCTTGATTCATTTGGATTAAAATGATCATATATGTGAACCACTCCTTTTCAATTTATTCCAACTTCCTTAGAAATCTTCATTACTTGCACATTTTATATGAATAAAAAGATTATATTCACTACATTTATTATGTACATGGAAACATTTGGAATATCTATTTATATATCATCATTTGACACAACACCAAAAAGATGATAAGTTCATAGAAAGGAGGGACATGTTCAACATCCACGAACATGAATGTGAAAAGGACCTAATGTAAAAAATGATTTTGATTATGAATGAAAGGGTTACCTATAGGCCACATCATGTATGTGGGAATGACGGGGGAATCAATCAAGATTTGCTAGTGAAGGATATGTTTAGGGATTTTTTGTTCCACTAGAGAAAGGTGGTGCAAGTGGTGGAAAACCACAACTAGGTGGAGAAGATGATGTGCAAATAATTATGTTCATAATGTTGACAACATGGCTTAGTTATCATAAGAAGTTGCAAATGTTGTGCAACAAGAACTTACAAGGTTAAATGAGGTTGGGGCCAACTTCAAAATATGAAAGAGAAAGGGAACATGTTAATTAAAAGAATAAAACTTGAAGCTCTTAACTTGAATGCATATGATCATGCAATAATTGGTAATGATTCAAGTGATCAATCATGGTTGAACCTTCAAATGGTGGAATGTTGACAACCCCCATACAAACTTTATGGGTGTCAATGTGTAGTTTTGTGTGGTATTTGCATGGTTTTTGCTAAAGGGTTTAACTAATGGGAAATTTTTTATGTAAAAAAAACAAGAATTAGGATATGAGTTCAATGCGTGGTCCTATACTATGTGGTCACAATTTCAAATTTGGCTAGAAGGAGTAGAACACAAAAACCTTAAAAAATAATCATATTGCATAGTTTCATCATATGCATGAATGCACACTTGCACCCACAAACTTTGTATTGGCTCATATTTAAAGTCCTCCAATTGAATGACCTTTTTTTTAATGACTTGATCCATAAGATAGTTAACCACTTTGACTTTGATGAATATTCATACAAAAAATGGTTATTTACAAATTAATTTGTGGGTGAATTTATGTCATTATTGCACGGTACATTTTTGTGTAGGAAATTTGTTTGCCATTCAACATGTATCATTACCTTAAAAATGAATATGAAATATAAAGTCATGCATGCATGCAAGATGGGGTGCACATTTTGTAAGTAATTGCAAGCTATAATGTTTCACTTTTGAACACATTAAAAGTCCATTTTGACCAAATTTTAACTCGAAAAAAGTTGTCCCACTAATATCATCTTTTTACCATCACATTTGACAAACTTAAATTTATTCTTTTTAAGGAAAAAAAATTAGTTAAAATTCTAGGCATTATATAGAACCTAATGAAATGATAAGGTTAGAGAAATTATTAGGATTTATTCTTTGAAAGGACTTTTGAAAATCAAGCAATTTTGGAACTTTTAAAAGTCCATTACATTTTTGACCTTTTGCTAATGAGACTTTAAATCATAATTTTAACAAGGTAATCATCAAACACATGAAAGTTGAAGAAGGAATCTTAAAAATCAATTGACAACAATAAAAGTGTGAGTCCATTTACGAGTTTTATATGGATTGTGATGTTAAATTTACAAAATTTTAAAATTATTTCATTTGGTATATGCAAATAGTTTGATCATGATTCAATGAGGGTCTATTGAAATAATATTTTAGTTCATAAAAATGAGTACCTTTTTAAAATATTACAAAGTAAATAATCTTGAGAACCATTTAAATCCTATGTAGTACTAAAAACCAATCCTATGTACATTTTGGAACACTATGGTTTACAACTACTTTATATCGAGGTACATATGTTAAAATTTTGGGAATGTTTCAAACGTGGACTATCCAAATAAAAGCAAGTCCAACTTATTGTATAATGTTTATGATGTCTTCTTTGCTTGTAGGAAAGTATGGCCAAACACAAAGATATTTTTCTACTTTTGGCATGTAAAAAAAGCTTGGTAGAGGCAAGCGTACATTAAAATCAAGGATGTGCTCATCTGAGTAGAGGTTTAAAAAAATATGGAGTGTATCATGCATGATATAGTGGAGCCCAATTGAAAAACTCTTATGGAGAGGATTCCAAATGTTCAAGCATTTTGGTTGTATGTTATGTCAAAATGGGTGCCAAAATGCGAAATGTGGGTGATCGGGAATCAAAATCTCCCATATGTTAGCGAGGATACTAATGCTACCATTGAAAGCTACCATGCAAACTTGAAAGCAACATTGAAAATGACAAAGTGACAACTTTTTGGAAGGTAGGTGGATTAGTGTATCCATGAGCTATTGGGAGACGTTTTGTTCCATTATTGGTATCAAAGTTTGAAAAAGAATTGGGGGTTTGTCCCCAATAGGAAGCAAAAACAATTTGTTGTTAGTGTTGTCTTTTGTGCAGGGAAAATCCCAAACAGTTCTATGACTTTTCCAAACAACGATGGTGGATATGCAATTGTCACTTCTTTAACACATGAACACATGAGTTACAAGGTCTACAACTTAGAATCCGAGTGGGCCTACTATGAATGTCTCCAGTCACAAAGGGGAAACATATGTAAACATCAAATTAAAGTGTCAATATTATTCGCCTTGATTTAGTAGAAGGAATAATTGCACGTTATTGCAACTTGTTGAATGGAACATTGAACGGTGGGTTGAGTAGCATGCTTAGTCCTTGCCCAATTCTCACGCCTTCTTCACAGTAGACACTAGGAACAAGTCTAGCTTTCTAGAGCACCAAAGACCCTAAAAATAATATTTGTGATTTCATCTTGAAACTAGTTTCAGACATTATCGAAAATAGTATGTTCATGTAACATCTATTGGTTGATTTGAAGCAAATAGTTGGAAGGCAATAAACAATATTGGCAAAATTACAAAATGGTCTTGTGCACCCGATATAAGCAACAAAGTTTTAGCAATTGAACGATGGCCAAGGGATGTGCTTAAAACGCCTACGTGATTTCCTCAGCTATAGTGATGTAGTTCAAAACATTAAATATAAAAGGAAATCAAACCTGGACTTTGTGACCTGAGTTTTAAATGCTCCTCAATTCAACTTTTATTTCAACAACATGTTTCAATCCATGTTTATGATACTTTTGGAAATGAAGATGTATGTTTCTAAACAAGTTACTTCCTTGTTGCTATTGGAATCAAATTTCATGTTTTTATAATTCAACCAACAAGTTTGAGAAAAATAAATTCCAATGTTTTGCATTTTGCAAGCGCATATCTATATTTTATGGATGATAATGTCATTTCAGGATGTTTCTAAGTCTATGTTTTTAAGTCTATTTCTGACATGATCTTCTCAGGTTTCCCCACTAACAATATATTAATTTTCTTTACCTTTCTTGAAGGAAAAAAAAATGCAAAATGAAATTTTTTATAGACTGCATTATTTTGATTTGGGGGGTTAAAATAACATGAATGTACCCTATAATGTCAACCAATGTTTCTAAACCGTGTTTTTGTTGATGTCGACTATTGAATGACTTTAGTTGCAAATGGGAAACATGATCAGTATTTTTAAAAATCATCCAATTTTAAATTTCCTTTGGATCGCCTTAATCCTTGACTAGAAAAGAAGAATGCCACCTTCAAGTTCAATGTATGAATTATGCATTGATGAAAATAATTCATTGATCACATAATAAAAAACAAGTTACTAATCAAGTAAAACCTTTTAGAGCAACATTACATCTGTCATATACTTGATTCTTATCATGTATCTACCATATTTCGGATTTTCCTAACATTAGTTTTAGTTCTGGAAAACATGTTTCTATAATCTTTTGTCGTAGGCTTTGAAAAGCCAAGTTTTGAAACATCCTATAATGCATCAATTATAAGATATACCTTTGCAATATTGGTAGTGAACACTTGCTTATTCCAAAGCGTGGTGGCTAAAAACTACTTTTGCATATCACTTGGAAGAACATTATTAATATTGAGTGTATGAATTAAAATAAAACAGAATAAAAAACAAACAACATATATTTGTCATATATTTGATCATTATCTTGGGTTGATTTCTATGTTTTGTAATTCCCTAGTATGAGCTTCAATTTTGATAAACATCTTTCTATCATGTTTCGTAGTTATTTTCCAAGCCCATTGTCCACAACATAAAAATTCCATCAATTGTAAGCAATATTTCTATAATATCAGAACTGAACAACACTTTGTTCTAAAACGTGGTGGTTGAATAACAATGTTAATATTCAATTTATTTATTATCGATTGTTCATTAGAATTTTTTATTAAAAAAAAACAAATTACTAGTGAAATAAAATCTCTTGGAGCATTATACATCTATCATGTACTTGATTACTATCTTAGATCAATCATGTTTCTTAGTTTCCTAATATTAGTTTCAATAAGTTTGTTTTTATAATGTTTAATAATACATTTTCAAAACCCATGGTCCATAACATAGTAGATTCCATCAATTGTAAAAAATACCTCTGCAATATTGGAACCGAGCAACGCCTTGTTCCAAAAAATGGTGGCTAAAAAACATTATTAATATTTAGTGTTTGTATTATTAACCATTTTTAAAAATAAAATAGGATAAGAAATAAATTACTCGGGATGTAAAGTCCTTTAGAGCTACATTACATCTGCCATATACTTGATCATTGTTTTGGGTCAATTTTTATATTTCTATCATGTTTCATAGGTTCCTTATACTAGTTTTAGTTTCAATAAGCTTGTTTCTATAATGTTTGTATTTTCCAAACACATGGTCCACAACATAGTAAATTCCATCAATTATAATATATACCTTTGTAATGTTGGTAGTAAACAATGGCTTGTTACAAAATGACATGGCTTAATAATATTATTAATATTCAATGTCTATATTATCGACCATTCATTAGAATAAAACATAAAAGAAACAAGCTACCTATGATATAATGTCTATTAAAACAACATTAAATCTATCATATACTCAATCATTGTCTTGGGTCAATTTTTATGTTTTATCATGTTTTGTAGGTTCCAATAACTAGTTTTAATTTTAGTAAGCATGTTTTTATCATGTTTTCGAAGGTATTTTCTAAACACATGGTCCACAACATAGTATATTTCATCAATTGTAAGATATACTTGTGTAATGTTTGCAGTGAGCAATGACTTGTTACAAAATAATGTGGTTAAAAAACACTATTAATATTCAATGTCTATATTATCAACCGTTCATTAAAATAAAACAAAGTAAAAAACAAACTACTCATAATGTAAAGTTTCTCAAAGCAACATTACATTTGTCATATATTTGATGTTTATATTGGGTTAATTTATATGTTTCTATCATGTTTTGTAGGTTCCTAATATTAGTTTTAGTTTCAATAAGCATGATTCTATCAGGTTTCAGAGGGCATTTTTTAAACACGCAATCCATAATATAATAGATTCTATCAATGTTGGCAACGAGCAATGGTTTGTTCCAAAACATGGTGGTTGAAAACATTGTGAATATTCAGTGTATGAATTATCGACTATTCATTATTATGAAACATTCATCACAAAATAAGAAACAAACTACTCATGAAATTATCTTATAACAACATTAGATTTGTCATATACTTGATCACTATCTTGGGTCAATTTTTATGTTTCTATCATATTTTTCTCATATCAACATTACGTCTTTCATATATAATTATTGACCGATGATTAGAATAAAAGATCTATCATAAAATAAGAAACAAGCCTCTTTGTTTTTATAATGTGTCATGCATTATTAACATCAGCTTAAGTTTCAAATTTTATGTTTCGTAGGATGCTTTGCAAACCCAAGGTCTAGAGCATAGTATATCCCATCAATTATAAGATATGTCTTCGCAATATGGGCAACAAGCACCCGTTTGTTCCAAAAGGTGGTGGTTTAAAACTACTTGGAAGAACACTATACACAAGCATGATCCTAACATGGCTTTGGAAAGCAAGCTATTTCTATCATGTTTCATGTCATGTTTCGAAGGTTTTTAAACTTTGATATTCTTATAGTTTCAAAAAATATGTTTCTTACATGTTTCTATTATGTTTTTTACATTATCATATTAGCTTTTCCTATTTCCATTCCTCCAAAAAACATGTTTTGTATAATGATTTTTTGACCTTTATGTTGTTACTTCCTTTTTCAGCTTCGTATAACAAGTTTTTACAATTTTTTCTTTTATATTTCTAATACTCTGATCTTTTGTTACCCATTGAGTTTTGTGGGACATGTTTTATATGGTTTTGATAAAAAAATTACCATGTTGTTACCATGTTTTACAGGTTATGAACCATGTTTATTAAAAAAAAAAATCATATTCTAGGGGTATGTTCTAGATGACTTTTCAAATCAATACAACAAAGTCACTAATGTAACCAAGTTGCAAAACTTCATGCAATGCTCTTGGATGTTTGAGGGTAAGTTGATGTTAACCCTCAAATTGTCCAGGAACACCCAAGCATTGTGGGAGGAGCGTTGTAATAGGATAACAAAGTTTCATTCACCAAAAACATATATGAAATAATGGTCAACATATAGTAGTTGGATGTTAGAAGGCAATGTATCGGATATACCATAACATTTCCTTCAAACATCCACTTGCCTTTAGTTAATCACTGTAGAGTCTTTTCAATAAAGTTTATAGGATCATAACCAAAAACATAATAGATCTATCTACAAAAAATTAATTAAAAACATGGGTTAAAACTTAAAGTAAATGGTATCTGAAAATTACCATTCAACTAAATAGTCAAAACTTGTGTACAAAAATAGAAAACCTTTAAAGATGTTGCAACATGGGTTAAACCTTGAACCAAATGGTATCTAAAAATTACCATTCACTGGATAGTCGGAACAAATGTACAAAAATTAAAACCTACAAAGATATTGAAACATGTAATTGGAACATGTTTTTAGTGTAGTTGGTCATATTTCGAGTGTTACATTCCATTGAATCACCTTGCTTAATTGGAAACAAAAAGGGAACCTATACTTCCTTTGTTTATGAATGTTACAGTTTACATTTTTGCAAGATTACTCCCAATGCACATGGATGTTTGAAGGTAACATACGAAAAACTCCGAAACATTATCTAGGAACACCCAAGAGTTGTGGGAGAAGCAATGCAAGGTTATAACCTAATATCCGTACTCAAGAAACAAATGTATTGTTGTAAAAAAAATGTTTAAAGAAACAAAAAAATCGAAAATCCAAACAACAATGAAGGAAATTAACAAGTAGAGAACAAGAAAACAACAATAAACAACAAGACAATGCAAACCTAACAATGTGGGAAATGAACATGATAAAATGGATTGTTGCAAAAAAATGTTTATAAAAACAAAAGAAAATCAAAAACCCAAACAATAAGCGAGAAATGAACAAGTAGAGAACAAGAAAACAATGACAAAGAACAAAACAACGCAAACCCAAACAAACAACATGGGAAATGAACATGATAGAAATAGTAAACCCATTCCTCTTTGTAAGCAAATGTTCGGTGTGCAACTTTTCAACCGTTGACACAACATGTGTCAATCGCCAAAAAAAACATAAAAACCAATATCCACATGCAAACATTAAGAAGCCTCAATAAGGTGAAACAAGACATGTTACTAGTTCCTAAGATTGTTCATGCACAACATTGTTGTGTTTCGAAGGGAAAAATAAAAGTGAATAAAATTGCAGATAAAAGCATGATGAATGATCTAGTGTGGGTGAAAAGACAAAGCTTCCATAGTGTCGCCATGAGCTTTTTTTGTTATCAAAACCCTAAGTAAATTTATGGCTGGGGAACGGTGATGAAGATATTAGAGTTCAACAAAAAAATACATGACGATGATGCAAAGTTGAAAAAGGTTTAAAGTGTCATGGATGGGTCATGGGGCATGAATGGGGATTGCATGGGGGAACATGGAAGATGGGTGCATGGGGCTAAAACATAGCTCCCAAAATGTTACATGTTTCAATGGGGATATGGTTTGGGGGCTCGAGCTACCTGGGCATCGAAATGCATGCCAAGCCACTCCCCAAAACTTGATATGTTTCGGTGGGTGGTAGGTTTCTAGGTTCAAGTTTCAAGGTTCATGTTTTGTGGCACACAATTTTCGATTTGTCGAAAGTAACACCAAGTCGCCACCAAAACATGACATGTTTTCGTGTTAGTTTGCTCCAGGGCCCTTGCTACCCATGCATGGAAACCCACATTGAGCTGCCTCAAAGCGAATGACGCATTTACAACTTGTCATTGAAATAATGTCAGGGCATAAAACCAATGCAAAATCTTAATGCATTTTATATAGAGAAAAAGGGAAACATCAAAAAATATTGAATGCTATTCATTCAAGCATCATCAAGTTTTTGGGACCTTATTGAGAATTTTAATTACAATGAGAAGAAATTTCAAAAAATTGATATACGGTTGATTTTTTGGAATCTATATTGTGGTCATCCTTAAACAATTCTGAAGACAATTCTTATTGTATGATCATTCTTGGATAGTTCAAGAGACAATTCATACTTGTCTCATTTTAATCCACCACCAACATGGATATGAAAAAGAAAATTAACATATGCTTTTTCATTGTCCATAATATTTAGATTAATTCAAATTAAATTAAATTAAATTTGCAATTGACATAAATAATGATGAAGTATTGGAAACCATACATAGGAATGTAATAAGAGGGGAAAAAAAAAGTTGATCATCACTAGTAGTGCGAAGCAACATGGAGCCCAAGTATGTAAATAATGCAAATATAAAATTTAGGTGCATGTATATATGTGTGATTGGAATAGAATGCATGACATGGCAAAACAACTCCACATCATGATATTCCAAATGTTAATATTTAGTCTAATTTCCTTGGTAACAACATTATCCCCCCCCACCCCCACATTACAAACCTGCATATTGCATAAGAATACATTGGGTAAGGTGAGATCAACAAGCTTTTCGGTTTTGGATGGAGAACAGGAGGCAAAGAAAGTGACTAGAGCTGAGCAAAAGGGAGTTTGAGTTGGTTGTTTTGTGTCATGTGCATGGAGCAGCTGCATGCTGATCATTGTTGTACAATTTTTTTTTGCATATGCTTGAATCTGCACAGGCAGCTGTTTGCTAGGATGTTTGTTTTTTGTCTTGATCCCCATGCAGCATACAGCAATGCATGATGTTGTTGTTGTTGTAAAACTACTAGTCATGGTTTTGTTTGCTCTGTTTTTGCAAACTCTTGCAGGACTTTGAGATCTGAATAAAGTGATCAGTTTGGATCCACACGAACATCTCGGGCGTCTGAACATCCGAACTACATTTTTTTCCCAACACAATTAAGATATATCTATATATATGTTTTAATGGCAGCAACTTGTGATCATCTGTTGCAGCGTGTCGTTACTCCCACTGTTGGAGCTGATGATGAGGCAGTTGCAGTGCAGGTTGTTGTTGTTGTTGCTGCTGCTGCTGCTGTTGTTGTTGGAGCTAATCCATGACGGTAATAAGATGCTTACAAACTTCAAGATCTTTTCTGCAACCCATCAAATCGAACAAGCTCAAACATCATGGGGCAAGGCCCCTGGGTGGGGGCAGTCCCAAATTAAGGGGCCTCGGATGATGTGGTATTTGAGTGCAATCCATGAGGAATGTCCCCTGCCTGTGGGCCTTCCATATAGTAAAGCACTCGGTGAATGTTACAAAATGAGCCTGAACATAAGACCTAGGTAGATCATGAGGCCATAGCCTCCAGTTTCTGGAGTTTGAAAATTTTAGAAATCGAAGAATTGGAATTGGTTTTCTCCAAGCCTCATTTTCTCCAAGCACGGCCTCGTGATCTAGAACCAGATGCTCTTTGAGCTCAACAGGTTATGGGATTCACATCCATGAGTTCAGCAGGTTATGTCATATAACTGTTGTGTGGGTGTCCAATCAGGAAGCAACACATCATCCAGACGGCCCCAGCTACTGGTTGCAATCTTTTAGAACCATGGTTGAGGGCCAGAATTGGTTTCTTGGAGTTTTTAGAACTGCTGGTCAAGAGGCAAAACCCCCTCACAATGAAAATTAGGTATAATGGAAGGCCTTGTAGTTAGGGCATTAGGGTCTATGAGCTGAAGGCAGAGCCCTAGTACATCCAAGTTGGAATGCCCTAAACAATTGGGCCTTCCCTAACATAACAAGGGGTGTGTCACACTGCGGCCTTGCCATTTACATTATAAAGTATCTTAAAGGCAAAAGAAGAATTATGGAAATTCATATATTTCACCATGCAAAAATATAATCTTCAAAAAAAATCCTCTAAATGGAACCAAAATCCTTCAAGATATCATAACTCTATAACTAATCTCAAGTTTCAAACACAAGCCAAAATATCATCTTTCGAAAATCCTCACATATGAATAGACCTATTATTATTACCTAGGGGCCAAAATCCATTAAGCTATTATACTCTATAATGAATCTAAACACAATATCCCGGCCTACCAAGGCAAGGCCAACAAATGAGGACCAACCTCCATTTGTTTTAAGGCTGTGTGATCAATTAAGATCAACGGTCAAGATTCACCATCACCATAGTAAACCTTGATGCAAGTTCATTTTGTGAAATGCCTTTGCAGTAGGTGGCATGTATGGCGGCACTTCCCACTTTTACAAAGGGGAATTAACAGTTCCAAGGCCCTACTACATCCCAAGTTGTAATGCCTTGAACAATTGTGCCTTCTTCATGTAACAAATAAGGACCTCCATTTGTTTTAATTCTATACGTCATTTATATCAACCATCAAGGTTCACCACCACTATCATAACTTCAAAGGCCTTGCACCATATGGCCCTTATGGTGGCACCTCTCGTCTATACAAAGGGAAAATTACAGGTGGGAGGCCCCCTTGTATGGGCCCACAACAAAATCAACCACTCATAGGATTTAGATTTATGGCAAGAGATGGTTATTCATTAGGTAAACAATGTCTAGGGATCAACTATCACTTGTAATAGGTGTTCGATAGTTGTTGAGCTGTTTATGCAATGGCATCTTCTAAGTTTGAATGGGATTGTTCAAGAGTTTTAAGGTTCTAGATTAAGTTTTAAGGTTGTATACGAAGCAAACATTCAAAAATTTGAGAAAATAAAATTTAAATTCAAACCTTCAAATTGCCTCATTTGAAAATTGGAATTGAAACCTAAATGAGGCTATTGTCCTTGTAAAAGAGGCTAAGTTCTTTGAAAGCGTAAGCACCAAGGCTTTTTAAAAAATGCATCCCCTTCTCTCAAAGAAACAAGTCAATTCCCCTCCCCCTTCCAAATGGGTAAAAACTAATGGATTTAATGCCTTGCTTCAATGGCTATTAGGATTTCTTTCTTTTTTATTGCATACCTCCTTAATTTTCTCCCACATTAATACTCCACTTCTCATAAGTGTGAATATATATTTATGTAAGTTATTAATTTTTGTTTGTTGCAATATAAGTGGAATTGAATCGTTTCTTAATCAAAGGTTTTGTAACTCTATAAAACCGTCCTCAACTCAAATCAAAAGGGTTTTATGAAATAAAAATAAAAATAGGAAGTGAAGATACCTTTCAAAATCACGAACCAGACAACACTGGTTCAAACTTCAAACAAACAATTTCCCCTTCCTGAATTTAGAGCTTCTCATCTAGATGCATGCACTTCTAGGGAGCATGCACATTCATCATATGCACATATAATATTCCAAATGTCACTCACACAATGAGTCAAGTTCGAGCCCAATTTTTATGAACAAATCCTATGCCAATGCTTCTTAATCTCTTCAGTGCTTCACTGTAGGCAGAGTCAACAAAAGGTCGTGAGAGTGTCGTGGTTGTGGCAGAGTCAACAAAAGGTGCTTGGGCAGGAGAGAGAAAGATGATTCCTCTTCATCCTTGTGGGTGACACATTGGAGTTATCCTTAAAGTAAGGAAAAGACAGCATCAGAACCCTGAGTTTGGTTGTAAAGGGGGCGAGATTTTTTTTTAAACCTGCAAAAAAAGTACATCAGCATTAAAGGGGGTGAAACTCAGAATACCATCAATATTGGTGGTGGTAAGCTGAGTTTCATCTGTATTTTACTTTTCTCTGACCGCCTCCATTGCTGCCACACTATTATTTCACTGCTCCTACCTGTACAGGTACTATAATTACTTTCGAACCTTGTGCATTAAATGCTGAGTTTTAACATTTCATACCCAGATTTCGTAAAGTTTCCTTACTTTCCCAATGAAACCGAAAGAGGGGTTTGGGGGTGAAAGGAGGCCCAAAGACAGGGTGACTTTTTGGATTCCTCTATGAGGGATAAGAAAAAATTTAACATTTCCTGATTGACCGAATTAAAATGGGGGCGGGGAGTGGGATCAGGATCAAAGAACCGCCAGTTCCACATAGTTGGAAAAAACAGAATCACAGAACCACGGAACAGTTCTGTGTATTTGAAAGAAATCAGAATGAAAGGTGGTTATTTGACTTTTTGCTACAGAAACTGAAAACCATGATTATATGTAATAATCGGGTATTTGATTTGTTGATCATCGAGATTATCAATTCAAACACCCAAACTCATACCCAAGGGGGTTTGATGCAGTTTCTAATACCCACCTCACACTGGTTTACTCTCACCTTCTTGAGTGAGCCAGCATTCACCTTCCCCAGTAAGGTCAAAACCCTAAGACCTATGGGTTACAGGGTGATATGGGTCAAATGCAATCTATACAGGGTTACATATGGATCAAATGCAAGCCACTAAGAGAACAGCCTTACTCAAGAAGGTAAAAGTAGGAGCCTTCAGCTTCTTGAGAGTGAGTGGCAAGCTGCCTTTTTTTTACTGGCAATATGTAGTCAGATTGCACCATAGAAAAGGGGCTAGTGAAGTGCCTTTAGTAAAATCATAGGTTTGACAACTTGAATTTCTCCATGTTGCCTCCCTTTGATAGATAATGATTGTCAAAACTCAACAAATCTGTTGTAGGTATTCGCCCCTACTTCCTCAATAACCTAAAAGCTTTATCGCCATGCCTACAACCTAATAGTCATCATATTTAGGTCTTGTCACCTTATGAACAATTTGGACCCTTCATTCACTAAACTACTTCTTTTATTTGCACCTTTTCATTACTTGGGTCTTGTCTCCTAAGTAATGGGTTTCATCATCAAGTGTGTAAATCATGACGGGAAGATTATGATAACTTATGATGATCAAGACTTCCAAAGGAAGTTTTTAAAGAAAATGATTCACAATAGTGGGCATTGGGATTTGAAAGAGTGGTTGATGTTTGTGTATTATTGCATTTTGTTGTTTATTGCACATTTTAATTTCACAAGAAGTCCTAGGTTTAGTTCATTGTTTTTGTTTTTAGGTTGTTAGTTTAGCATATTCTTCTAACAATCTTGGGTTGTGGGTGCAAGGGATCAATTGTCAAAATGTCAAAGAGAAAAAAATACCAACCTTGAAGAAATATTTCCAATCTACTCAAAATGTTGACGATGAAAGCCCAATTGCAATTCCTTCTTATGTATCATGCTCTTTATTGCACTTTTCTTTAGGAGCAAGCTTTTCCATCAACAAGGATGATTTGTTGTCAACATATGTGCATAGTAATCATGTGTTACACTAATTTGCCCCAATGGCTTACCAAATTACGTTGCCTCACTTCTTGATGTTTGTGGATAATAGACATTCCCGATGTTACCAAACCTCCAAAGAAACCATTCAAAAAAATGCCAAGATATCTAGGCTTCGACTTTTCCTTGGGCTAAAATGCAATGAAGCCAAAATGGGGAGGGGCAGCAAAGGAAGTGCATTGTATGCAATTTAGGTCAAGGGAAAGACAAGCTTCTAGGTCCTAAATTTGACACACTTGAGAAGAATGTAGAAAGCGAAAGGCCATTAAAAATTTGCCACATGTTTGGGTTAAGAAAGACAAATGGTATAATAACAAAAAATGTTGCTATGTGTAAAATCAAGTCATTTTACAAGCACCCATCATTCAATAGTGATCAAACAAGTGCAAGGCCACCTCGATGGCCCAAGGAGTAGGATGAAACAATAATTTGCAACAATGTTTCATTTGCTCTAGTAAGGCAAGCCAATGTTCATATATGAAAGTTTGAAGCAATTGTTTTATTTTTAGGTCTTTTGATCATGGTAAAGAAACATTGGAATGATTCATTTGGTTAGGGTATGGCAAAATTTATGTATAAACAAGTGCTTCACAAAACAAAAAAAAGTTTTTGTTAATTCATAGTTTCTTACATTGACATGTGTTAAATCACAATATTTGACAACCAATCATGGATTTCAATACATGTTTATGTTTTGTAAGATTGGATTTGATTCCTAATTTTGATATCTTTTGAGCATGTGACTAAAGGAGGATCTATAAATAGTTTTATGTGAATAATCATGGATGCTTTGATACATAATGGTGGTGTTGCAAAGGAGGAAATTACAAGCAAACTCTTGTCATTTGGTGTTGATGGCGTTTCAATGTTTCAAGTTAGTTTTTGAATCCAAATACATCAATGCACATTTAAGTTTTTGGCTATTTGGAAATTATTGATTTTTTTTTCCTTTGATGATTTGAATGCAATGGTTTGATTTTCATGGTAGGGGTCTAAGAATGGTGTGACAAAGCAAATACAATACAATTTTTTTCCCTCACTATGAAGGTATTCATTGTATGAGCCATTGTACAAACCTTGTTGTGACATTATTTCATTTGCTAGTGGTCTTTTGTAACGAGTCATTGCTACAATCTATATATATGTTTTCTTTTTTCATAGTCCCAAGTGACACATAGAGTTTTCAAAATTAACTAACTAATGGGAAACAAGGGCAAATTTTTTTTGAAAAATGTCAAAGCCTAATGGATAAGCATGTTGAATCTTGCTAAAAAGGTTTTATCTGAGTATAAACCTTTGTTAACAAATATGGCTAAATATGAAAAGGAAATTGCAATGGCTCAAACAAATTTTGTTCATTGGGCTTACATGCTTGTTGCCCTTGTTTGATATAACACACATTCTCATAAAATTTTCACAACAAAAAAATATGTTTGTGTGTGATTATGTGGTAGCCATTAAGGTGTGCCAAGGCCAACTTTATGGCCTTTACAATGACCCCAATCCATGTTATAATTCAAATGCATTCAAGGACTTCAAAGATATTTTGGACACAAACATGGTATTATGTCACTAAGGTGGATTACTTCTGAGTTTGACTTGAATATTTTTGGAGTTGAGTATTTGGCATTTCAATGTGCAAAACACACATTTTATGCTACTTATTTGAATAATCTCACTAGAAGACCTAGGCATGTCACTTGGGATATTTATAACAACATAGTGGAAAAGGTGAAACAACTTTGTCCATGTATGGGCTCTTCTTTAAATAATCATTCTTATTTTTAGACTTATTTTTATTGAAAAATTGTGTTGAATTGTTTTGCAAGTGTTATAAATTCCTTAACAAAAGAACCAACAAATTGATTTCCTAGAGTAATCTAATGGATGCATTGGGGCTTTACTACCTTGAATATTAGTTACATGATGATGATGAGCAAAATTTTGAACAACATTTCATGTTCATAAAAAATCATTATTGTTATGAAGCCAAGTTGCAAGTTAATTTTGTAGTGTTTCCATTGATCTTTTCACTTGCAGCCATGAACTTGCAACAATTTTTTTTCAAACGCACCATGAAAGTTAATGTTGTTATAGCTATGGAACCTCCATTTCACGTGAACCTTCTTATTCAACTACAACGAACTTTGTCCATTTTTCAAGTACTAAAGAACTATTTTCTAAAGTTTTTCAAGTTGGCAAAGATTGTTGCAGTTCAAATATTGGGGGTTGTTGAGGATGAACACACATTTTCAACTTTTTCATGTATGAAATCAAAGTTCTGAAATAGATTGTGTGAACATTTCACAACTATTATGGCCTTGTTTCCCAACCTTTCTTCACACTAAAGAACTTTCCATATGATGCCACATTTGAAGAATGGAAGAAGGCAAAGGTTTGCCAATTGGAAGTTTAACGGTGAGCAACTTGATGAAATGTAATTTTCTAGTTGACATTTATTTAATGATGAATGTTTTTAGGTGCAAGACATTTTGCCAATTTTTGTTTGTTAATTCCTAAAAATTATGGATGTGTGGTAATGTGGATTTTGGTGGACAATGTTATTAATTTATGTTTGTTGATTCCCAAGAGTTATGGATGTTAGTAGTGTGGCTTTTTGGTGGAGAATGTTGTTGGCAATCCTTTAAGAATTTGCAGGTTGCAAAACATTTTAGCTTATGGATGCATTAGTTCAAGCACCTAAATGGGACTTTCATTTTTGGATCTTTTTGGATTTGTGCTGTAGTTTTAAATGATTTCTATGTAGATAATTAACATTGAGTTATTTTACCTCTATTGTGCACATTGTGAAAGACTAACATTTTATAACATGAAGAATGCATATTCTGGGAAATTATTGTAGCAAATGAAATTTGGGTGTAGAATTGTGTAACCCATACTCCTAGTGAAAAATACCCTGGTTGGTTTCCTTTTCAAAAAAAAAAAAAATTGAAAAATACCCTAGTTGGTTTCCTTTTCAAAACATATTCCAAGTTGATTTTATGTGGAACTTATTACCATTGATAGAATTAAGGGTTGAAAAGTTGAATAGTTAATTCATTGAATTGGAGGACATTTCTTCTTGAAATTTTTCTCTTACTTTGTTTTAGTTTTCAATAAGTCTTTCTAATTGCCTTGAAGTCTGCTTTATTTTTAAATTATTTTCTTTTTTAGATTTTATTTTTGGTTCAATCAAATTATTATTATCTTATGTGAAAAAAAAACCCATCAAAATCTTATTTCAAGTTTTCAAAAAAAAAAATAGCATTTAGGTGTATTACCCAAAAAGCCTCCTACATTAAAAGCTATGTAGCCAAGACTTAGATCGCAATATTTTGGCCAGTTTGACATTAATTATATTATATATTTTTTTTCAAAAATTTAAATAATTATTACATGATTGTGTTGAAATTTTTGGAAATCCTAATTGTCACATGTCAAAAGTGTTCCCCAAGCAATAGGTTAATTTTGTAAGATCCTTAGGGCAGAAAACGTAATCCAATCAAATTTATGAAAGGAAGGGAATTATTTTGTAAGGCATTAATTACCTTGGTTGTTATACAATGTAAGTTGTTAATGTCAGGGATTTATTGTGTGAGCATTAAGGACTCTGCCTAGTAAATCTTTAAAATAGGAACTTACCTTATACAAAAACCATTATTTGTTGAAATGTTAAAAAAAAATTTAATATTTGTTATGAAAATATATTTTTAAAATTTCAAATTGAATTTTTAAAAATTAATCAAATATTCGACAGTTTACTGTCAAATTGGCTATGGTACTACAATACTTTCACTTTATAGATGTGGCCAAGTTTTGTTGTTTAAAAAATGAATTTTCTCCACCTTTCCACAATTTTTTTTTGGTTGCATGTAATTAATTTTCAATTTATTTAACCTCTAATGAACTAAAGGCTTCACACTTTTGCATTTGTAATATCACCATAGCGACACCAAAATTGAACCAATAATTTAAGCCACCCTTTCAATATTCAAAAATTCCTTGAAAAAACACTGGTAGAAAGAGTTTTAATGAAGGGCTACATTTAATTTTAAAAAACTTAAGTTTGTGGATTCATGTTTTACCATGGTACAAACATGGGTGCCAAGTTCATCAATGAAAGAAATGATGTAACAACAAATGTTGAATGTTGGCCAATTTCAAATTCTTGGTTGACTACGAATCAAAATTTGATTTTCAAAACCTAGACTGATGATTCTAAATTTTGGAAAAATGGGAATTAGACCTAGACCTCACCTTTGAATCAAATTTGAATCCAAATCCAAACTTGAGAATTTGCCTTGGGCTAAAACTAGACCTCTTTTGTTTTTTTCTTTTTCTTTTTGGGTTTAGGCATGTGGGTAGTGTATAGGTGGTCACTTTTTATTGGTTGTATAACATGCTAGTAATTAAAAATTCTAAAATTTGGGTTATGCATAGGTGAGTAAAATTGGATTTTAGTTTGGAACCAAACCCACTTAAGATTTTTCTTTGAAAAATTGGGAATCCAAAAGTCCAATATTGTGAATAAATAAGTTGATGACCAAACTCAAAGGTCTATGAAAATTTTAAAAATTCCTTGGAGCGCAACAAATGTTTCTCAAGTTTGAAACAAAGTGTGCAAATAATGTGCAAAAACCTTGTTTATTAAAAAGTGAATATAAAATAATTGCCTTTCATTTAAATATTGGGAAAAGGTAGGTTTCACATAATTCCACAAGCATGTTAGATGTGATATGGAGATCCTGGTGAAGCCCCACAATTTGTAGTGCATTTTTCTAGTAGTTTAGATAATGGAGGCCATGTTTTGCTTGAAATATTATAGCTTGGAATTGAAATGTATTGGTGAGAGAAATATATTGGTTATCGACAAACTTTGCTTTGTTATTGTAAAAAAACGTGTGGGAATGTGAGGTCATTTGGTGGTTGTTAATGCCAAAAGAGAAGGTGTTTTGTTTATTTCTTGAATATCAACTTTTGTTTGTGTGGTAATTCAAGTATGAAATGAAGTTGCAATCCTTTTGATGCATGGGTTGTGCGAGTTCATAAAATTTGAAATTCCAGTGACATAGGAATTGGTTTATATGGGGTTCTTTGCAAAAAGTTTCATATGTTGCTTCTAGACAACCATTTTGGTCGTATGGTCATCCTTGGACCATTCTAAAAACAATTCAGAAATAACAACCTCATTTTCAAGCCTAATTACTTCATAACTACTTCCTTTTCCTTTCAATTTTCATAATAATTATTTCCCACCTTTCTTAACAACTACCTCCATTTTATAATTACCTCACTCCTTTTTCCTATCCACCAACATGGATATAAAAAAACAAATTAACACATGTCTTTTCGTGTATATGAAATGTATATTAATTTAAATTAAATTTGACATTGACATAAATATATGAAAACATAAGAAAAATTTAAAATAGTTGATCGTTGCTTGTAGTGCGCAACATTGCGGAGCTCAAATGTATTTTTCACATTTTTTTTTGATAATATTTCAATGGAAGAATGCAATAGAAGAAACATGAATGAGTTTCTTACAAGTGGGGCTTGATAAAAATTCATGTCACAATGATATTGAACCCTTAGAAAAATGATGTATATACTTGTTTGATGGTATGTGCACATTGGTATATGAATTAGGAGAATATGTGGTGTTTTGTCAATGAGATTTCACCAAGGATTACTAATTGTAATTGCTTGAAATTTTTTTACCAAATATCTTTTGTTGGACAAAGTAGTTAAGTGTTGCTTGTTAATAAAAATTGAAAGCCTAGTAGTATGAAGAATGTACCATCTATATTAAAAATGACTTCTCAATGTAAGCCTTTTTAAAGACCTTTTGTTTGAATTGATCATTAGTTAGGTTGTTGTAATGTCTTAATAGGCCTTGCATGATGCATATTAAATTGAAAGTTTTTCTAGTCCTTACATTACAATTAAGGAATAGACAAAGTTGTTCATGTGGATGTGTTTGTTTTTTACAGAAACAATCATTGAATATAACTCATTTTGTAGGGTTCAATGAAAAAACATGTTATTCATATGAAGAAAATGGTTATATGTCGTCTATAGTTAGGAGTGATAGTTCATTTTTTTTTAGTGTTGTTGAAAGAATTCCTAACTTGATATATAAATTATATTTTTCAACTACAAATGTACTAATGACAAACATGGTTGAATCATTGTCCATAATGTTCCCATGTAAAACTTTTCAAACAAACATTAGGTTTCAAGTTTGTAAAAGTGTGTACAAAAGTTTATGGATAAAGATTATTCAATGATTTTCAAAGAGCCTTGCTTAGATTACCAAGATGTTAGCTAGCTTTTTATTAATGCCCTTGGAAAAGAAAAGGAAATTTCTACCATGAATCATCTAAATGTTGAAGTAGCTTCCTAGATTTGTGGTATGAGCAAGGGTTTGCCCAAAAGTTGATATTTTTCTTTATCACAAAATGTCAAAATCTTTCAATTATTTTTATATATCAAATTTTAGTATTTTCTCAATAGAATATCGAAAGATCCTTGGGGGTTCACCCTTCTTTGATTTAGAAACTACAAGAATAAAAATATAGGGTGCCATATATTGGTTGTTTGGTAAAAATATAATTAATTATATAATAGGGTTATGTTTATTTTGAAAATAAATTTATAATTCATATAAGGCATGCACAATCTTCAATATTAATGTTTGCCTTATATAAACCATCTCAATTATCCTTGAAAAACAACTCAAGTGAAAACCAAGATTGTGAAGAAAAGGACAAGTTGACCATTTGGCAACAAGTAAGAATTCCATCATTGAATTAAACCAAAAAACAACAATGAAAGCCTTGCCAACACCTTTGTGTGCTTCAAAAATCATCCTTGCATTTGCATCAATTGCTATCTTCATGTTAAGATATTTTAAAGGGTGGATGGGAGGACAACAAAAATGAATGCCACAATGGTGAAGAATGCATAAACAAGTGTAGAAGGGCATTCCTATGTGGTATCATATTCATAGGGAATTCTCTCCCACTTGAAAGCTCCAATAGACAATGAAAAGGCAAGGATGATCATAAATAAAATGCTCATGAATGTGAGAGGTAATGGTACTTTGTTGTTTAAACAACTCCACTCTTACAAATCAAGGGAAGATTAATTCAATATACTTCAACCACAACATACATTGACACATGAAATCACATACATTCATAGATAAGACATATTAACGCAAAACAATTTAAACAAGCCATTTGTTTTGAAACAATCATAAGAACTTCTAACAGGCATAATACACAATTAAACATTCATGTTGAATCATTTTGCAACAAAACCATACAAAACACATATCCATATATCATATAATCAAGCTATTGCAAACATAGATCCCTTGACATCTAAAATCACATTTCTAGAATGGTAAAAATATGCTTATCCTTAGAAAAACACATATGTTGAAAGACACTTCCACTCTACAATATGCTACGATTTATAAACTTGCCAAATAAATATCAATTCCAAAACAAGCAAATGAGTACTATCTTAAAAAACCACAAATTACACTTCATCCTTCATCAAAACTTCACAATATTACAAACAAATGTGTTGATTGCATGAGCTTACAAATACCTCTCCTTCAACCTCAAGCCCTTGCAAGGGGTTTTGGTTACAATTTAAGGCCATTTTTTGAAATGTTAAATGATTGTGCACGAGCAACTACTTCCCCTTGTAAGCTTTGTGAAATATTCCATGTCTAAAAAAATTGTGGCCATTGCACTCCAAGAGGATGCTAAGCTCTGTTGCCGATGGGCGCAACTTGAGAAGCAATTGATTAAGCTCACAAGTCACCCCATTCAAGCGTTGCGAATACGATACTTGTCTTAGTTTCATTAGGTTCCAAAACTTTCGGCAATGGACATCTCAAATTTTATCAAATTTCAGCATTTGGGACAATAAATTTCTAGAAATTCATCAAGAGGATGCCGGAATGGTAAAGGCACCATGACATCTATACACGAATCCTATAACCCATGTCCTTTGTCTATAGACACAAACAAGGTTAAGAAAAAAAAGTTTAGAACCGAGACGGGAGGTTTGTACTAGGTAAATGGCGAGAGGAACCGAATTGCCAAATATAGTCGTGGCACGAATGTGTTGAGACTCTTTCGATAATCCGACCGACCCCTCTCGCCAGTTACTGGGCGTAACCAATTTCTGTACTAGGTAAGTAAAAACTAAAAACTAGGGGAGAAAAGGAAGAAAATTATGAACCAAACCGAGGCTGCTGCACCCCCCCTCCACCGCCACCCACCCCCCCCACACAAAAACACACAAACCATCACGGGACAGGGCCAGCGCGCGCTTTCTAGGACGCC
>Ga0116227_10002858_pt1 | contig 38892 bp, 33 predicted proteins | sample S1TSphgellanicum_FD_89693 | JGI IMG/M metagenome (GOLD analysis project Ga0116227, IMG submission 89693) | Host-associated microbial communities from peat moss isolated from Minnesota, USA - S1T2_Fb - Sphagnum magellanicum MG | ecosystem: Host-associated > Plants > Peat moss > Unclassified...
GAAAGTTGTTTGAATCATTTCAAAGTAAGGTTCGGGCTATCACCTTGAAAGCCAAACGTAAGAATCTTCAAAACTTGCGCCAAATGACAATCCATGACATGTTGAACTAAATAAATTTGAACCATATTTTTTCAAGAAAATAATGCGTACTTTACTAGGATGCATACTTAAACGGGTGCATATTTAGGCGGGAGGCTACTGTACTTTACAATGGGAAAATAAAAATTGACACCAAATGTCACACCAAACATTTTGGAATCAATGATTAAATACAAATTAATTTCAAATATACTAAATAGAATCTGTGAAATGATAAAAAAACTATTGGAATATCCAAGAAACGATACCAGACTAAACCCCTTTTGACATTTGTTCGAAATCAAAACATGGGGAACAAAATGGAAAAGGGTAATTGACAAAACAAATGAATGGGCAGCATTGCGATGGGCTAATGCGACACTAGACAAAGAAAGTCTTTCATTGTTCAAATAGATAGTGCACATTTCCAAGGAAAATATGGAAGATTGCAATTTGGCAATGTTTACACATACCATAGATTTTTTCAAAGAATGCGTGAGTTTGAAAAACCCAGTTCTAAAACATTTTTTCACAAGCTTACTTAACAATTTATTAACAAAAAACTTGGTAACCCTTAGCAACTTGTTATCAACAAAATTAATGAAACCCCATAGATGATTGTGAGGAATTATTGCACACCTTCACCATTAAGATATGCACTCACAAAAAACTCGGTTGGAAGTGGAACTACTATGTAGTTGTAGTCTAACACATAAGGCGGTTCAAGGTAAGTAATGAAATTCAGTAAGGATCTAATGCATTATGTCCAACATCTACACATAAATCCTAATCTAACATGCATTGGATTTTGAAAAGCTAATCTAAAAAGATCCATGGTATAAAATCTCATAAGTTTTTAGTTTTATTTTTATTTTTTTGATCAAGAGTTAAACTTTGAACTAGAAACCACGTTGCCTAGATTAAAGGAAAAAATAGACAATTCGACCCCCTCTACTTCCAACAAGTGTAACTCCCTTATAGTAACTCCGATGATGCTGAAATTTTGGGAGAACCTTTTACACCTTCCAAAATAAAATTGATTTAATTTTGACACAAATCCAACGGTGGATTTAGAAGGAACAATTAATTGAAGTAAAAATCTAGAGGCTTTGTCATGGAATTCCTTCCATGGACTCCACCACAACACCCTCTACTTCCAACCAATGTAGCTCCCTGACAGCAACTCCGATGATGTTGAAATTTTGGGAGAACCTTGTACACCTTTCAAACTAAAACTAATTTCATTTTGACACAAATCTAACGGTGGATTTGAGAGGACTAACTAATTGAACCAAAATTCCAGAGGCTTTGCTACAAGTACTTGTTACACACAACTTCCTTCCATGTTCGATTCTTGCACATTTTTTTTCCATGAACACCTCTCCACACATAAGGACTAAACATTCTTCCTCACACTTCCTCCTCCTCTTTCTTTCCTTCCCACATACACACAATGACCTCTCTATTGGTAAGCCTCCATGACCTTCCTTGAGTTTGTTTCCCTTGTCCAATGAAAGCTTGAAATCCTTTGCTCCAATCGATGGCCTCCTCATCCTTCTAGAGCCAATGAGAATTGAGAATAAATTGCCATCCAATTGAGTTTAGGATGAGAATTTTTGGGCCCAATGAGACACAAGGAAAATTCCATCCTCCAATCAAATAGGATGATAATCCTCATGACTAATGGGATTGGAGGATTCATCCCTTCTTTTATTTTGGATATCTTGATGAGGTCTCTTGAGCTTGATCCTTTATCCTTTCCGTCCGTTGACCTTCACATCTTATTTCTTCATCCTACTTACTTCAAGTAACTAACTACTGGGATAGTTTATCGATAGTAACTAATAACGTCCTTGAATTCTTACTTGACTAATTCAATGGTTGAACTAACATTCCTTTGTACCATTTACTCTCTTGATATTCCCTACCTATTTATTTTACCATGCACTAGTTAACTATGTAGTACATAGTAAATTGGAAGTAAATTTGCACCACAAAAAACCCCCACATACTTCTAGATCCGCTGTCGAAATTAGGGCTTGATGAATCCATTAGATCTAGGATGTTCGAGTTTCATGAGGTTCCACCGTCACTCCCACACCTTACGCCTACCCTAATTTGTTAAATAAAAAGGCCCCAACCCCGCAAGTACCACATTATTTGTACTACCTTCTTCGTTTTTGTTAATGTAGGTGAGAACTAGTCATGGCGGATGATGTCGCTCTGCCTTCGAATCCTCCAGTTCCCTTAGTAGAACAGGAAGAGCTTGAAGAAGCACCGATCGACGTGATTGTTTCTCAACGGTCGCGCGAAGAAAAACCGCCCAGGCGAATGGTGCGCACTCGAATCGATCGTTCGGCATGGGATCGTCGATTGTCTCCTAACCCACGTGCTTTAGCAATTTATTTAGAGTTCGTTCCTGCTCGTGGAGCCGCGCCAAAAAGGTTTGAAGAGTGTCAATGCGAAGATGATGATGTCCGTTTCCATTATCGAACGTGGGTTCCCGGTGATGGCCATTATCGTTGGCTACGAGGGCCAATCAACCCCCTTCCCATGGAACACCAAGCCGAGTACCTCGCTCGCACCATTTGTCGCATTCTAGATTTTTTACAATTGTGATCTATCCTTTAAATTGGTTATAAAATTGTAATTCACCTGAGGCTACTCAGGCGGAAATATTAATACTTAAGTTTGAATTGATTCTATTTAAAAGTTTGATAGAAATGAACTAAATAAAGATGTATTAGGACTACATCCTAAAAATCTTATAAGTACATCATTAGTGCTTGAAGATTCTTCTACAGGCTAACTTAACCTTGTCATGGCAAATTGCTATTGTTAATTATGGGCTTGTATTCCCTATATATCAATAAATCACATCTAATTCTACATTCCCTTTCCCTTCTCTACAACATAAAAGGGATAATGTACTTTAAAAGGTTTACTAGATGTTTAACTGATTAAGCGTTATATCAACTGAAATAAAGAAGTATTATATGCCTAAAAATATCACAAAAGCTGATTCAACTATTAATAATCACTACTTGGAAGCTTATAAGCATTCAAATCATTAATACTAAAAAAAATTACGAAACTAAAGCTTAACTAATTGTTGAGTTATAATCCATGGCTCACACATTTATTTCACCATCTACTTCAACAATTTTTCTCGATGTGTGATACATGACCAAATACGGGTATCATTCAATGCACTTACACTTCATCTACAACCATCATCCATCATGGGCTTTAGTTATTATAGAATTTTGATTTTGTCAACTTGTTAAATCTGATAATGTGACATAACCAATACATTTGGCTTATGATTAAACATTTTTTGAAATGGTCAAGTTGGTGCCATTATCAAATCACAATAATGAACAAACTATTTATGCACTTGTAGACAAGGTGTTTAATAGTTATGGTGATCCAGCTAAAATACTCACTAACCAAGGAACAAAATTTCATGGGGAATTTCAAAAGTTGTGTGGAAAAACATTAATAAATCATCATATGACTTCACAAAACCATTTTGAAGTAAATGGGTTAACTAAATGGGTGGTGCATATATATGGTGAAATAAGGTTTGTGTTAACATGGGATTTTAAATGGTCATATTAAAAATTGAGATTTACAACTACCATGATTAACTGTGGGATTCAATTATTAGGCCTCTTTTGCATCCTTTTCACCATACATCCTATTGTTTGGTTATGATCCCAAGTTACTAGCTTTAATCCGACATGATGTTATGATAATTGTGAATTTGGATGATTCAAAGGTGTGGCTTCAAAAATGTAAGCAATGAAACTTTGTTTTCATGTTTTAACATTTGCAACAACCCAATAGTGTGGATAGACCACCCCTAAAGCATCATCAACTCTTGACCATCAATGGTTCTATTATAAGTGTACAAGTTGCTTCAAAACACTAGAATGGAACATAGCCACAAATTTTAGAAAACAAGGCAAGGTTCATGAGCAAGGCAACCCCATTTGTCTACTTCTAAGAATGAACTAAAATTGGTGCAACCATTGAACTTTGTAACACATAAATTGTCATCAATGTTGGGAAATTTAATGAAAACCAAAGATGACCCATCATGTTTTCTAACAAAGATGTTATGGAATGCATTAAAAACTTCATCTTGAAATTGTATTCAATATCAATGTAGAATTCATATAATTTAAATATGCATATTTTGATAACTTCAACAAAATCATCTAGATGTATGCATGCTTCTTTTGGGCATACTTATTCAAGGTGTGAACCAACTCAAGAAGTGACAAGATGCAATGGAGACCAAGAATCAACTCCACATCCAATAGTTTTTGCAAATTGGATTTTGCAACTTCACTTTCAATTTGATATTTTTACATCATCACTATGAGGGTCTTGTATTTAACCACAACTTTTAGATCGAGTGAACAACAACAAAACACAAATCAAGTGCTTAAATGGATCAATTTGCTAATCAATGTAATTGCATCAACCCTCAAAACAAACAACCAATCACCTCTTTCAAAAAAAAATTAGAATGTAACACCAAAAAATTTGCACTCAAATGACCAACTTTGAGATGAAGTGAAATGGTGATAACAAAAGTAGACCCCATAGTAAGGGTTATGGTCATGAAGCTAGTCTTATATGTAAGATCTATTAGATAGGTATTTATAAAATAGTTCAATAATTTGTACATAGATAGTTACATTCAAAAGACATTTATAGAATTTGGGAAAAAAATCCTCTAAACCTTTAAATATTAAAGGTTGTGTTCCTTCATTATTAAGTATATATAAAAGGAAAACCTTATATCGATAAATTTCAATTCATTTTCCACTACTTCACTTTCCAACATGGTATGAAAATCGAGATATTGAAAGTGATAAAAGTAATTTATTTCTCTTGGTCAAATAATGCTTATATATATTTCTTTCTTCCTTAAATAAAGAAAAGGAAGTTCTTTAATGTTGTAGATTTGGTGTGACATTCCCAACATGGATTAAAAAACAATGGGAAAAATTGGTGTCAAATTGGGCTTTGGCACATACATCATATTTACTAGAGAAAAAAACACCTTTACAACATTTTTTTAATGTTCCAATGAATTTAATATGTTACAAATAAATAATTCCAATAAATTAAACTATAATTTGAATGCCCTAATAAAAAATTAATAATTTTAAGCATCTTGAAAATTTAGCAAAAGATGCCAAATCACACTAAAATTAACATTAATCATATTCTGAAATTCTATGGATTTTACTTCAATATATGGAAACACAAACTAAATTTGTTATTTAAGTCAGAAAAACTATGGCCTTTTGTCAATGGTATGAAAGCAAAACCCATGATCGATATGGTTGCTTAAATTGCCACATGAGTTGCAGTCTTACGGGCCACATGAACAAGTAGTATAGCTAATTGGGGTGACAAGGATGCAATAGCCATTCAAGTCTTTATTAATTACTTAAATAACAATGTTGTTTCCAATGTACAATAAAAAACTACATCACATGATGTTTGGCAAGAACTAATTGGAATGTTTGAAAGTCAAAATGTAATCACCAAAATGTTTTTAAGAGATAATTTACAAACTTTAAAAATGAGAGAAGGTGAAAACATCGTCAACCACATTCAATCCTTTTGGTCATTATTAGAAAAATTGTTAGCTACAAAAGCTTTAGTAATTAATGAAGATGCACTTTTATCATTAATGAGATCTATGCCCTTATCATATAAGGCATTTATAACCTCTATGTGGAAGCACCCTAATATTGCTTTGTAATGCCTCATCACAGACCTTCAAGAAGAAATGTTAATGAAAAATTAAAAATAATGCAACTAATAATGTGTGAACCTTATATGTTGGCAAGAGGCCACATTACCCCAAATGAAGGACCCAAAGAGTTGGAGCACTTTTCTTTTAGCAATTCTTCAAAGGTAAAGACAATTTTAGTCCCTCTACAAGTCATAACCCAAGATTTGAAACACCTAGAAGAATATTAAGTGTTTCATATGTAAAAAAATGGGTCATAGAATTAAAGATTGTAGAGTATGTCTTGCTAAAGAAAGTATAATGCAATCCAATGTAGCTACCAAGCATAATAGATTGTATGTGGCAACTTTGATAATTGTAGACAATAGTGATAACACATGGTACCTTGACACCGATGCAACAAACCACATGACCCATCACAATGAATCATTTGTGTCATACCCTTAAGTGGGAGAAAGGCCAATTTGTATATTTGGGGGATAATTCAACACATGAAATAATTGGACGATGGGAAGTTTCAATAAAATTAAATGATAGTACTATAAAAGAAGGTGACTAATGTGTTGCATGTTCAATCTATGAACTCTATGAACTTGTACCCATTGTGTATGACATTATATGATCCATATGAACATATTATATACCCTCAAAACATATGTTCAACATTCTATACTACATATTAATTAATAACACCCAAAACAAAAATAGATGGCACTCGTTTCTTATTTCGGTTAACAACAATTTTTGCCATCAAGTGGAATGTATAAAAATAAGAAAGACAAAAAAATTGTACAAAGTAAAAATAAAATAAAAGTTTTACCACAAATAAGCAAACAAAAAAGACAAAAAAATTAGACAAAATAAAAATAAAAACAAACCTGCACCACAAATAAACAAATATAACATAATAAATCTACACCATAAACATTGAACAAACAAAATGTTATTCCATTATTAGTTATCTCTAACATGTAATAGTAAAACTTCAAACACATGCACCAAAACCTTTAACAAAACACACACAAAATAAAAATAAAAATGTACATAGTGAAATTTAAAACATAATAATAACTTCATCCATTTTCATGAATCATAAGCAACATGCTATTAAAAAAATAAAATAGATATAATAAAAAAGCAAAAGCAAACAAAAGGTAAAGAACAAAATACAAAACATCACAATTGTCCATAACCCAAAGAAAAGGAATCTAGAAACTAATTTCATTATTAAAAAACCCTCAAAATCTAGAAAACAGTTACAAGATTACAAAAACACTACAAAAACTAAATAACATTATGCAAAAAAATTCCACAAACAAATGGGCACATAACATTTTTGTCAAAATTAACATTATATAAAAAGAAGGGCATGGTTTAGGTATGAGGTTTAGGTAATAAGATTTCAACTTGGAACCTTACGTCGTATTTCATTAGTATTAAAAAGTTACAATTTAGCTTTAAGATTAGGTTTAGGTCTCATGGTTAAGGTTTAAGCTTGGGATATTAATTAAAACTTAAGTTTCAAGTTTAAAATTAAGTTTCATCATAGTACAAAAGTATACCTATTTATGCTCCAAGTAAACCAAAATATAGGTTGCAAATTTGGCTTAGGGTGCAAGGTTTAAACAAAAAAACTTACAAGAAACCACTTGGCTACAAACTTTTAACTATATAGTAAAAAAACAAAACAACTTCCAAGGGAAAAAACCCTTCCTAAACACACGACAATTCTATAACAAATATATAATTATGTAAATTGTGCAAACTCTATAGTATTAAATTATTAAAAAGAAGAAGAAGCTAAGATGAACATTCTAGAAGCTTTTAAAACATTCCACATTACTAATAAATTCAATAATTGTTTAAAGAACTTCAACATAATGTTGGGAGTAACCCAAAAGATTGTCCTAATCATCTTTATCTTTCCAAAATTTGTTTATTCCATCTATTGCCCCCAACATCATCCTAATAATTGAAATGCCACTTTGCACAATAATCAACAATAGATCCCATAAATGTTTTTAAAACTTGATCAAAACTATTAAGGCAATTAATCCCCAAGGAGGTAATTTTTTTGTATATTTTAGATCACTTGAGATAGAAGGATATTTTAAAATATGATATGAAATAATGGAATATTTAAAGTATATTTAATATATATTTTCATAATGGGTGCAATCACTCTAACACGTACCATCAACAATCATAATCACTACTTAATTTTGTGTATTTCAAATATTTTAAAACATATATTTTTTTATACAATGTTATTTTCAATATATAAGTATACATATTCAAAAAAATTAGAATCAATCTAATGAATAAAAAATACACATAAAGCACAATTTGAATGTGATATAATTTTGGCAAATTCTTGATATGAAATTTAACACAACAGTGCTAACAAAATTTGAAAATTTTCTAATTTTTAAAAATGAAATATTAAAAAGATTTGAAGAATATTAATGAAAACATTAGTGAAAAAAACACAAGTTTAATGAGGCAAGTGTGGCTCATATTAACATGGTTGGATCTTAATGAGTTATAGGCACCTTGTTTACATCTTTAAGTAAATTATTATTTATTTATTTTACCATTTTTTGGTGGAATCACACCATTGAACATTTAAACTTTCTAGACTTCTTACCCTTGTTTCACATAAACACAAAAACATTATGCAAAAAAAAAAAAATTAACTACAAATCCAACATGGTTTTTTAGATCTAGTTCCAAGATTCACAAACAAAGTTGAACACAATTTATTACTCATAGTTGGAGATGTTAAAATAGATATGCACATGACACTAATTTAACAATTTACCACCTTAACATTTCCAATCACCACAATTGTAATTTGCATCCAAATGATGCCAATGAAAATAATCCAACAATGACCTTTCCAAAAATTGTAGACCAAAATCAAAATTCAAATTTTGCACATTACCACAACACCTTCAAATTGTAGCAAGTTGTAGGGACATTCAAGTAGAGGACATTGGTTAGAAATATGAAGCAAATTTATGTTCTCTTTGTAGAAACTTGGGTATTTAAGCATCAACAACAATAAAAGAACCTACACACTCAACATCTTCAACTCTTTTATTTTCTTTAATGGTGGTCCAATGTATTATTTTTAAATTTTTTTAAATATAAAATACATAGAATGGTGTTGTAAAATAACACACAATAGTCAAATTAAAGTTCCTAGAACATAAAAATTCTACAATCTAGGATTCAATACCATTAGAATACCAAGAAGATAATGCTACAATAATATCATGCAATGTTGGAATTCATTGGATTCTAGTTGATTGCCTTTCAATAAAATACCTTTGACCTAAGGTTCTTTTAACACCAAACAACATGTAAATTATATATATATATATATATATATATTCAAGAAAAGCACAATGAATGTTGTTGAAGAAGCTTTAAACATTTGGACCAACAAAACTCCATCCCAATGCCACATTAAAGAAACTTGATGTCTTTTCAACCAAAGCCCCCAAGGTTTGCACATTTTGTATGACAATTGAAACATTCAAATCCCACAAATGTCAACAATAAAACCCAACATCAACAATTCAACTAACATTCAACATAACATTGGATTTTTGAAGGATTTAAGCATATGTTGGAATCAAACTATGACATAGAACCACCTTCAATAAAATCTTTCTTGAGATAGTTGAATGCAATAGTAGCAAGTAGAATCTTGCAAAAAAACACACAACAATCAATTTGAATCCAAAATTCAATATTACCAATAACAAACATTCATTTGAATGTGATAATAGCAATTATTTGAAGCAACAACTGGTGCAATGTTTCCGCAATGTGATAGCATCATTAACCACCAACATTCCAGGCCAAAAACTTGTCATTTCTAACAAATCCATAAACATTACACTCATCTATAAACAATACAATTAAATAATTAAAAAGATTATACAATTTGCACAAAATGAATGGCCAATATTTTACAAAAAATCTTAATTTTTTTACCTCATCAAATTGAAATGGATTAGGCTTTATCATCACCTCTTGCTATAAAAGTCGTATGACCAAAAAAGGAAAACCAATTTAGACAATATCATAATGTGAAAAATCATAGATGAAAAAAAAGATAGTGAATGTACCTTAACCTTGAACCATGAAGGAAATTAATTAAGAAGGAAGGATGATATCTTTTAAGGCTATACAAACATGAAGTTGAAAGGATCTACTCATTTTTTGATCAATCATAATAGTTGCATACAAACATCAAATCCCATTTAATAACCACCCAACCTATGTACCCCATCACCCTCACAAACAACCCACAAGTTTGTTATCTTTTGGATCCAAAAATGAATTTTTTCACCAAAAATAGGTTGTAGAAGAAAATTAGACATATGGCAACAATAATGGATAACTTTTTCAAGTAAGTACTTTAAGCAATAGGCAACAAGTAGAATGTGATAATAACAAATACTTTAAATAACAACTCATAAGTTTATTATTTTGTAGATCTAGAAATGAATTACCTCATCAAATGCAACTTGTGAAAGCAAATCAAACATATGGCATCAACAATGAGCTACCTTTCAAAAAATAAATTCAAGTAATAGATAACAAGTAGAATGTGAGAGCAACAAGTATCTCAAGTAACAATTCACACGTTTATTATTTTCTAGATTTAAAAATGAATTACCTCATCAAATGCAACTTGTAAAAGCAAATCAAACATGTAGGATCAACAATGAAATGCTTTTCAAGCAAGTACTTCAAGCAATAGATAAACAAGTATAATGTGAGAGCAACAAGTACTTCAAATGACAACTTGCAAATTTGTTATCTTTTAAATCCAAAAATGAATTACTTCACCAAAAGCAACTTGCAAAAGAAAGTTGAACAACAACAATGGGTTGCCTTTTCAAACAAATATTTCAAACAACCAAGTGATAATCCCACTTTTCAAAAAATATGTTCTTGCAAAAAAAAGAAACCAATTCAAGCAAATACCTCAAACAACCAAAACTTCCATGTTGTTAGTTTCACAAAAAACACAAACAAAAATGAAAAAAACTTACTTTGATCTCATTGTTGCCTTTTCCTTTTGCCACAAGCATTGAACACTAGAACCACAACACATGAAATGCCAAGCACTAGACCTCTTAAAACAACATAACTTTGTTGTAAATAGATGAACAACTTCCATCTTGCCAAGGTTTCACAAAAAAACACAAACAAAAAGAAAAAGACTTACTTCAACCTTGTTGTTGGCTTTTCTTTTTCCTACAATGATCCAACACCAAAACCACAACATATGAAATGATTCAACAAACCTTTTAAAACAATGCAACTTTGTTATAAATTAACAAATAATCCCAAAACAAACAACAAACTCAATCTGCAATTCCTCTTTTGTAATGACCACCAAAATTTGCTATCACCTACAAATGATTTTGAAACAAAAAAGAACCACCTAACCCTAATTGAACAACCACAACCCTAACATTTTTTGAACCCTAATAACAAACCATACCCAAAAAATTTTAAATCTCTCCCTTGTGTAAATACCTCCAACAAAAATTCTATTTCCACATGTTTGAAAAAAACCTCACATGTATAAATGCTTCAAACAAAAAATCTAGGTTTGCTAGTTTGAAATGACAATTTAGTGCAAAATTTGCAAAAAAGAAAACCAATGTGAAGGACCCTATCCCATGTGGGGGCAAGACTCAATAAATCATTGATAAGATATGAAAATTCTATGACTTTAAAGTTGACTTTAAAGTTGTCAAGGGAAAAGAGGAACCATGTAGCTTGTTGAATAATTGATCCATGATCTTGATTACTCTAAGCTTATTTAGAGTTTAATGATTATGATAGCTCAATATATGGTGCACAAATCATTGGTAAGATGTGAAAATTTGATGGGTTTCAAATCATCAAGGAAAATAATGATCCATGGGGCTTTCAATTGTAGTCATTAGAAAGTTTTCAAAATCCCCTCATAGCACCTTACCAAAAGTTAAAAGTTAGTTCCAATTTTCACAACCAAAACAATGCATAGGTTTATTGTATCACAAAATTGAATAGACACAAAAACTCCATTACAAAATTTAATGATATAATAGTAACATGAGAATATGATAGTGAGAACAGAAAATGAGCCCAAAGCTTCACCCACAATCTTTTAGATTCTTGAAAGAAAACTAGATGAATTATCCACCCTTTACCATTTAGATCTAGCATATATATACTATTCATGATTTTAGGCCCACAAGATCTTTCCACCTATTAGATTTCTAATTATTTCATCCTTTCCATGGACGGGTCTCTATAAAAATTTGGTATCTCTTCCTAGAATCTAATGTTTAATCATATGTTAGGTCAAGCTAATTGGCTTTTATTTAAGCTTAACTCCAAATTGTTAACTAAGCCATATATGATTCTCAAGTAACCTCTAAACAAAATATTTTTATGTGTAAACCTCAAAAGGTCATTATTCATTTGTCATACCTACCCATCTTTCTACCCTATGACATGACTAACATTATTCATAAACTCTACATCAAGTAACCAATTTTGGTGTTACATTCACATGAGATCTAATTGTCTAGGGTGCATTTAAAGTGAAATACCACTAATTATGCTTGTTCTAGACCTTTTATTGTGGAAGTGTGAAATAAATGAAATAAAAAACACACTTATCATTGTTTGACACAAATGTCATTTTTGAGTATTGTTTATGATTTGATGACCAATTCATCAAAACAAATAGAATGGAAATTATTAATGAAATAATGAAATATGATGATCTCACACTTTTGATATTTTAAAAGACTTTGCACTTGTCCAGGTTCATGAGAATTTTTGTAATATTATCATAGAATTTTCCTATTGATCCATAAATATAGTATGATAGTTTTAAACAGAGCCAAATTGTTGTCATTTTTTCATATTTTTTTTGCAAAATTGGATACAAAGATGTGAATTCCATTCATCTAAATGGAAAAAAATGGCAACAAGCAATTGCAATGATGAAAAATCATGGAATGTAGATTAATTTCTCATAACTTTTAATGTTTTCACTTAGATGGCAATGGACATGTCAATAATAATTATTAGAAAAAATGAGGATAATAGTGAAATTTTTGATTCAGAAAGACCAAGTGTGGCATTGTGGGGGTGAAGGATGGAAAGCGTCAATAAATTGCAATTATTGCAAAAGGCCCATTGGTGGCAAATACTTTGTATTGATGATTATAAGAGAAAGATACCATTCAAGCATTCCACTATGGGAGGAAAGGAGAGCTTGAAATCTTGGACACCCTATAATCCAGTTTTTCAAGCAGGAGTGAATTGTTGGTACATGAGGAGTATGTACTTTCCTTATGACTTTTGCTTGAAAAACTTCTTAAAATTACACAAGACATTAGAGTTATCCATAAAGTATACCTAACTGAAGGTACCAGACCCCAATTTTTCCCAAAACTGGAGACCAAATGAGAAGTCAGGATGAAAAATAGTACACATGAAAAAAAAGAAAAGAAAAGGGGGAACGAAACTGGTTTGCTCACTTAAATCAGTCCTCACAGGAGTTTCATCCCCAGTTTTGGATTGACCTTACCTGTGTGCCCTTCAGTCACTGCTGCTCACATTGTGATTCTGAGAATAAAATCCTGCAAATCACCCCTACTTTAGGGTCACTGGTATAGCCCATTCTGGGACCCTGGGACCTTAAAAAGAAAGGTGTTGGGTTCAAACTCAGTGGGGGTGCAGGTTGAAACTCTTGCCATCCCTCTCTGCCAATGAGCTTGGCTTTGGTGTGCCAACAGCTTATCAGGTCAGGTTTGCCCTGCCATGGCCACTTCCAAAAAAAAATTTAAAATTTTGAAAAAAAAAAATCCTGGAAATCTTGTGAACTGGTACCCAGTTTCACTCACTTTACAGTTATACTCAAATTAAGGATGAAACAGGGGATTATTTGCCTGTTTTGCTCCCCTCCCCCGCTCCCCAAAACGCTTGAGTTTGATTTGGGGTCGATTCAAACCCTGGGGGAGATCGATAATCTTCCGTCCGTTCGTCTGGAGACGAGTCCTTTGCTTGCTCCAGTGAAAGCGTTCAAATTTTCACTTCGACCCAACAACAACAATCATGCGCCAAAAATAAAATAAAATAAAATAAAATAGAATCTCTGAAATCCAAAATTTGTGTAGAAAAACAAAGAAAACTGGGGCCTTTTCTTATTTTTATTTTGAAATTTTTTATATTTCTCACGCTCCGCTGCATCCCTAGACTGATGCTTTTCGGGAAGCAAATTCCTGAGAGAGCTTTACGTGCTTGCATTTGACACATAATCCTCGACTCGTGTTCTATGGACTCAGTCAAACAAGCGTATTCTTTTGATTTGAGTTGGCAAATGCCAACTGGGTTCTTCACGGATTCCTATTATGCATGCCCTTTACTTTCCATCTTCCAGAATTGTGAGTTTCTTGAGCCAACAGCAGAAGCTTTGTTCTTCAGCTTTCTCTTGATTCCAGCTCCTACTTTTGTTTAGAATTGTGTTCTCTTGAACAAACGGCAGCAGTTGCAGCAGCAGCAGCAGATTTGATTATTCATCTTCATCTCTTGATTCCAGCTTCTTCTACTTTCAGTTATATCTTGCCTAGTAGACTAGGTAGTAGACTGAGAGGAGAAATTCAGAGCTTTTGGGTGTCCGAGTTTTGTTCTCGCAAGAGCTTAGGGCCATGTTATATAGCTGCTGGTCTTGCTATCATTCTGTTGTAATCTGTTCTTTTTCAGCTCAAACGCCTCCGAGCTTTTCTTTTGTTTTTCGCTCCTGCAATAATTCCAGAAGTGCGTGTTTTTGTTTTTGAAGCAGAAGTGTTGTCAGAATTTGGCAATCCGTATCCAATTTCAGTGACTCTCAGCAGGATACATTATTTTTTTTTGTGGGGACACAAAACTTTTTTTTTCGCAAGAGTTTTGTGTTTTCAGGAGAGGGAGACAGAGAGAGAGAGAGTAGAAAAAATGATGAACAAAGAACTGATTTATATGTCGAGGGTGTATGTGGCGATCTCGGTGTTGATGATGTTCTATTTGTATTTCCTACCCATGCTTGAGTTTCTGGCGCTCATTGCAACCGTAACACACTTGTATGCAACTTTCAAGGAACAAACGACTGTGGTGTTTAGGTTTTTGTTTCTGACCTATAAAGCTGCGTTGTGGATCACGTTGGAGGATTTCTTCGGAAGGGAAAACTGTCGAGGATACTACGAGAGCGATGTTGCTGGAATCCTCAATCTCAGGTTTTGCAATTGCTTCAGAAGTGGGCTTTATTTCACCAAACTTCCGGAGCTTTATGCCTGCACAGATGATCACAGAGTGAACAGCTTTGGAACAAGCTTCGAAGCTGTCCTCAGATTTGACAACATTGCACCGCGAGCGAGTCGAGAACCCGGAGAATTGAAGATCTATCTTGAGAAACTAAGGATTTATGCAGGAGATGGAGTCAGAATAGTTTTTGATCAGAACTCAGACTACTCGGAGCGATGTCAACAAGTGTTTCGACATGTCAACAAATTGATGAAGATGAGTGAGATTTACAGGGAATGGTTTGCTCCCAAATTGCGGGAGCTTCTCGCAGAAGTGAAGATCTGGGAGAAAGGGGTCATGTTGCCAGGAGCTTGGATCTTATGTACAACCGACCAGGTTATCATGTTTCGTGATTTGGATGCTGGTGGAAGCTTATGTGAGGTGAAAACAAAGGCTGGAGGAAAGACTTTGTATAAGAAAAGGTTCCAACTACGGCTATCAGAGCTTGAGAGGATGCTTGAAGGGCTTTTGCTCATTATCAAATATGAAGATTTTGGTCTTGTGTCCTCCAGTTGGAACATTTGGGAAATGAATATCTTGCATTCTTCAAGCTTTGATGAGCTTTTCAAATACCTTCAATCTGGTCGACAAGTTTTTGTCATTCAGCTCCCTGGAAACCAATCCACCCTTGTTTTGGGGAAGGTGGTGGACAATGCTCCTAGCTCAACAAGACCATCAAATTGTTTGTTGCAGCAGATGGACAGATGCTGCTGATGATGGATTCTCTCTTCACCACACTCCATTACTGCTTGCAACCCACTTGGTTTTTGGGAGGTAATGCTAAACCCTAATTGTAGTGCTGTGCAGCAACAGACTTCCAGCTCAGAAGCTAGCCATGAGCTTGCTTGTTTTTGTAGGGTTTTGGATTGAGAATGGGACATGCAGTGGGCTTGGTTTTAAGACAAGCTATTGTCCTTGTAAGGAAAGCTCTTGTGCTTGAAATCCCCTTACAAGCAAATTGGCAGCATATACTTCTTGCGGAGCAACTCAAATAGCGGATATGATTTCCTTGTCATTGAGCTTGTAAACTCTGTGAAAGGGTGTACGTGCTGGGATTTTTTTGCAGAAGACAATTACCAGCTAACTTAGAACCTGCATACAGATGTTTATATGTGTAGCTCTTACCCTCACATGCTTGTTGCAGCTTGAATGAGGATACTATTGACAATTTTTTGATTAGCTATGTCTCTTCAGTGCTAGCCAACATTGTGACTGAGTCTTTCTGTTGCTTCTGGAAATGTGATAGAAACTGAGGACACAGATTTTGTATATTGGTTTGCCTGAAATTTTGGGCTGATTCTCGTATGTACTTATCTGCACCCACTGTTGGGAGCTGATGAAACCCCAAGTCAGGGTTTTGCAGTGGTGGAAGTTAATGTTGTTATGCAAATGCAATAATTAGCAATGTCTCTGGAGTGACATCATGCCTGTGTCTTCCCATCGGTTCTGAAAACAGATCAGAAACTCACGATGCAGATTTTCTATTATTGTTTGCCCACAATTTTTAGCAGATCACTATACATTCTTATTTACTGGTTATTGGGAGCTGATTAAGTTAGTGGGGAGTTATGGCAGTTAGTCACTATATATTCATGATGAATGTGACGGTACAATACTTTGTGAGTGACTGTCTATTGACCCTTTTCTGATCAGCTGTCTCTTGAGTGGTAGCCAACATCCTGACTGATTCTTTCTGTTGCTTCTGGAAATGTGATAGAAACTCAGGATGTAGAATTTGTATAATGGTTTGCCCAAATTTTGGTACATACTTATCTGCACCCACTGTTGGGAATTGAAGTCATTGGGTGATGGTCTGACACTTTGTAAAGGAGCTCTCTTGAGGTCATGACAGCACTCATTGTCATGTTACCTTTAAACTGTTGTTGTGGAGATTTCTCTGCAATTTCATATATATGAGATGTCTGATGCAAAGGCTAACATGATGTCTTCCGGATAACTTGTGTCCCAGGGGTGAGTAGTCTCCAGGTATCACCATACCTAGTTTCTGGATACTGAAACCCTCAAGTTAGGGTTTTGAAGTGGTGAGTGTTAAGGTTGTCATGTGAGTACAATATTTAGCTATGTCTCTGGAGTGCTAGCCGACATCATAGCTGATATTGTGCCTGCATCTTCCAATTACTTCTGAAAATGCATCAGAAACTCATGATGTGGATTATGCATTATTGCTTGCCCGCAATTCTGAGCAGATTATTATACATTCTTATGTACTGGGAGCTCATGATGTCAGTGGGGAGTCATGGCAGCTAGTCACTGCTATATTCATGATGAAAGTGATGGTCTGATACATTGTGATTGACACTCATAAGGTTATGATTGCCCCCATTCTTTGTATGCTAGTTTTGGATTTGCCAGAACTGAGACACTGGTTAACATTTTCTCCCAGCAAACTTCATCCCAAAGATGAAATGTAAGTGGGTTATCTTGTGAAATACTCTGTGTCTCTGCACTTGTGCATGGTACAGGAAAATGAGAACATGTAGAAGTGCATTGACAGAGTCTGGGTTTGGTTGAATGTTTGCTATACAGGTGTATCAAAATTTTCAAGACCAAATGAGTACATGGGGTGACAATTATTGAGTACCAATGCTGGAATTGGGTTTGTTGAGCTTTAAGCTTAGAACAGACAGTCTGGTTTGTGTGTTATGGCCAAAACATAGGGTAGGTCCTGTAGGAAACAACTGGTGTCATAGTATCTGGAATTCATACCACTGCTTCCTGTGACCTCATGGCAAAAGATCCTCGGCAAGTTTAGATAGGGGAAAGGGAATTTAATGAGAGCAATTGGTGGTGGAGTGAGAATGGTGGGCACCAGGGTGCTCCTGCCAGAGTAGGATTTTACCTCAATATAAGTGGTTGGTATGAGATTTTCACATTCTCCCCAGAATTCTCTTCATACAAGCAGATTTTGAAACAATGTGCTGAATGCATTCAAAATGTGATCAAACAAGAGAGTGTGTGCTCTTAACTAGTTCTCATTGAATCACCTGGAAGAAACCTCCATCTGCAAGAGAAGCACTCTGTTTTGGGTGCCATCATTTATTGACAAGCTTCCATACTGCAGAGATTTTGATGAGATTAATCCTGAATATGTGAGGCTGCCAAAATTTGATGACAAGAAATGCCATTAGAAGTTCATCATTAACAAGCATTTCGGAAGAAGGCAATTTCACCTCTTTCTCTCTCTTTGACTTCTCATTGTTACAGGTACTGGTATCATCATGTCAGCACCACAATATAACGGCCTATTGTCCAACAAACCTAAGAAGCAAGATCAGAGCTCAAAGCAAGCTCAAATCAATGTACCCACCAAAAATTTGATTGTCTTTCTGGCTAGGCATCCAAGACTTCTGGTGCAATATACAACAAAAGACAAATTGAAGAAACGTTCTCAGAAAACCATTAATACATGGTTACCTAAAGATTCCAAAACATGTAACATAGATTTGAGAACTTCACATGTTAATTCTGCTCTGAACAAATATTGCTCAGACCAAAATCAACCAACATTAGTTCAAGGGTTTCTACAGTTGGTTACCGAACAAACCCATCACTATGGAGGAGCAAACATTAAACAGGGGCATCTAGCCTTGGGCTGAAAGGGAATCCAATTGTTGATCGATAATCCTCAATGTCTGTAAGCAATGGGCAACTGGGCACCCATCGCCATGAAGGCTTTGTAAAATCATACACCAAAGCATGGGGGCATTTATAGCTTGTCAAGCAGATTAAGTCATTGTGACCAACACACATGAAATCCCCATTCCTTGAGTCCTTCAAAAAACGTTTTGAAAGACTGTTTGGCATTCGAACAACTTCATTCCAGTTCAGTGTACTTTGCTCAAGCTCCCATATCCGTATATTCTTGGGTATTGCATGCTTCTTCAACCCTCCAACCATGAGCAGACGCCGCTGGCATCCCACAAGGTGTGGGGATGTGAGGAAGGTAGGCATTGGAGCTCTCACTACACTCCACACCCCATGTTGCATGTTGAAGGCTATAACCCCATAGGGATCACGTGTGACCCAAAAATGGAAACCATTGCAGAATGCATTCCGTAAAGTGTAATTTGCAATTGGCAAATGGTTACCCATGATTCGCCAGCAATTCGACAGTGAATCATACACTTCTGTCCTAACATTATCTTCATAGTAATCACCAGCCACAACAATCTTGTAAGCTCGTGTTGTAGGGTCAACCACCATGCCTACTAAGTTCGGGAAACGCTTGTGCAACATAGGGGGCAGTTCTCTCCATCTAACGACATCCAATGTTGTTTTCCCATTTGTTAGATGGAGAGTGGTTACTTGACAAATTTGCACCCAATATTTATTAACAGAATCTAATGAAGACAAGCCAATGGCTACTGCTGCATGATCATTTCTTCCCTTAAGAACAAAACTACAAACAAACTTCAAATTGTGCATAGTGTGAAAAATGGCATGTGAAATTTCCATGTTGCTGTCTAGTTCTGTCCAACTCTTTGTGTGTATTAGGGTTTGCACAGTTGCATAACATACATGGCATATCCTAATTGGAAGAACTGGAATGTATCTGGTATACATTAGAAGACATTTCAATCCAATATAATCATCTGTGCTTTCACTTCTCAGTTCAGCATTCCTAAATTGTTGGAATATATGGAACCAAGTGGTGCAGCAACCACTGAGGAAGGTTGGGGAAAGAATGAGGCACTTACCTACGTGTCAAAGGATTACAAACTGATAGGCTAGGGTAGGCACTGACACCACAAAAGCAGAGCAAACCCCCGGCAGCTGCACAAGGGAACTTTGTCTCATAGTGGAAAAATGTGAAGGGAATACGGTGCCAACGGTTGGAGGTTGGGTTATACACTGAACACATGCTGCGGTCCTTGGCCTCAAACATGAGAAAACAAGGATTTGGGGATGGGACCCGCCGGTACATCTCTAAGAAACTGTGAGAGTATGTTACAGCATTCCACCTGCTCCATGAAGGAAAACATCACATTTCTTTTCTAAACATGTATTCTAAAAGTAATACCTGAACAACAAATCATGAACATGACTGAAAGGAACCTTGTTTTGAGCTTCTCTGAGTAGCTAGTTAGCTGTCTGTCTCATCAACATGCAGGAGGATATCTCGTAGCTCCTAAACCCTTCCAAAAACTAGAACCCTTAGACCCTAAAAATTTGGCTTCAACTTGTTGTTGCTTAAATACACATTTTCACAAGGAAGACACAAAGATAAGATCCTTGTAGTCTCAAGTACAATTTCAAATACAGACCACCAACTTCTACAGAAATCTACACCCAGAAAAGAAGTAGAAGAGAGACAAGAATATGGGGGAGGAAAAGAAGATGGAAACAGAAGAAGAGAAGGACAGAGAGGGAGGAAGAAAAAGAGACCTTTTGCAGACAGTGCAAGCCCGTGCAAAGGCAGGGAAAGGCAGCCAGGCGAGGATCCGATCTTGCAAATCCTCAGGGAGTGTGCCCCATAGAATCTCATCCATGGGAGTCACATTGGAAGACTCCGTATCTGTCTGTATGGTTCCTCCAATTGCCACTCCTCCTGTTTCTTCCCCTTCCTTTTCCTCCATGGATAGATGAGCTGCTGCAGCATGTGTGTCTGCAAGGGAAGAACTCTGACCATGTCCACCACCTTCCAGACTCGCACTTTGTGATGTGCTGCTACTCATTTCGATACCATTCAAAACCCTGAAAAATGCTTGTTCATATTCTTTTGCTCTCTCCTTCCGACCGGCGATGGATCCTTCTGTCCTTCAGACCTTGCCGGCCGATGCTTCTGCTCTTCCTGCGTATCAGGTCTTGAGCAACAAACCTCCTTCACCTTATCATTATTGATCCCTACAACAGCTCCTCTTCAATTGCATCTTCACGAATCCTATCTCTCTTATCTCTCCTCACCGCAGCTGTTACAACCTTCAACTTACTCGTATTATTAACGACATCCTTATAATCTTCTTGTCATAAGAGACAGAGGACGACGATTCCTCCTACCAAGGATTGCTCTGCCCACCTGATGATGGTTCTGTCTTTTCTCCACTTCTGTTGCAAGAAATATGATGGGCGATTGTTGCAGCAAGAAAGCATGATGATGATCAAAGGAAGAAAGTTGATAGAATAATGCATCATCTTCTTCTCCAAGCAGTTCCTCTTCGTCCTCTTCCATCACACTCTCGTCGTCCTCCTCCTCCTCCATCATCTGCGCTCCAAATCCTTGCATCCTTTTCTTTCTCTAAGAACTCATATCCAACAATTCAACGAGCAAAATTCAGCAACAACAACGATGGTTTGGCGAATTCTTATGTTCATAGGAAGTCCTTTTTTTCTTCTTCATCTTCTGCAAAAATTCATAACAAGAATTGCGGAAATTGAGAACAGAAGAAGAGGAACAGATGGTGCAACACGCGGACATGGGAAAGGGATCGAAGGGAGGAGACGAAAGGGCAACGGTCGCAAAGGGCCCCGCCATTGCTCTTGTCTATGCCTCTTCCACGAATCGCCACGTTGTTTGACCTAACTCTGTCCATTTGATTGGGACTCCTGACACCCCATTTTTCATCCATCTGGACAACTCTTCTCCACCATAATGCTGTGTCAAAAAATGCAATGCATGTTTTTTCATTTTTTTTGGGGTGTGTTACCTATCCGTCATATTACTACCATCCAATGATCTATCCATTTTTCATCCATCTGAACAAGTCCACACCCACTTAATGAAGTAAAAAATGTATGTGCACATTTTTTTTGGCTGCCATCCAATGGTCTATCATTTTTCATCCATCTGAACAAGTGCACTACAACATAACATTGCTATCAAAAATGCAGTAACTTTTTTTTTTAAAATTCCAAAATTCTGCTGTTATCTATCTTAGTGTACCACCATCCAATATTCTTACAGTTTTCATCCATCTGGACAAGTTCATTCCACCATAATGTGAAAAAAATTGCAATGCATATTTTATTTTATTTGTGTGTTATCAGTCATATTGCACTACCATCCATTAATCTGGCCTTTTTCATCCATCCAAACAAAGCCCACTCCAAAGAAACACATAACCTTTGGTTTTGGGTCCTTCAAGAAACCCTCAAAGAATCTGCAGACTGTGCCCTTGACCCGAGAAAATGGTTCAATAATCAATAGCTTTCACACTGCAGCTCCAAACAGTCTCAAACCAAGTCAGTGCACCCCTACTCATTGAGAGCTTTCCAAAGATACCAAGAGCATGGCATGAAGCACTGTGGTTTGGGGGTGGGGAGATCTCAATGTGACAAAACAAAACAAAACAAAACAACTTCGCTTTGTAGCTGCATTGGTAAGCAAAATTGAAATGATAATTATCCTCAATCTCTATCAATTATGAACCCCAACCTTTCACCTTGTATTAAACAAGTCCATCATACAAAAACCAACCACAATGATATGCAAACTCTTAGATTATTGAACAGAATTGTGATGGAACTCGTAAAAGTGGCATAAGGAAGACATTGTCAGTCTTCACTGGCTTCATCTAACATCACATGTTTTAGATTCCCTTCTGAACATCCTGATGAAATGGGTGAAACTTGCAAAAAACAAAAGATGACACTGAGTCTCATTCACAAAATAAAATCCATAGATGAGTAGTACACATCATGCCAAATTGATAGAAAACCACTAAGCATTGCCTGTCTTAGCAAGTGCAACTCAATTGGGCACACACCTGCCACATACAGATCTTCCAACAACAAATTACAACTTGAAATTGGTCATTCTATCACACAGATCACCCAGCTTCTCTTTTTTGCATGCAGAAAATCCACAAAATAATGACTCTCGACAGAATATTCCAAGAACACTGATTCACTAGTTGATAAACTTACAGATGCATGGAATAGGAGACGAGCACACTCTTACAATTGTTCCATGCAGGTAGACTGGAAAACTGGTTCCTTTGCAGCAATGAAAATAAACATCTTGTGAAGTCGGCAAGTTTCATAAAATCAATGAATGAAGTGTCACATTCAGGCCTGCAACTTTAAACATCACACCAGATGATAGGCTTTGAATTCTGCAGTTCTATCCATGTGTTGACTAGCATAGCAAGCCAGTCAGCATCTCAAGTGACAGTGCCTAGGTTCAGGCAAAGGGACACAGATCACAAATCTTTGATATGTGCAAAGAAATATCAACATGCAAAGCGCTGTTGATGCACTTTGTGAGCGCTCCTAAAAGTCAGGCTATGATTATGGCAATGCCCCTACACAGAAATAATTTACAGAACTCCATATGCAGTGTGGGGAAAGAGATGTTGAATGCTGAGGTAGGTCATAATTTGGATACCTGATCAAAGCAATACAACCCCATATAAGCCCACCTATTCACTTTTGAAATCCGTCCAAAATCCTTCACCTCTAGTACATCACTGCCTGTTGCTGTTTGCTGCAACAGCAGCAGTCACAGTCACAGAAGCATCCTCCAAAGTGCGCCTCTTGGCAACCTTGTTGAAGGCAAAGATAATGTCACCTTCTTGCCAATCATTATATCCATCCACACCAACACCACACTCCAATCCTGCTCCCACCTGTACAGCTGACCACTAGTTCAATACAGGTAACAAACAACAAATCCTGTCCAACAATCTGGCTTTCAATGGAGTCTAATTGAACCAGAAACTTCACAATGTTTGGTGTTGTGGCTAATGTAACCTCCTCACTCTCACCAGTTGGTATGAGCATGCTGACAAAATTGCAGCCACAACACTTCTGCATTCAAGGACATTTCAAAATGAAGGGACCATGTTGAGGAGGGACACAACACTTTACCTCCTTAACAGCCTCCTTCACTCGTCTAAGTGAATCTATAAGGCCTACATGGACAGCCATGGTCCCCCGCATAACTCGTACTCCACAGCTCTTAACAAGCTTTCCTTCAGTCACCATGCAACCAGCCACCTTTCCACTTCCTGCACCAAAAACAGCTCTCACCTCGGCTTCCCCAATTGGCACTTCCTCCTGCAATGAAATCAAGCACTCATGAATTATACATTGAAATTGGACCCACAACACAAGACCCATGCAACACTTGCTGAACAACTTCCAAAAAGTAGTCCTGCATTTCCACATCTTTCACAGTCTGGAGTCAGGATAGTAACTAATCAGGAGCAGACTCTGAACATAAAATGAGGTGATGATGAATGGAACCAATCGCAAAATATATCTCAATCAATGTGTAATAGCTACTGATTAACATGAGAACTAACTAAAAGATAACATAACAAATCCATCCCAAAACCTGTGGTCTTAAAGAAATGTCCTCTGCCACTGCACGACACCTTCAAGCACTGCACGATGCCTATCAACTAGACTATGTTCAATTTGTAGTTATGATGGGAGGGCACTTAAGTAACAGCTTACCTCGACTGAATCAAGTAGCCCCTCCATCGCCTTCCGGATATCATCAACTAGGTCATAAATTACTTTGTACAGGCGTATTTCCACACCCGCATTATCTGCTTGTGTCTGGATCCCAGGCTGTAAACCAACATTGAAGCCAACCACGACTGCATTACTGGCAACTGCCAGATCAATGTCACTAGCACTGACTTCACCTGCAGCTTGCAATAAGAAACGTAATGCAACGGTGTCCTGGGGGAGTGCTTGGAGTACTTCTCTGATTGCCTCCACTGATCCCTGTTTGAAGTCCCCAGTACCATTGTCAAAAACCCACACAAAACTGTTACTCTGCTGGTTCCAATTGCAGACTCAATTAAATACTTTCTTTCACAGACTATTGCAGTCACTGATGCAACATGACTCTAACAGGCTCCACCCTGGTACTAATTCAAGTGACTCAACCTTATACACACCTGAGATAGAATTCTTAGCTGTACCTGAGCATCAACCTTCAAGATGAGATTGAGCTGATGTTGTTCCACTCCAGTGTCTCGACCACTTGCAACAGCATTGGCAAATGAGTGAAGGGTAACTTTCCCCTCTCCAGCCTGTGCTGCCAAACGTGATGTGCGCGAAATTTCAGCTTGTTCTGCAGCCCCAATTTTTGCTTCCTCCATAGTATCCATAACCTCAAACTCATCACCAGCCACAGGAACCATGCTCAAACCAAGTATCTACACGACAAAGGAAGCCACATTCAAGAGAGTGCAAAAATACTTCTTTTAATTGCAGGGCCATGACAGTACTTTCTTGATGATTCACAATTTGAGCCAAACTGCTTTACACAAATAACAAATGAGTGGTCACAGTCAAGTCCCAAGCATACCTGTACAGCAGTGGAAGGTCCAGCTTCATCCACACGGGCACCCGTATCATCCATCAAGGCACGGACCTGATAGCAGCGCCATTGTTGGGAAACATTATAAGTACCAAACTGTCAAGCAACTAGGTTAACCCCAATATGAGAGTGTCCCTTTATGTAGAATTCATGTAACAATTCATTGAAAACATTCATGATAAGGGAACATCTCCTGAAATGAAGGGCCCACAAAAGGCTAAAAGAAAAAACTGAACATGACTTGTCACAACATACCTTCCCATATGACTCTCCACAGAGCACCACATCACCTCTCCGGATGGTACCATTTTGGACCAGAAAGGTTGCCAGAACTCCCTTGGCTTTGTCAAGACTTGCTTCAATCACTGTGCCCTTGGCACTTCTGTCAGGATTGGCTTTAAGTTCTTGAAACTGCACAGTGCATTAACCCCAACACAGTTTTTATGATCATTCATGGCTGTCAAGAAGCACCAAGCATGAGTGAAGTAGGTCAAGAGAAGGAACAACCAAGCAAGTACTAGAGCCAATCCCTGATACACATTTTACAGTTTGGTCACAGAAGAGGCACTTTTTGGTGGTGCATCATACCTCAGCAACAAGCATTACAGTCTCCAACAACGCCTCAACATTTGCTCCTGTAACAGCGCTCACCTAGAGGCCACAGACAAACAGCACATTTTATTCTCCTAAACTTCTTTGCCCACATTATTTTAGAACACCAGAATTTGTATCAAACACCAATAATTCAGCTTCTGGACAAATGATAAATCTGTTACATGCCTAGCATAAGTGAATCTTGTCATTGTAATCACCACACTCAATGGAGAAGGTGAATAGCATGCTTGGCAATTTTCCCAATTGTAGTAATGCATTAGAATAAACAGAGAAAGAAAACAGCCCAAGCCAACAATAAGGTTTCTTCACATTTAGGAACTGACTTGTATCATCGGTACATCACCTCCCCACTCCTCTGGCATTAACCCATGCGTAGACAGTTCTTGCATCACTCGGTCTGGATTTGCTCCTTCCTTGTCAATCTACATGCAGCCTCCAACAGTGATGATATTGCAAAACAAAAAAGCTCATATGCATCCAATAAGAGAAGTTCCTATTTGATTTCTTTGTCTATAACAAACTACATTTACTGGTTAGACCTCTGTGCTATGCAGTTTTTTGAAAACAGAGCATTATAAAATGTCAAACCAGAAGAAGCTGAATTAAATGAGCATTAACATAGTGATAGCATGACCTTGGCCATGACACATCTGAATTGCCCACCTTGTTGATTGCAATAACAATTGGCACATTAGCAGCCTTGGCATGGGCTATGGCCTCCAGTGTCTGGGGCCTAACTCCATCATCAGCAGCCACCACAATAATTGCAATATCGGTTACCCGTGCCCCTCGAGCTCGCATAGCACTGAATGCCTGGTACAAACAAGGTCTGATATCAGCCAACACCATCATGCTGAGCTACTTACGAACTAAATCTACAACCCTGAATAGTAAACTGCCTGTTCACATTGGAGCGCCTAGGAGGTGTATAATGTTGATAGGTCAACTACATGCCAGTTTTGTAATCAATAACTGCATTGACTTTTTAAAATTTCCTCCTTCAAAAAATCTCACCTCATGTCCAGGGGTATCAAGGAAGACACAGGCTTGCTCCTGACCCTCAACTTGCACGAGCACACGATATGCTCCAATGCCCTGTGTAATACCTCCTGCTTCTCCAGCAGCCACCTGAAAATCCAGCCCGATTGCCACATTTTCAAGTGAACAAAAGAGACAATCAATTATGCTTATCTTGCACACTATTGCTGAATTCAAACCTGTCGATACATACTAGCAAGCAAGGAATTCTCGAAAGATAACCCATAAGCACTGACTTCCACAAAGTTTTCAATATTGCACAATGCAGGAAGTCTGAATACTCAGAATATGTCACACCTTGGACTTTCTGATGAAGTCTAGCAGCGATGTCTGTAAAAACACCAATCAAACACCAAAACTATGATCAGCCCCAAAGTTGCAAATGAACATAAATCAAGTTACTTCTCTGGGTCACAGGACTCAACTCCTCACAAGTTTCCTTTACTCAAAATCTTGAACCACACAAAACCACCACTGAGTGAGGAGCCAATAGATGAAGACAATTCAATGCTCCACAATGTCAAACCTCAAGAATGCAAACTGAACGGCCAAGAATTTCAACCTTTGTTGACAGTAATCACTCTACAAACAGGGAGCAGCATTTGGAGGAACGGCAACAAATTTCACCTTGCCATGGTCAACATGGCCCATGATAGTGACAACTGGTGGGCGAGCGATGAGATGATCTAGATCCTCATCATCAAGAAATTCCACTGTCTTCTTGGCCATATCTTCAACCTTTAGGCTACCAGCCTCCACAACTTCTACCTCAAACTCCTGGCAAATAAGTTTGACGGTTTCTTCATCCAGTGTCTGGTTCACTGTGGTGGCAATCCCTTTCTTGAAAAGAACCTTGACAATCTCACTGTCATTGATTGCAAGCTTTTGAGCCAGCTCTTGGCATGAAAGTCCCTCCTTGCCAACCTCGAGTATGTCAACACGTACAGGCGCTGCTGCTTTAGCTGCTTCTACACGCATGGCTCTACGGCTAGCCTTATTCATCTTCCTGCCACCCCTGCGAACTGCTGGTGCTCCTGGAATGTCAATGTTCAAATCTGCAGAGACGACATCCAGAGATTCTTTGTCGCGGGCAGTCACTCTTCTCTTCACACCCTCAGAGGGATTGTTTGCCTTCTTGCGCCAATCTTCTTTGCCCTTTCAAAACAGAGACCAAGAAAAAAACATCTCAGAATCATTACCGCGGAGAAGAAGAAAATCCAAGCAGTTTTCATCAAAAGCTTTTAAGCACCAACCTTAGGTGGGGGAGCTTTTGTAAAAGCTTTGGCAGGCACAGCCATGGCAGCTGCAGTTGCTGTGGCAGGATTTACACTTGTTCGAGCCGATGAGGCAGTCCTTGGCCCTGCTCCGACATCTCTCAACACAGGTCCTTTTCTCACTACTTCATCACCACCTGCAGGTGAAGATTTTGGCCTGATTGCTGCAGCAGCTTCAACACTAGGCGCCCGTGGTCTCAAGATAGGTTTTGCTTGAGTTGCCAGGGCAGGAGGGGGTCGCAAAGGCAGAGGTCGGTTGGCAGTAGGTGCTCCATTAGCAGGTGCAGAGGAAGAAGTGCTTGCTTCTGCATCACTTCTTCCTGACACACGAGGTCTTTCTTCTGCCAACAATGCTTGTTCTCGCTCAGCTTTGCTTCTTAACTTATCTCCAGCTCTCCATGCCCCTGGTTGTGTTGCTTGTGGCCTAGGTCTCTCTGCACCATTCCCCACTTGTCTACTACTACGGGTCGCCTCACTTCTATTCCCTGCTCCAAGCTTCTCAACTTTCTCCAAAGTTTGCCCTAGTGAGTCTATAGCACCAGAATTTGCCACAGCAGCAGCAACATTATTTTTGCCTGGAACAGCTCTGGGAGGAGGAGGAGGAATATTATCGCCAAGCTTCAATTCAGAATTGCCTGGAGCATCATTGCGTGATCCGTTTGCACTGCCCGAGGTAGCTGCTGCTTCCTGTTGTTGTTGCACAGAAGAAGAAGAAGGAGAGCCCTTCAGACGAAGGTTCAAGACAGGTCTAGGAGCAGGTTTCAACGGGGGAGTGTCAATGTCCGCATCCTGAGACTTCCTGGGAGGTGGTTGCATTGTGAGAACAGGCTTCGAAGCTAAAGACGGCAAAGGACCTCCAGCATCCTCACCATCTCCTCCACCTCCATCTACTGGTCTTGTAGAAACTGAGGCTTCCGTCAAAGCAGCGGCAGTGTACATACACTTGGTAGCATGTCGACGTCCTCTGGAGCATCCGGAGGAAGAGGAGGAGGAGGAGGACCTTACCCCTCTCCCAAGCAAGCTGCGCCGAGTTGAGACTCTACAAGAAACCCTAAGACTGGAAAGAGAAGCAGCAGACAATCGAACAGACGGAGAGAGAGAACAACGACACCTGCAAACTCCGCAAATATCATTCTTCACGCGTCCAACAACTTCGCGTTCCTGTCTATCACTACCGCATCGCATCACGCCCTTACCAAATCCTTCCTTCTCTGCAAACATAAGTCTATGCAGACATACATTACGCTGGCTTGCAGACATCACTGCTGCAACAGACAACGCAGCCATCACCGTTTGCTTTTTCTTCTTCTTCCTCTTCTTCTTTCTTCACCACCTCACTTCCTCCAAACTTAATCAAAATCCTTCAAACCGAAGCTAGGGGGAAAAAAAAAGAAATTAAAAAAAAGAATCAAGCTCAGGACCTTCGACGACAAAAGAAGAATCCCATCGAGCTGCAACCCTCCGATATGAAAAAGAAAAATGGGAAGCAGGAGCGAGCGAGCACGCGCCAACGATGTCTCCCCGGCTACCAACCAACAGAGAGCGAGCGGCTCTCGGAGCACATCCCGTCTTCCACAAGCTCTTGGCTATGGCGGTGCACATGGACCATGCATGCACATACATATCACCCATATCTTCATCCATTCTCACCACAAACCCAAAATTATCATCCATCTATTGGATGGACACCAGGAGGAATCCCATCCCACAAATCCCTGCACCGGCATCTAATCAACAACCTCTTCACACAAGTTTTTTTTTTTTTTAAATATCTCTTAAAGGAAATAAAGAAAATGGAAAAAATAAAACCTGTTATACACACAATAATAATATATATTAGGGTTTTATTTTCCAATTATGTGATGTAAAAAATTTGGCTGATTTTTTTCTTAAATTCTCGAAATTAGTCAAATTTACACTAGAAAAAAAGATTATTATTTTTTTTCATTTTTTGTGGCAGTTATCCCCACCTGCTATCTCTCAGGTAAAATAGAAAAATTACAATTAAAAACTCGAGGAATCCTTTTTATGTAGGGTAATGGCCTCAGAGTGGGGTGTTCCCCAACACCCAAATAAGTGCCAAAGTGAGCACAAATAACCAGACAATAATCAGGCAAGCCTTACAATTTATTAGCAAATTCCAACATTTGACATGAGTGTTTTTTCCCCTTAATTTTTTTTTAAAAATCACAAAAGTTTTGAAGCAAACTTTTGCTTTCAAAAACAGAATTTGCCACTGAAAAATCAAAATCCAAGGTTTTCAACCGGAATTTTCAACCAAAAAAACAAAAACAACTTGCCACCAAAAAATTATATAACCTGTTTACTGTCTACAATTTTACGTCCGTTTGGGACCAGAGATCCAATTTCGTTCCTCAAAATCCGAAGTAAGTACTATGTAGACAGACAGAAAATTAGAAAGCTATGGTCACGGAGCCCTTCTGATTTGGCTTTTAAAGCAACCATAGGAATTGTAAGCAAGACTATTCCTTTTGGGGATTTGAATTAGTGTTGGGCGGATATCATTTCTTTTTGGGATATTCGTCTTTCTTTTATCCCTTGAGTAAACATTTTTTTAAAAAAAATTAGATATCCTGACCGGATATCATATTTTTCAATCTGACGCAAATATCAATGTTTTCGAATATTCATCATTTATTTATTAATCACATATCAACAGATTCAAATATCAAAAATTCAAAATTTTGTCTACCAAATTACCTTGGGTGTCAATTTTTTTTCCCAAAAGGCAACATCCTTTTTTTTAAAAAGGAAATTTTTTTTACAAATGTTATTTTTCTAAAAATAATTTGGAGAAAAAAAATCATAAATTAATTTTCTAAGAAAGTATAATCACTATAATAACTATTACTGACTATAACTTTGAAGAGACCTTTGAAAATGTGTCCCTAAAATAGTGTAAAATTAAGCCGATATCCGAAAAATCCAGATATTCGCCTTGCACTGCTTTGAACCTCTATAGAGCAATGGATGACCTAAAATAACAAAAAGGATGGATGTCGTAAGCCCCCCAAATAAAAGGGGATGAGAATGGTTCAAGTAGTAAGATAGTATAGCCCCATTTTCTACATATAATTATAGAGTCTGTCAAAATAGAATGCCTGAGACCTATTAGAGACCCCTATATAGGCCTCATCCCTACCACAGGGCTCTTTTTTGTGGACAAGAGATCTCCATCGAAGAAACTCCTCCCATACGTGATGCTGAACGTAGGTGAACCAAGGACCGGTCTTTAGGCGATTCCCGATTTCTAGATGCTGGGAACAGGGGCAAGAGCCTGAGTTCCCACCAAGAAAACACAGATCGGTCAAAAGACCGGCCCTTGTGCTGCGTAAAGACTAGGGATTTTTTTCCCTTCTTTCCATGATTTCCTCTTCTTTTCTTTTCACAGTTTCAAATTGAAGAGGGGACAACCACCTCTTTTGGGGGCTGACCTCGGGAAGCACCAGCAGAAAATTATTTTAAAGTGCTGTCGTGCGATACCCGGTGGGTATAAAGGGGAAAAAAAAAATAAAGACATGTGCCACGAAAATAAAAACGCTGGACGCCCTTTCCTGGAGGAAAAATTCCACTCCATAATAATGTGCCCTCCAAATACACTAGAAATTTTCTGCTCGTAGCTTTGCCTGATTATAAAATAATTTTTTCTTTGTTTCTTGGTGAAAAAATTGTGGGGTTTGGAACTTTGGACTGCAGACCTCTCTCTCTCTCTCTCTCTCTCTCTCTCTATCTATATGTATAAATATATATGGCCCATGGATGATTCATGGCATCACCCAGAGGATAAGCCTTTCTGCAATTGGAGGAAATATCCTAAAAAGCTAAAATCTCATATGGATGATGATGATCCAAGCCCCAAATAAAGCTAAAACTGTCAAATGGATGATAATCTTTTCAGATGGATGATAATGATGATGATGATGATTCAAGTCCCAGAAAGTTAAAAGTTTCAAATGGATGGTAATCTTTTCACATGGATGATGAAGATCCCCTGAATAGCTAAACTTTCAGATGGATGATGATGATCATCAGCATCTTGTAGATAAGTCATTCCACTTAATATAGCACTTGGAGTCTGTCCAGTAGAATCATCCAAGTTCATACTTCCTTCTTCATCTCCCAATAATTCTCTCACAAGCCTGTTCTTTTTGGTCTTTTCTGGCTTTTTTTTTGTTTGGGGTGGGCATGGATGTCGATGACAATATCCTTCATCCAAGTCGATCCCTTTCTTAGCAAGTATTCTGAAAAGCCTCAACATTTTTATTTGGAAGAAGCACGTCCTCTGGACAAGCACTTGGATCTTAGATAGCCACGTCCAACTTAAATATACTTCCAAACTCGCCCCTCCCACCACAACCCCCTTCCCCCCTCCCCCCCCTTCAAAAAACAAAACTCTCACTATTTTGCTGCTACGTGGAAATAGAGGGACGGGTCCCTAAATTATGGACTTTTTGCAAGTTACGTGAAATTGCATCCTCTCTTTGACAAATGCCTAAAGTAGCAAATTGAGTTTCATATACATATGACATTCTAGAACACAAAGCACTACCACAAATTTCCTAGTGTATTTGGAGGCCACCTTATATACATGTAAAAGTGATTTTTTTTCTTTTGGAAAATTGGAAACTTTTCTTAGCTTAGTGTAAATTTGACAAAAAAAAACTGTTTTGTTTTGTTTTGTTTTTTTTTTTTTGGAAAAAAGCATCAAACTTTTGAAACCACAAAACTGAAAATAAATAAGTAAATAAATAAAAATTGCTTCTTCTATACTATTTTTAGTGTAATTGGAGGGCATATTAGTGTGCAGTTGGGTTTATTGGACTTGTGTGAGATGCCGCCTCACAAGGGGGCCCTTACTTGGGTAAAGCTCATGACCTTGGGCTTTCACCCTACACTTGTTTTAGCAACAACCAATGTGGTGCACCCATGTCTGTTTCTCAATCCTAAGATGTAAACCTTAATTGCAATTATTCATAATAAAATCCTTAACAATTCACACATCTTTATCTCTTTCCTTTTTTTTTGGGCTGGCTCATGAAAAAAATTGGCATTTCTTTCTAAAGAAATTATGAAATCTGGGCAGTGAAAACCCCAAATTCATTTATTTTAAAATTCAATTTTAAAATTCACCATTTTTTTTGCTGAATGCCTATTTCGAAGCCACAATTAGGAGAGTTTCTATACATTTGGTATATTGGTGGGTGTGGTGTTTGATTATGTTATTCTTTAATTCAAAAGTACTAGAGTGACCTGGGTTGTGTGGCCCAAGTGTGAACCCTAACTCCAACAATTTCTCCTTCCAGAATTGGGTTTTGAATTTGAATTTTGGAATTTTTATTGAATTCTCAATGACAAAGATCCATAAAATGGTATTCATTGAGCCCTTTTCAACAATGCCAAAAGTGCACCCCAATTACCTTACAAAATTATTTTTTTATTTTCATAAATTTTCAATGATAGAATTGTTCAATATTCAATAACTTTTGCACCGTAGACATTATGAAATCACCTCGTGCAATCTTACTCATGAAAGCTTTCCATGGGTACAAGGACAGGGTGGGGTGTGAAGTGGTTTGGGAGATCTCAACATGACAAACAACCAAGTAAAACTGATTAACTAGCCTTCCATAGTAGATAAATATCGATGTGCCATTGACTGAAGTGTAAACTTATTACCCAACTGATTTTTTCTTACAAAACCATTTTTTGTAATTCAGTCAGATTTTCAAGGACAAAAAATATTCAAATTTTAATCTATCTCACAAAATAGTTCTAGAATTTATTAAATTGCCTTCATAAATTATATAATAATCTCACTCATCAATGGCTTTCCAACCATAGTTATGACATTCTTGGTGCGAGAATGTTATGGAAGCCCAAAGAAGCAAGAATTTTAAAGAATTTTTAAAAAATTTATAGATCAACCAGTGTAATTTGGTGAACATTCGCGGGTAAAGAATGTTATGACAAGGTGCTAAATGAAGAATTTTAAAAAAATTTAATGTGCAAAATGAAGAATGTCATAACTATGTTTCCAACAATATTAGGAACACACCCCAATTTCCTTTATTAAAAAAAACTCAATTTTCAATTACAAAATTGTTCAATATTCAATACTTCCCTTGTCTCACATGTCCTTACATTACAAAATAACATCCTTGCTCTTAAAGGGCTTTCTAACAATACCAAATGCTCAACAAGAGTGTGGGGATTTGGGAGATCTCACCAGAACAAATGTGAACAAAAAAAGCAAGGCATTACAAACATGTGGGCCTTGGCCCTTACCCATTTACATATTCACATACAAATATATATATATAATGTACATATTTTGGGGACAATGGGTGAGGACAAGGATCATGTGGTTGGTGGGAAAAACATTTGGAATGACATTCTAAAACAATATAAAGATGAGAGTAGGATGAGAACGAAACAACAACATGACAATTATTTATATGTTTATTTTTTATACATTTGTATTTTATGTGGTTCATAGCAAGTTTGAACGTGAATCGTTTAAACAAAATTATTATAGTAAAACAAAAAAATATTTTATATTTTTTATTTGAACAAAGAATGCCAAATGCTAATAAATTTGCATCAACAATAATGTATCATAATGTAAACTTAAATAATGATTGTTCAGTAATTTTATGACGATAAATTTTACACAATATAATTTTAAACAAGCAATTTTAATTAATATTTTATAATTATTGTTAATCTATTCATTTCATGTTTAACAATCGAATCAACTAGAAAATTTTCCATTGACAATGGAAGAAATAATTGTTAATTTTTTTGGAACATATTCTAGATAAAATAGTATATATCAAACCATATTTTGTTACACCAATTGGATCAAATGTTTAACAATCAAAAGCTACACCTTATGCACAATGTATGGTATGTAACATATTATCTATAGATGGTGATTTCAAACAATATTTCTTAATGAAATTTACATCTTTAATAAGTTGGCATGATGTTCAAATTTTGTTTAAAATATTGACAACTTGATCTCGTTTAGTTGCATGGCTTATTGTGACTCATTTTTTATATTCTCATGCCAAATATTTATCTTTTTTGGTTTGAAAATCCACAAATCTCATAGTGGAGGAGTTTGATAAAAACCACGTCATAATAATATCTAAACCGCCCATAAAACTCATCATGAGCTTATTTTATAACACATAAACTATAATCAATGAATGTTAACATTTTATTCCTTATTGAATATACATTTCATCTATAATTCATAATCAAAATTCATTATATGTTTTTCATTAATGCATCACATTTTTCATCATTTAAACCTTTCAATTTTGTTAAGTTTTTATTAAAAAAAATTTCAAGTGCAAATGTATTGTGGTACCATTAATATTGAATGTTGTTTTTCATATGTATGCAAATTTCATGATTTTTGGTTTCAAAAGGTTACATTGCAACAAAAGGTGTCCTTGTATGCCAAATGATTTCATTAAATTTTAAATTTTTAGTGAATTCATTGGTTACCTAATGAATGGGACCTAATGGGGATGTAGCAAATTCATTAGTGTAATGAACATGGACTAGTGAACTACACCCACATTTTGTAGTAGTCTTAGCATTTATAACATTTCTTATGTAATATTGTAACATGTTTTGTATAATACGCATAAATGTGAAAGTCTTCCCCATGCCTACATTGTTTGTTAAAAATATTATATGCAAAGGTTTTGTTGGATCTTTATTTTTTTAATGCAAAATGTCATCAACAATAATTCATTGATCAATGTTAAGTTATTTGATATGCAAAGCAAAAGATTCATATGGTACATTCATTATTTGTTGACAAACATCAAATATTTATGGTTTTTTTAAAAACTATTTTTTATTTTATTTATCTCAATCTTCATATGTTAAATCATACAATTCAATTCATTTTGCATTAATGGATAATAAATTTACTTGCACATTATTTTATTAATTTTTGAATCATTGCATAAAACATTTTCATTTTCCCATCCATTGATTTTATGATTTTTTGTATATTTTTCAACTTTCAATTATGAAACATCCCATTTGTCATCATATTTATTAACAATGTTGAAATTATATACATTTTTTTCACATCTTCTCAATAATATTTTTTCATTTATAAAAACATATTTCCATGAAACATCATTAGTTTTTTAATCATTTTTTAATTTTTGAAAATGTTTAAACAAAAGCAATAATATTTTAATGGCTTTTTGGGGTTTTCTAAAGGTTAAAGGAAAGCCAAGGAATAATTTTATGATTTTACATTTTTTACACATTTTTGTACCATAACTAATTACAAGTTTGTTACCCAAATTTCATTTGTAAACCAATGATAATACTTAACAAGTCAACATGTAGTTAACATAACAAGTGATTGTTGAACAAATGATGCTTTTTGTAAAAAATGTTTGTTGATATATATATATATATGAAAGCTAATTATTGTTTAAATGGTCTAATTAAAAAAAATTAAATTGAATTAACATGTATATAAAGGAAGATGGAAAAGGATAAAAACATTGGAACTTCTAATTTTCAAATTTTTGGTGATTTTGCAACTTGTAAATACATTTCATTTGCGGCTTTTGATTCATACATAGATTTTTCTTTTCTTTTGAATGCACATGCTGCTATGATTTTTACATTTTTTTGTAGAAATTGCATGAATTTACGTGAAATTTAACAAAAATACCATTAGCATTTGGCAACCATGTAGTGGATTAAAATTCAATCCATTCACATTCAAAATCTCTAGTTATAATCACAACTAAAGATTTGTGTTAAAACATTTTTTCGTTTTTTTTTATATTGATTTCTTTTTAGTTTTTTAAGCTTAGTTTTTTGACTTTTGCTATATTTTTGAAATATTGGGGAATGGAATAGATGAATGGAAAATTTTGGTAGTTGAATGTCCACTTTGTAAAGTGAATCAATTTTTGATTATTAGGAGGAGTCGATTGAATAGCAAAATGATGTAACATTCTTTTTTTAACATTAGATAGTCTTTGAAAATGTCAAAAATGGTGACAAGAGGTCTTGGAAAACAATTAAAATAAGTTGTACAACAACCTATAGCAAAAAACATTACCAACACAAAGAGAGCCACAAACTGAACAAGTGAGAATACAACCTATGAATGATCCAAAAATAGAGACAACACAACAAAGGAAAAATGTATTTTTGCATTAGACCACAACAAAACAAAAAATTATAAGGAACATGACAAACCTATGATTGACTGCCAAGTGATTCCACAAACTTCAATCCAATAGCAAGAAACAAGTTTCATCCTAGTGACACTAACCAATATGTGTCTAACTTCACTTTATGTTTCAATAGATTTTGAATGGAATTGAACAAATTTATTGTGGTGAAAATGTGTAACCCTTTAGTAGTGAGGACTAATTACTATGGACAGGTGAATTCATTAATAACTAATTGAATTCAGCAATAATTAATGAAATTTACTAATAATTCAATCATCAATAATAAAATCATTAATATTTAATTATGAACCTAGATTAAGCACCTAGGAACCTCCACTAAACTACCTAGCTTAAACTAAAAACTTAACGCATTTATACATTTAACCCATTAACCTAGTGTGAAGGTTTGAACCCTTCATCTCCTTTCACTTTCATGTTTGAACAACAAGTTCTTAACCATTGAACCATTATTTAAATGAATCATATTTTTTTGTCATCACATATTTACCATAGGTTATTCTTGGTTATTTTACCATAGGCTATTGGTGGTAATTTTATTATAAGTTATTGTTGGTTATTCTATCATAAGCTATTATTGATTATTTTAAATTATATTATCATAAGTTATTGTTGCTTATTCTAGGTTATTTTACCATTGGCTATTGTCAGTTATTTTATATAGGATATTATTGGTTATTCTAAATTATTTTTCCATTGGCTATTGTTCATTACGAGAAAATTGTGTCCATTGTAACTTGTTCATTACAACAAAAAAATGTTCGATAGAACTATATTACAATTAATTTTATTTTTATAAAATTAGATTACAACTAGATAGCTTAGTTGCAACAAACATGATTTTCTCATATTGGTTGGCTATTATAAATTGTTTTATTATAGGCTATTGTTGGTTACTCTAAATTATTTTACCATTAGTTATTGTTGGCTATTATAAATTATTTTATTATTGGTTATTTGAAGTTATTTTACTATTGGCTATTACTGGTTATTCTATCGTAGGTTATTGTTGATTATTATATCAAAGGCTATTCACTAAAAGAAATTATGTCCATTGCATAGTTATGACATTCTTGGTGCGAGAATGTTATGGAAGCCCAAAGAAGCAAGAATTTTAAAGAATTTTAAAAAAATTTATAGATCAACCAGTGTAATTTGGTAAACATTCGCGGGTAAAGA
>Ga0116227_10002859_pt1 | contig 38891 bp, 29 predicted proteins | sample S1TSphgellanicum_FD_89693 | JGI IMG/M metagenome (GOLD analysis project Ga0116227, IMG submission 89693) | Host-associated microbial communities from peat moss isolated from Minnesota, USA - S1T2_Fb - Sphagnum magellanicum MG | ecosystem: Host-associated > Plants > Peat moss > Unclassified...
GCGAATGTTATGGTATCGCAAAAGCTTAAGAGTTTGCGAGGAATTATAGTTCGCAACAGCGGGATTTCGGAAACATCTTTCTTTGTTGTTTACGATGATATTTGGATCGCAAAATAGCCCCTTCTTGTTGTAGTGATTTTGTGTCTAGAAGATTATGAACTGCCATCCAAGTGACATGGTAATTCGAAGAACACCAACCTTACCCAACCTACTATGATTCTTTATGTTAACATAAAAATGGCATAATCATGAAAGGGTCTAGTAATGGTTCTAAAACCTTCCTATTCTTCAAGATTTAGGCAATTTTGGTGGGTGGGCACCTTTAGAAAAATCATGACAGGAAAACCAGGAATTTCTAGATGATGAAATGATTAAAAACAAGTTATATAGATTGGGAACTCAAGGCTATGATATTTCTAGACATAGAAAGTGCATGTATGCGATTTACACCTTATGTACATCTATCTATGAAGGTCAATATAGTTTGTTTTGTTTGTCAAGTTGAGATGTCTCAAACCATGGCATGGCATCTCTGCCATGCTCTTGGTGGAGTTGGAAAGCCCGCAATGAGTAAGGGTGCATCAAGTTGGTTTCATAATGTTTCAAATTACAATGAAGAAGTTATTGAATGTTGAACAATTTTTTCATTAAAAAATCATTTAAATTAAAACTAAAGATTATTGAAAAGAATTGGGTGTGCTTTTGGTATTGTTGGAAAGCCCTTAGTGAGCACAATATTTTTTAATGATAAACAATAAATTTGAACTAGATTTCATTTAATGCCACCTTAATTTAAGTAAGGGCAATTGAAAGAAATTCCCTTTGGTATTTGAAAGGCACCTTATATTTGTGAATATTGCTCACAATAAGGAAGATGGATTTTAGGTGTACTCCTTGACACTGGAGGAATCTTCCACCTATAAAATAATAAGTATAAGATTCTTCCAATTCTCAATGATTAGACCAAACAACTTTTTTGTCACACCTCCTGATCTAAATATGTTTAGTATAGGTGGAAGCATCGATCTTATGCCTTTTGCCTTGTGAAGTGAGGACAAAGCTTGAGGTCCAAGGCAGAAAACACTTACAGCAGTGCTTCCCCTTCATAACAACCAAGGGTACAAACATCTAATGCTGCCTTACATAAATCTACATGTGAGCTCTAGGGGTCTTACAAACCTACTCCAAGGATCTTATGCAAAATCTCCCACTCCATGTTGGAACAAGAAGCTCCACCTGGTAAGGCACCTTCCATGATAATCTCCATGATAGGAATAATAGCTTTTTTTGGTTGGTGGCTTCATATGCTAATAAGTCCTATGTTCATTGTCATGGAATTTTGTCAAATGAGGGGTTACACTATTGTAAACAAATGATTTCAAAGGATGTGACAATATATAATATTGAAATTTCCCAAAGTTTTATGGCCCCTAATAGTTGTCATGGAATTGATTTACACATTTGTGAATGATTCTTCAATTTTGAACCTCTTTTCACATTTTCATGTTCAAAAATTGAAGAATACTTCAAATTGAGAAACGAAGAAAAATAAGAACTTGTCTCATGTATTATGAAACTTGGAAAATAGTTTGAAACAAGAAAATTTGCAATGTATTTGTTACCATGATATGTACTATATAGGCTTAGAGGTTTTTTAAAAGCTTCAAAAGATTCATGGGCAACATAGTGGCTAGTCATTCATTCATGAAGAGACCACATTTGATCATCTAGAGCCAAAATTGGAGCTAAATTTTTAGACGCTCATTTAATTTTCAAGTGCAGCCAGAAAAAACCCAATTAGATGATGAGGATGATAATGATGATATGATCAAAAGTGCAATTGCTACCACTTCAAAACATGTAAAATAAGTAGTAGTAATTACTTGTTACGGGTCAATATATAATGATTGCGTATAATGTGCTATATTTGTGCTAGGCTATGCGTCTACATATTTACCAAACTTCATTTCATTTGAAGTAGTAGTTTCTTTTGAGGGATGAGTATAAGGATTTGTTATAACATGTTGATAATGATTAAGCAAGTACACCCCCCGCCCCCCCTGCCCCGACAATTTCTATTCTATTCTCACATACATAATCATGCATGATGTAATCTCCATGTAATTATTCATCATTTACTGAGTTGCATGTTCTACATGATATGCGGTTTGAAGAAAATTTCCACTCCACCTGCACAACATGGATTTAGTAGTACACGATTTAGTAGTACACAACAATGGTGAGAAACAGTATAACATAATAGTTCATAATCGGCCCAAATCTGCTCAACTATAGAAATCTTTTCAATTGTTGTGACACAAAAAGCTCTAAAAGATGAACTAATATAATCCATGTGATCTGAAATTTGACCTGCTTTGTACAAACCTGGGATCCTGTAGCTGCAGTTCAAGGTTTTCTTTGAAAGGCTGGAATACCAATTTCAGATCTTCAGGTGTCACCTCTTGGAGGGAAGTAGGATTCCACTGCTCACAAATTTCCCACAGACCACCAAAGCAAGATCTCTTAAGTTGTGCATGTACACTACAAGTTTTTTAATTTTATGTAGAGCCTATGGTGCATTCAAAGCCAAAATTAAATTTGAAAAATGATTGTCATCGTGGAATGAACCTTTGGCTTGTTGTCTTTATCCACTACAATTGCTCGAATCCCCTGTAATTAGAAAAACAACATGAATGAGAAGGAGACGTGATTTCATAATGCAAATGGGCATTTCATTTGTTTCCCAAAGACAAACTTTTTTTTTGATGTTAAAATAAATTGTACCTCATAGAAGTCATTTGAAATTGTGCCTTTTATGGCATTGATTGTCAAATGATATTCAGTGCGCAAGCACTCTGCCCATGTCTTTTTGCGAGCTTCACGGATCTGCAAACCTTACACAACAATAGTCACTCTTCATTGCATGTGTTTCGGCCATTGCAAAAGAATGGGCACCAAAATAAAATTCATTTGCATGTTATATGTTTTGTAACTATCACCAGACTGAAGATGTCTGCCAAGGAATGAATGCACAAAGTCTCTGGGTCTTTTCTTTATAAGAATTAAGATTACAATTTATGTAATAAGTAAGTCATGAATCTCAAGCTTTGATTTATAAGAGAGACTTGTGGGAGTTTGCATTTTATATGTGGATGTTTTGTCATACCGAGTTGAATGTCACTTTAAGACCTGTTGGGGATGACCTTTTGATGATCTTGATCACCTCTTTCACCCAGCCTTCAGCCAATTCATTGAATTGCGCCTCCTGTAAGAATCAATGCCATCAACATTCTTTAGAAAAAACACTAAGATCCGTATTTTTTTGGGGTGTATTCTTGTTGTTTATGAGAAGTTCCAGAAATGACAATTACAAGTGACCACTAATTGAAAATTTCCTAGTTCTCATGAGCTTCAAAATTGGAAATTACTATTATTCAATGAAAACATTGGCTTTGCCTCCTTAGAACCCAAGTGAAATTATTCACTAACAGCAGGGAATCATAAAGATTTTGCACTATATTGAATTTCTGTGGATTGCAGAGATCGCAAACATTGCAAATAAAATGACAAAAACCCACAAAAGATGGCAGATTCCCTAAAGCCTGAGTGCAGAAGGAAATAATAATGTGGGTATCAGTAAATAAATTAGAGTGTACATACAAGAGCTGCCAGTATGTCTTCCACACTGTCTTTGCAAAAGAGATTGTCAATAGCACCGGTTCTGCTTCCATAAACAAAGGAAACAAACCATAAATCATTAATGTGCTCATACATTTCTCCAAACAGCACAACCTTTCGTATCATGACAAGTCTTCCAACATTTGCATATCAAGCCACCAACAAAACAATAATAACCTCAAAGATGATTGTCTTTTCTTGTTTCACATGAATATATTTCAAGCATTCTGCACTGTGTTTTCATCTACTTGGGGAAAACTTAACACCTGTGGAGAATGCTCCTTTCCCCAGGAGTGGTTGGGATGCTGAATTCATCAAGTGTTTTTTGAAGAGTATCCAAATCTCCTGATGTCAATTCATATAACTGCTTCTCCAGCTCTGGTAACCTCTGTGTCATTGTCCCCATTTCATATCAGCAAGCACTCAATTTTTCACAAATTGGTACATGTAATATTTTAGATAATTTGCATCTTCTTATTTATATTTCTTTTTGAACCCAAGCACAGATGACAAAGCTAAAAGATTCAAACTCCTCTCAGTAACATCATATTTGATACCTTCTAGCTAAACATTTGACAGTTGATTTTAGCATCAAACATTTGCATGACCTGAAGAGGAACAAAATGTGTCGCAAGTCCACAAGTGAGCATTTCTGCTCCATCTAGACGGTGCCCAGTCAATGCAAGATACTCCCCTGAAGATTTTCAAATACCAACAACCCACTTGAAATGTATGTATGAGAAACCTTAGCCATGATTGCAATCAAGCAAGCAACTTAATTTGGGATTTGTAAGAAAAATATGATGAACAAGAATTGCTTATGACGAAAAAAAAGGAGTGGACAAGGATAATTCCCATGGAGAGAAAGACTTGCATTTCTATTGTTGCGTTTTGATGTAAGGAGGGGAAACCCTACCAAGATGGCCAGGAAGCCGTGACAACCAAAAAGAGGAACCACAATCAGTGTGAAGACCTAATGCTGCTTCTGGCATGGAAAACATCTGTTTTGCAATCAAGAAACCAACCACAATCTCATCATCTTCATCATTGTTGCCTTGGGGCAATTTTCAACTTTAATATCACACCAAAAAATTTGTGATTTTGAGAAAATTGAGCTCAAAGAGCAAGAAAAATGCAATCTATTGAACCTAAAAATTAACATCAACTATTTATGATGATGAGAGCTTCTTCTTCTTCATCCACTCACAGCCTTCTCAGTTGCTACTCGAAATCGACCAGGAACAGTCAGCCCAGCTCCACCTCCCATGACAAGTCCAGTCCATAGTGCGATCTACAACCAACAACAACAAAAACATCAACAATTATAAATTTCAACCCATCTTTTACATTTTGACCATGTGATTGAAAAATCTTTTAGGACATTTAGCTTGCAATTGAATCTCCAAAATTTTCACAACCAAGTTCACATAAATTTTGCTTTAAGAGACTACCTAGATCAACAACTAGTTGAGTATTAATAAATGGCATGAGAAAAAGAGAACTTACAAGAGGCTTCTTATATGTTCCCACATGATAATCAAGCCAATACTTGCAATATATGACCTCTGTGGTTGATAGAGGATCATCTACAACAAGGAAGAAAATCATGTTCTTGTGATGTCAAGAAGGTGAAAAAGAAGAAATGGCTATGAAAGAATAGTAAAATATCAACAACAGCAATAGTTTCAATATTTAGAAAGCATACTGATATGTGTTATGAATAACATTGTACCTCCCTTCTTTGCATTGAAAAACATGCGGAGATCACCACCAGCGCAAAACACTCGTCCATTCCCCTACAAAAAGGCATGGAAGATGTCATGTATGTACAAGTTGTTGATGTCCATTATGTGATTACTTCAAATCAATGCAATGGTGAATTTCCTTATTATCCATAAGTTTTTTGTAAGAACAAAACATGTACATTAGTGACTAGCATGAGCAACAACATGTTTGTTTGTCTACAACTAGCAACAGTTCAAAATTTGTGTGCAAATTTAGCAAAAAGGAGAAATAGCACAAACCTTCACAACAACAAAGTGCACATTCTCATCTGTCTCCCACTCCTCATAATGTTTAATGATGGTTAAAACCTATGACCACCACCACCACAATCCTTGTTGTCATCGTCATCTACAACAAGGCTTATTGAAAACTATGTTGGTGATCGTCATTGTAAATCTAGAATATTTGTGGACAATTAGTAGTCGTCTATCTATTTATCTTCATCAAGGAGGGAGGGAGAGAAAAAGGACCACATCAAGAAGCAAAACAAGGGGAAAAAAACACAAAAACAAAAACAAAAGTTTCTTGACATTTGTGTAATAATGTACAACTCCAACTTCCAAGTTGTGTGTGCATTAGATCATGCAAATGATGATGTCTTTACCATTTCATGGTTCAAACAATTGAGCACCCGTGGTCGATTCAAGGTCACAACTCTTGCAATGCCTTTGTCCTCCACAACAACATTCTATTGTTCAATTCACCACCCACTCCACCCATGTGTAATTAGTACACAAGTCAGTTTAATGTAACTCTCACCACCAACAACAAATGTGCACCCACCAATTTTGTTTCTCTTGTTTTTCATTGAATGGAGAATGAAAGGAAATCTAAAAGACAACATTGGGGAAGGATTGATTGATTGATTACCTTTGCATCATCTTGAGCTGGAAGTTGAGGGAGATTAATTGAATTCGCATTCACCATTGTTGTTGCTTGAGCTCTTGATTTGATGAATGTTTTTCTACAACAAAAGATTGAGAAGTTTTTTCTACCAAAGAAAACACAATTTTTGTGGATGGTGAGTAAAGAATGTGTGTGTCTTTGATGGAGTAATGTTGTTGCAATTTTAACTATAAAAGGAATGGCTCTCAAATCCCTCTCTTATAGCTTGCGATGAAAATAACAAGTACAACAAAATGTTTTTTTTGCAAAGCAAGTTACAACCAAAAGAAAAAGCTACAAAAGAACACACACACAAAAGACTGCACCTTGGCTTGCTTACTACAATCACAAAACACCACACAAAAATTCCACACTCAAAAACATAAATAAAAACACACATACAAAAACCACATGGTACACAAACAATTACTTATGTAGTCAAAACCAAAAAAATTAATTACATAATTAATTACCTACACATGCAAAAACACATACGAAGAATTCAAACAAATCACCTTCAAATATATAAAAACAAAACACATATTCCTTTTCCTTCAATTGAGATTAAGCATTTTGAATTGAAATGAAAAAAAAAGTTGATCACTAGGGTGGGTGACCAACTTGTAAATCACAATTGCATCAAAAATTTAAGAACAAATTATTTTGTCATAATAATCACCTTTGTTGGAATTCACTTTTCTTCTCTCCTTTTCCAGTTCAAAAGTATACATACTTTTTTGACTTGGAAGAAGAAAGTTGGAGTGTGATGACCAATTGAAGCTTTTTGTATGGAACTTGAAAAAAAAAAAATCTTCCAAAAGCTTTCTTTAGAAATGGAGATTTCAAAACCCAAAAGTTTTTGTTGAAATGGAACAACATAAATTCCCTATTCGTCATCCATTGTTATATTGCGCATTGGAGTATACTCATTCACTCAATGGAAAGGCTTGGGTGTGGTGAAATATGAGGCACCCAAATATTGTTGTAACCATTAAAGCAAATCTCATCCATGGTAGTCCCAAATAAAATTATCACATCTCCCATTACCTAAGTTACATAAAGAACCATTTCTTTGGTTTTCCAATTCCATCCTTACTAATCAAATGAACATAACAAAAGCTTGTACCCTGATTTCCAAAAGAAAACTTGAGGATTTTCAATACATTTTTCCTTTTAATCATCAAAACAATAGACAATTTATGTGTGTGTGCATGTGCATTAATGTGTAGTTGTATTGTGTGTTTAAGAATGGTTTTCTGTGATTTTTATGTGTAGTAAATTCTTTATATAACTTAGGTAATGCAAGAATTGGTAATTTTATGTGGGACTTCCATTGGATGAGATTTGCTTTAATGGTTTCAACAATTTTTGGGTGCCTCATCTTTCACACACCCAAACCTTTGCATGGAGTGAGTGAGTATCTTGAATGCATAATATAACAATGGATGACAAGTAGGGAATTTATGTTTGTTCCGTTTCAACCAAAACTTTTGGGTTTTGAAATCTCCATTTCTAAAGAAAGCTTTTCCAAAGAGTTTTTTCTTTTTCCAAGTTCCACACAAAAAGCTCCAAAGTAAATTGGTCATCATACTCCAACTTTCTTCTTCCAAGTCAAAAAGTATCTATGGTTTTCATCCAGAAAAGGAGAGAAGAAAAGTGACTTCCAGCAAAGGTGATTATTATTGAGAAAATAACTTGTTTGTATGCTTTTGATGCAATTGTGGTTTACAAGTTGGTCACCCACCCAAGTGACCCACTTCTTTTTTCAGCTTGTTTCAACTCAAAGTGCTTAACTTCAACTGAAAGAAAGGAACTGTTGCCACTACACCACATCCTATTACTTAACAAATTCTGTGAAATTGGAATCTTGGAATTGCTTTTTTTTTTATCTTCTTGCTTAACAGATCCAAGGAATTTGTCGTCAAATCTTGGCATTGCATAATCTTTAGGTAAAATATGACCCAAGTTGATAATCAATGAGAACAATATCTTGCACTTCCTCACCTATTTCTGAACAAAGCTGGTTCTTCACAATTCAAGTTCAGAACACTTTTTTTCTTGCCTTTGCTAAGAACACACCAGCATCAGACACAGTTTTGGTCAATCTTCCTTTCCAACCTCAAAAAAGAATAAGAGAAAAGCAGTCAATAGTTTGCCCACAACCACATCTTTTTCTCTGTAAAATTGAACTTTAATAGCTGTTAGGTGTATTTCTCCCTTCTAATTGACAAGTTTGTATGCTGAATTGGCTGTTCAGCACAGGTGCTGAATCTGTAGACCTAATCAGCAGGCCTTGCTGATTCTGTAATAGCTGTTAGCACCACATAGCGGACAGGGTTTGGCCAATTCCAGCTCTCAGGTCACCCATGGCCTCACCCTGCCAGGGTTTGGCTGATTCCAGCTCCCAGCTCACCCATGGCCTTGCCACAGGCTTTGCTAGGACCATGAATTGGCCAAACCCTGCCTGCTATCTACTATATAATACACCATTTTGCCATCTTTCACCCAGCTATAACATGACATGAAATTTTCAAAGTCTGCTGCATGCACTAGGTGAACATAAAGTGGTAGAAGTTGCCCTTACCTTGTGTCTGTGCAGCATCTAGCACCCTTACATTCAACATATGGTAAAGAATTGTGAGGATTGCAGAGTGCATCTAAAATTGGTGAATCGGGATTTGCTACAGATGGGTAAATCAGTTCAGTAATTAAGACCACAACTAGTTTGGACAGTTGGATATAAGGATCATGAGGATTGAGCAAAGACCAATCCAAATGGCTAAAGTAGGATTGCTAACTTACCATACTTCAGTAAACCATAATTTTATGTAGATCAATAAGTGAATTGAAAACCATGGGTGTGACTATGCCACAAGCTAACCTTGAATAGTGCAAGAGCTACGTTAAGAAATGCATAAAGAGCTGGTCGAATTTTTTTTAGTGTATGTGGAAGGTGCCTTACCCTCACTAAAATCTCTGCTTCAACAGAGGACAGCACCTTTATGCATAAGGTTCCTCCTCTCCCCTCAAATGAATCACAGCTGTCCATTTAATAAAGCAAAATTTAGATCTTTACACTGGGTAAGACCTTGAAAGGGGTTGTTCTGGGAATATGAGTCCCACCTCCCACAGGGTCCTCATTCTCAGAGCGGCCCCCTTCTTGGTCCTTACCCTACACACAATGTATCATAGCACTGTGTTCTGCAGAAATTCAAATCTTTATTGTCCACAACTTATCTTGTACCATATGTTAACACCTTTGAATTGAGTTTTCCTCCCTTATTCCATATTGAGAAACTCATGTTGGGTACACCAAGCATGTTGCCTCTTCTATTCCCTCCTCCAATTGGAATTTGGAGCTGCACAATCTAACTTTGTTATCCAACAACTGCATTCCAACTGTAGAACCTGGTAGCTGCCAGTATGTCATGCACTTCCACATTAGTACATCACAGATTTTTTTCAGACATCACCAAATCTCTAATACCTACAAGTAGCCAGAAGAAATCCAATCCACAATTAGAGCTCTTGACTGAGAGACTTTTCACATCACCTGTACCCAATAACACAACAGATGCAGGGCTAGTCTCTAGGTTTTGACAATGACATCCCAAAGGGCAACTTGAAAACATTACTTCATGGACACATCCACAAACAGAACAAATCCATATCAATGAACAGACAAGTCTTTGCAGCAACAAATCAAAGGTAACATGACAATGTGTGAAGTCAAAACCTTATGAGAATCACTCACAAAGTGTCAGACTGTCACCTTCATCATGTATAGCTGTGACAAGCTGCAATGACTACCCACTGACTTCATCAGCTCTGACAGTGGGTGTAGATTCAAAGTAAATAAACAATCCACCAAATATATTTAACAATTTCAGACATACCATTATACAAATCTGCATGTGAGTTTCTGCCACACTTCAGGAAGCAACAGGAACACTTAGTCATTATGTTGGCTAGCACTCAAGAGATGTAGCTAATAAAAAAAGTCAATAATATCCAACAAACTTGCTTGTGAGGGTAAGCTTCAATTCATTTTAGCTTGTCCCTGTAAAAGAAAGCATCTAAGCCAAGGGCACAGAGAGGCGTACATACAGGGTAGGGGCTAGGGCCAGCAAATATGTTGAGGTATGAGGGAATGCTGCATCTGTGAATTTCTTTGCCCACCTCAACATAAGGTATACATCAAAATACTTGATCCAAGGATGTGAACATACCTGTTACAAGCCAAACTGATTCCGCCACAATGGTGAACAGTGTGGCAGTTTACTTACAAAGAGAAAAAGTGAAATATCCTGGGGAAGTGAACATGACAGAAGCCTCAGAATGACAATTGAGATATTGGGCAGTAGTATTGCAACATCAGTGATAGCTATTACTATGATGACACCAGTAGGACTTCAAAGGGTTCTTTTGCAGGTAATGACAATTTGTTCAACATGAATTTGCCTCTCACTGTAGTCTTGCTCCCTGGATCTATGAGGACTTCTAGTCCCAAAACAATTTCAATGCACTCTAATACATGCAGAAATCCTCAGCTTGAAGACAAACTAAACTCATTCTTGCATTTGTGAGACATGGATGGGATTCTCCAACTGTCAGTCGACAAAAAAGTGGGCAAGCAGACCCAATGCTTTTCTATAATTTCCATGAGCTATGCTATGATGACATAGGGGCCTTGTCTGGAATTGGTTCCTCCAATGATGCTCCTGCATGCTCTGGTTCAAGCTTCACTTCTGCAAGATGCCAGATGAACAAACAAATTCATACCTTCCAAAAGTCAATCAATGTAGGACATTTTGTGTTCCAGATAAATCAAGGAAGCAAACAATCCCTGATGTGATTTTCCGGCATTATAGGGGACCCCATTAATTATAACTAGTGGATCCTTGACTGGAATGACAGTTACTGTGAAGTTTCAAATAGCCAACAGGACTAAGATCTAAACATGTTTACTCCTCTACATACTCAGGATTTGCATAACAAACAAAATATTGTGTGACATGACAAATTCTGCTGTCCAAAACCCCAACAACTACAATGTCACACCCTTAGGGAAAGAGAATGAACCATAGTTGCCACGTTCATTCAGCTTGGCTTGCACAATGTTGAATTGCATGAAATCAACAGCTTCACGTGCCTTCCCCAACAATTGTTCCAGTTGTGCCTCATCTGTCACACTCTTGTGCTCCTCAAATTCAGCTCGGATCTGAGCAGCCACTGCAACCAGCATCTGCATATCACCTTCAAAACACTTCCTCCTTGTCCTCAGTAATGTTCTAAACACAGACAGCACCTCTGCTCCCCTCTGTGCTGTTGCCATCACACTGTGTTGTTTGTGTGTATGCTCTCCTTCTCCTCAGTCTCTCTCCCTTGTTCCTGCATTCTTTGGTGTTCCAATAAGGCCATATAACTTGACTCAGTGGTTTACTCTAGAGTGATTCTTAGGACCTAACAAATCTCTGGGATCTTTGACATTTGAGTTGAGCAACTGATGTGTACACAGAATGCAACAATTGCCAGCAATTATAGTAAAATCTTCAGGGTTACAGGGATCGGGTGTTGGAGTATCTGAAGATTGAGGACAGGTGAAATGACAAAACATTGAATATTTTGGGGGAAATAAACAAGAATCGCGTGGAGTTGAGAATTACACATACAAAGTGATGTACAATCCGCCTAGTTGATGGCTAATCCCCAAACCCTTGAGCAAGAGCCTCACCTCATCTGCAGTACATATCATGCAATTTCCTTTCATGAAGGATCCTGGATTTGCTAACAAAGAATGTTACACCACAACTTGAAGTTGGAGAACCAAATACAGGATCCTGGCAATGTCTTCCCGGAAAAGTTACCAGCTACAGCAAGATACAGCTATGCAGATCACACATGAAGACATTCTCCGTGCAGTTTGTGGACCGATGCTGGACCTCAAAAAAATCGGAGCAACTTCCTATTCCGTTTTTATCAACTCTGAACATTCCACTCCTGTTGAAAAGTGCTTGAACACAGCACAGATTCTTCAAATTGCTCTGCGGACAGAATTCTATGAACCCTAAAACATTTGTAGTGCTCTTCTTATCTTCCTGCACAAAGTTTTCGAAGAACTCAAATGTATCCATGGCTCCCAGAAGCAGGGACGAAAGGACCAGTCACACACAAGAATCAGAGAAAAGTGCAATGACACCCACTCTAGTCAAGTCGGCTGAGAACCCTATTTGTTTCCAGCCACTTCAACGGTGACGAAAACTCTGGACATGCAGCAAAAGGGCTCCAAACCCTGGCTACATACAAAACATGCAACCGATTTCATGAAAAAAAATTACATACATGAACATCGAATGCAAGCTGACGACGCATGAGATTCGGAAACATGGTTTGTGTACCTGACAAAGAAGCATATACACAGTGAGAAAGGAAGCGCCAACTCCGCGAAAACAGATGGTCTGAGGAAACCAATAGAAAGCACAGATGTATAGAGCTGGGTAAAAGAGAAAATCAGACTAACGTGTGCGACTAGATCCCCGTCGCTAACTCGCTGCTTCCTGGATCTGAATGCCACTCCAGCATCTCTCTCGCAATGTTGGGAAGGGGGGCACCAGCAGGGCGGTTCCAAACGACGCATAAGCGCGTACGCGGTTGAATACGTATTTCATATATTTGTATGGAGAAAAAATACATGGTATGTGTGTATCTGTTTATAAATGATTCGAATTTGACCATAGGGTGGCAGGGTTTTTTTCTCCAATTTTGTGATAAAAACTAGCGAATTTTCAATAGTACCTTTCCAGGTTCAGCAGTAATTCAATTGTTTTTGAAAATGTTGAATTTTCTAGAAATAATCTGCTTGAAGTTTAAGGAAATTACAAGGGAGGGAAAAATACAAAATTTGGTGAAAACCCTTGAGATCTTTTTTGCTTGGTGCCAGCAGCTAGTCCACCATTGCAAAGTTGACATTCCATAATTGACAACATTTTTGTATCCTATAATTTGGTGGAACATTATCCCACCCTATTTTTGCAAAAAGAATCAATAAAAAATGTTGTAAAAAGTCTCATTAGGTATGTTAAAAGTGCAAAGTCCAAAGAATCTACTTATGTTTATTGCTGAAATTTTATAAATTATTTTTTATTGTCTAAGTGAATTATGAAAAATAAAATAATTATTCGACCCCCAAGTATGAAACTTGAAAAGCAGCATTTTTTTTGGGTGAATTCTCATCATTTAGAGAATTTATTTGCAAAATAATAATACTCTATCAAATATTCTTTTTTTCAAAAAAATCACCAGAAATTGAAAATAAATTCTAAAAAATTGTCATGTTTTTACACATTGTTCAAGCACATAGCCAGGATATAAAATGATTTTAATAATACTTGATATATAGCCAAATGTGGCTAAATCTATTTGTAGATGATCCCAAGTGTAGCAACATCACAAAATTGGAAAAAAAACAAAGAAAAGAAAAGAAATTAACTAACTATTGTCGAAAAGGTACTATACAAGGTTATGTTTTCAAATTTATCAAGTAGGTGCACTGGCAAGGATGCCACACATTAATTAATATTAAATGATGATTGTCCTCAATTGTCCTCAATGGGCTATTCGATTTTTGCAAAAGTGTTGGTACAAGTTGCAACCCAAGGAAGTGTCTAGGTTTAGATGTGGTTAACTTAATTATCTTTATTTCGAAAAAATCAAGGGGCTCATTCACCAAATCAAATGTCTCCAGACCAAGTTAGTTGAAGCTGGCAAGTATTCCATTGAAGCATTGAGAATAGGTGAGGTGTTATTCAAGGTGAATTTCACTAGCTTTTAGCTTGGTCAAATTTCAACTCCAAAAGCCATAGTATCGTATGGTGTACCTTCCAAAATGAAAGTAGCACACTGAAATTGTATAAAGCTTTAGCATGAGCCAAGACTTGAGTAAAAACCTTCAACATATTTTTTAACTTATGTGGAAGTGCTTTTAAAAAGCACAAAAAGGTCATTAGGTGTATCAAAAAGCAAACACGAGCATTTTGTTTTTCAAAATACTTACATTATTATTTTTTAATTATCTTGATATTTTATGGCTACCCAAATGGTACCCATTGGACTAAAAGAAATCTTGTATTATGTAACCATTTAATTTGTGACTAATCATTTACAATTTTATTTTGTCATTTTTACAATTAATCACTATCCTTTCCAATCTATTACAATTATTGTGACTATGGTGCAACTAATTTATGACTAATAATTTTTTCATCAAAAAAACAAACCTTTATATCAAATTAGTTGCAAAAATAGTCGCAACTTGGTTATTTTTATATGATGTATTTATATTTTTCATGTACATTACAATGTTTGGAAATATATTAAGGCATATTTATAAACTTGGGCTTTGGCCTACTACACACTACCAATGATGATGAAATGACAAAAAGAAATAAGGGTTTACATTTGAAACTTTGTTTTTTAAAGATATATATAGGATTCAAATTGTACAAAATATCGCCCAATTATCATCCAAGGGGAGATTTAATCAACCACCCTTGTTTTTATTTCATTGGAGTTTTGGAAGCAATTAGCATGGATAAACATTAAATCAGCTAAGCAAGTGGGGATTAAATCCTTAAATTAAGTATTTAAGGGAAAAAAATTTATTGGAAATTAGTTTAATCTCAAAGCAAAAAAAAAAACATGTTATTCTCTTGAAATAATCTCAACATATTCAAATGAAATAACATATATTTACATTTGTATGAAATTACATGTAAATATGTGTATGAAATTAAAAAGATACAATGATTCAAAAAAAATTGAAAGGACACAAAGATTCCAAAAAACATTGAGAAAAATAAAGAGATTTGTCTTTTTCAATATCTTAGGATCCATAAGGACATTTTGAAACATTGCAACTTGTAAAATGTTTATTTTTTAAAATTCCGGTTTGGAATTGGCCTCTAATAAATTTGTAGTTTGGAATTTTTTTTGTATGACCAACGACTATAGCCCATCCCATCTAAACTGATTATATTGAAATCATCATCACTGGAATTATGTTGTATCAAGGCATGTTAAATATATATTTTGCACATATTGTGTGTGGCTAAATAAGCTAGGAAAATAATTAAATAAATGAATAAATAAATAGGTAAGTAGGTATGTAAGTAGATATTGAAGTTAGGTTAATTATTCAATAAGCAAAGTAGTTATATAAAAAAACAAGATTATTATTTTTTTATTTTATATAATATTTAATAATTAATATATATTATTAATTTATTAAATATATTTATATTGATTATTAATATTTTTTATTTTATATGTAGTATTGTTCTTATATGACTCAATTATTATAATTTAATTTTTCATTAATAGTCAATAACCATTAAATTTTTTAATTTTTGTTTAATTATTTAATTAAAATAATTGATCATTAGTTAGTTATTTCATTATTAATTATTTGATAATTAATGATTTGTCTTCTTCAAAAAAAAAGTTTTACAATAAACATTAATAATGAAAGGAGATGCAAAAAGAAACCTTAAGATGCAAATATTTGTAATATTTGAACTTTCAAAATTTTAATACTAGTTGTACACACATCTTTGCCCATTTTTAAGAGCTAATTGCAAAGTGGTGAAGTGGCCACCTAGTAAGAAATAATGGCAACCAATCATTTCTATTCATGCCATTCATGAATATGTTATTCACAATGAAGGTAATGATTGTGTACTTTACACAATGCACTCATCAAATTAACATTGCACTCATTTTTTTCATTTTCGTTTTATGTATTATTAAACTCACACCAATTACTTTAAAAAATTTGTTAATGTCACATATGTAGGGGTGTACATCCACATTTCAAAGGGTTTGTTATAGGCAAAACTAAATTGTCACCATTGGACAAAATGAACAAAATGGATAGAAATGTAACATCACCATTGGACAAAATGGACAAAAGGTAGTGTCAATGTAGGACAGAGTAAACAACATAAGGCTGATGTCTATGATGTTTAGAATGTTTCGAATGGTGGAAGGCATACTAAACCCCTGGATGAAGTAATGACGAGTGGTGTCATCATTCAACAACTTTCCCACGTATCGAATACACATAATTCTAAAATGATGCACATATGAAGTGATGTCTTTCGAAGGACCTCATCTGATGTTTGTCAAAAACAACTAACACTTGTTGTTAGCCAATCATTAGTCTATAATGGCGTAAGAATGCAACTTGGACTTGTTTCCAAGTGTTGAAAGATCTTTCAACATGGGATCTATACCAAGCATAGGCAAAATCAACCAAGGTGGAAGGGAACCAAATGAGATAATAATCATGGTTGGTTACCAAACTAGTTATCAAAACCTTTACAAATTTTTCCACATGAATTGTCGGATTTTCATTTGGAGAGCCGATGAACTTAGGAAGATTTGTAAAGATAGTGACTCTTCTCAGACCATTATGAACTGTAATGGGAAGACTTTTAGGGAGCATCATTGGGTCAATATGGTGGATATTAGGGTCGAGCGGATTAACACAAACTTTAAGCCCTTCTATTGCCACATGGACACCATTTGCCACCCCTGCAAGTCCCCTATCTCTAGATTTAACCTTAACGCATCATCTTCGTGATGAAGAACTTGAACCTTAAGAGGCGTGTGCTCGTTTTGAAATTGAACCCCTTTGAACCTGGTACTATCTTATTTCTCCAAACTCTCACACCCTGGTGATCTTGTTACAAATCAACCCCGCTTCTGGTGACGAATCTAAAATCGTTTATGAAGGTTGTTACAAAACTAAAGATATTTCTATCTTCGCATGGTCTTCAATTCCCGGTGTTGGATATTATCGTTGGTTGTGCAATCCGATTCATTAACTGCCTCCTAATAGCAAGGCGGATTACCTAATTCGCACCATTTGACGCATCCTAAATTTACTACAGTTATGAACTATCACTATGGCATAACCCAGGATTTGACATGTACTTGTAGCTCCTTACTGAGCTTATCCCTATTTTAAATAAATGTTTTAGTCATTATGAAACTCTCGTTGCCATTGGCACACTATCACACTATATATTTAATCGTTAAGTTGTTTCGAATTAACCTTATGTTCATATGACTTAAAGATTGTTCTATCTCTATTGGACCTTTCATTAACATCCCTTCAATTGCTTCAAGAATTTTTAACATCCTTGTTATTCACTAAATACTAGAACAAGACCAATGTTGTGCTGAACAGTGCGAATTCTGGTGTCTACTTCTACCCCCAACCCTCTAAAGATTTCTCACCCCTAATTACGCAACAGAGTTTTTAAAGCTATGGTTATTAGCTTTTTGTTGAAGAAAAGAACTAACCCAACACCTTATTTACCAATAACGCATTTCATAAAAGAAAACAACCCCTCCATGCACCAAGCGCATTCATCATTCCCTATGAAGTTGCTAAAAGCCCCTAATAACCTTACCACATTCAAACAACCCTAATGCAACTCTTTAAAAATTAATACTACTGCACATAGTTGTGTCGGTATGGGCTCACAGCTAGTGAAATCCTAGTGATTTGTGAGACCTTTGTGTGGTAGGTAAATTTTGGATCACAATTTTAAATGTGTGACATTGTCTTGATAAATCAAAAACATTTTTGTGGCATGTAAGGTGTGGGTGCAGCCATCAATTTAGGTGATGAGGATGAGGTTGATGGGGAGATGAGCATGAGAGATGGTTTATTATTTAATGACAAGAATATCATGGTGAGTATTTATCTTTTTAGTTGATGGGTGGGATTACAATGTGGTGATATATGAGGTGTGCATGGGTAAGTGATTAACATAGTCATTGGTGGCACTTTGAAACACAAACTTATTACTAAATTATTGGTTACAACTAGTTTATAATGTTGGGTTTTTATTGGCATGTTGTTACAGGCATCAATTATGTTAACAAAAAATGTTTAGCCATGGTTTACTTTGAAATGATAGTTCAATTTGTTGTGTTTTAGGCTATTAAGGGCAACATAAAAGTTAAAAAGAAAAACAAGTGGGTGATTACTGCCACACACCATCTACTAAACAACTAGTGGAGGAGTGCTCTAGAGGCCAAGGTGGAGGCCATGTAAGCCAAAGTGGAGTCCATGGACTTGAAGATGGAATCCATGTCAAACTCCTTATTGCTCATCAAGGAACTCAATGTTGATAGTGGTACAAAAAACACGCCCTTGCCCTTGCAAAAGGTGCCAGACATTGGGTTGGATGCAATTGAAAACTTAGTGCATTCAAGAGGGGACGTAAAGGTCAATTTGAAGGACATGGCTTGCATTTTAATTCCATAATTTAGAACCCTTGAGCAGACCCCTATTAGTTGGAAATTGGACATGGGATTAGAAGAATCCAAGGCAAAGGAAGATGGTGTACAATGCAACCAAGTGAAGGTCTATTTGACATATCTGATCCATATTGTGTTTTGGAGTGCAATAAGGTTGTGGACATTGGAGATGTAAAGGTGGTGTCCTCCATGAATTTGCATGATGATGAAGGCCATAAGATGCCAAATGAATTAAGGGCAATGGTGGGCATGAAGGTGAGCAAGTACTTGAGCATGTGCTTGAAAGGGGGTTAGCTAATGTTGTAACAAATAACCAAATCCATGAAGTTGGCAACCTTCTTAACACCCAAAAGGCCACTATGGAAATTCCTACAAAGTTAGTTGCGGGTGATCAAGCTATTCTTGACACATAAGGAGTTAAGATAGGAGACTAAGAGCCACATTATATGAATGACACATTGGTTGTCATTGAAACAACATAGGAAGTTAAGATAAAAGACCATGAACCGGATGTTATGAATGATTAGGCTATCCTTGACATACAAGAGGTGAAGACAACAAATTGAGAACCAAATGTCGTTGGGGTCTCGGGCATGTCCAAGTTGGTTTGCACTACATTATTTGTTGTTGACAACCAAGAGGATTAGGTGAGGGGGGGGATGATCCATTGGTGAAAGACATGTAGAAGGATGGTTGCTCCATGATATTGGTGGGGGTGATGTGAATGACACCCAAATTATTAATTATAAAAGGCGAAAAACAACCCAACCAACCATTTGATCAAGTGCAAAAAAAAGGTTCATAACACTTGTACCATGCACCCAAGAGGCTTACCTAGTTGATAGTGGTGAACCCATTAGGTTTCCAAAATTATCCCAAGTACATGAAGGTGTTATTCAAGAACCAAAGGTTGATTTGGCCAACACAAAGGGCAAAAGACTTAATCCAAAGGCAAGGTTAACACATGTGACCACATATGCACATGGTGAGGGAGTTGGAGAGGATTTGAAGGGGTCAACTAGCTCACCATCAAGTGGGAATCCTTCACATTGTCATATGAGAAGGACAAGGCTTGCACAAAAACTGATTTGGGATGTTACTAAGCCTTTAGATTATTAGGATGAGACAAAATCTCAACATTGACAAGGGCTAGTTGCAAGTCCCCCCCCCTCATTGCACCCTCAAGAGGATGAAGTACATGTTTATTAAATGACATTCTTTCAAACCCACTCAAAAGACTTCCCATGTATTATAGTTAGTTGGATTGCTTACATGGATATGTTGTTCATGATGTGTGCTAGTGGTGGGGATGACAGACCCCACATAAATTTAGCACTTAAGTATGGATATTCCATTCAAAGAACCAAAATTTGGTGGTGGTTGAAGGTTTGGCTGGAGTGCACAAAGGATCCCGAAGTTTTCAGACTCCAGGGCTACCATCACTATGTGTAGGTGGCACACAAATGGTGCAAGTCATCAAGCACTACGACAAAAGGTGTCCTTGTACACCAAGTGATTTCATTAGATTTTGAGTGAGTTCATTGGTTGTGGTGAACGGGGACTAATAGGGAAGTAATGAATTCATTGGTTTATTGAAAAGGTACTAGTGAGCTACACGCACATTTTTGTAGTAGTGAAGGTCTATCATGAAAATACAAAGATGTTGATAAGTGACAAGGTTGCACAAGTTGCCAAAATCTGTATGATAGACAAAGCTTGTGTCCCACCAACCAAAGACAATATTTACATACTCTCGTCCATAAAACATTTGGTGGCAAAGGGTGTGTGATGTTTTTATAGTAGGTATGTGCATGAAAAGTATATCCAACCCATGTCATAGTTTCATGAATTCAATGTTGCTTATATATGCATACATTTATGTTTGTAAAACATTAACATACGTTGTTTAATGAATTTTATGCAAGCAATGAGGTTGGGATTGGAACTTCAATGTTCATGGGTACACTAAGCCTAGCCATTATAATGTGGATGGGCATCCAACATTAGAAGATATGGACATTTTTCTTGGTCTCTAGTGGATTTGATGGTTTAAAATTTGGTGCATGTTAATAAACATGTTTTTGCACATATGATATGGGGCTGTAACATCAAAGGATTGAGACATTTTGTTAGCAATAATAATGAATGTGATGGTTTACTTTCTAGGTATAAAAAACTAGGGCCAACACATGATAGTAATAATGTTTTCTTATAAAAGGCCCTATGTAGGTGAACCTCCATATGTGCTAAAGCCTTGGGAACAACTTCATTTTTTACTAGATGTTGCAACCCTAGCCTTGGGCTCGCGACTAAAGAAAAGGGCTTGCAAGGGTGTGAACCAAGATTAAGCCCGGGAGTTGCATTCTCATGCCCCCGGGAGTGCAAAAGAGTGTGAGGGAAAGGACCCTCACATTCCCAAGTGAATTCCCATGTTGGGAGTTGGAGTCCCAGTGGGCTCCTGAATGTTCAAAAAGTGATTGCAAGGGTCAAAACCCAATGGTTCGAAAAAAAATTTATATCATTGGAAAGCTATTGGAACGTAGATGTCCAAAATGGGCTTGTATCACCCATTTGGACATCTGGAACATAAGTTATGGCCAAGAAAAGGGCCGGAATCAAATTGGCAATTTGATTTCCGACCACTAAAAGTTGGGAATCACCCCAATTCCCTTGCGTGTAGGTGGCATGCAACATACTGTTGAAACATTCTTGACGAGGGCTACAACTTTGGTTTAGACCTCATCTCAATCAAAGGTCTACACATAAAATTATGGGGCGCCAAAGTTGTAAAAGTCCCAACTTTGGCAATTTTGGGACTCCCAACTCCCACTTGGGAGTCCCGAGACAAAAAGCCATTTAGATGTGGGCCTCGTGGAGAGGCACAAAGTATATTATAAGGGGGAAGGTGGTGGTTTTCCCCAAGTCGGGGCCGTGGTGAGTCTTGTGAGTCCAAGTTTGCCCGTGGCTCGTCCTAGCACCAAAAATGTTCCAATTATGCACTAACCACCTTGTGTTGGTTTTGTGCAAGCCTGTGTGAGTAGCTGATGCTTGTCACTCTTCCTAGTCCCATCCCGAAGCTCCAGCACGCCCCTCTACCCCATCAAAGTGTTGTGAGCGAGAAAGTGTGCCCTGACTCCTTGCTTTTCCAATGTCTTCAGTTTAAACTCACCTTTGAGTTCATTAAGAAGTTTGGGGGTGCGTCACTAGACATTGCCAACTTTGCATAATACTTCCATAAAACCACCCTAAACCCCATCCATGTACCATTAACAAAGCCCACCAAGAAATTCACCCATAGCCCACCCACAAAAAAACAATAAAAACCACCCATAACCCCACCTATGAATCCACCATAAACTCATTCAAGAGCCATCCTAAACACCACTAAGAAAAGCACTCCTAAGACCACCAATAAAACCACATACAACCCACCCATAGCACAACAACACCACATGTGAAACTATCAAGGAAGCCACCTTAAACCCACTCACAACAACACCCTAAAACTACTAATGGAATCACCTTAACCCCACCAATAACCTTAACCCAAAACTACACCCTAAAACCACTAAGTAAACAACCTAGGATGGCACCACCAAATTGTACAAACCACACAAAACTTATTACCACCCCACTCACAAACCACTTACAATACACCTGCACCAACCCACCATAAGACCACTTGTAATAAAACCATTCACCCCCCTACCCTAACTACCTGAAAATATTTTTTTATAAATACTTATTTAATTAAAAATCCCCATTTGCAATACCACTAGGTGACCACCAAAATCGATTGGGTGGACCTTGAGTCTAGTGTTCTTTGCCACTCATGACCAACCACCATATTAAACCACCAAGGAAACCACAAAGCCACTATGGTGGTTTTGTTGGAAACCATTGAAAAATGGGTGGTATGTTGAGTGGTATGGTTACATGTTTTCCAATAGTGATTGCTTGAGCCCAACCCAAAATGGACTATTGGTTATCATTTGTACATTATCCTTTCAAAGGGTTTTTAGAACATGTTGAACCCAACCTTGTTTGTTGTAATGGGGAAATGGTATCTACATAAAAAACAAGTGCATATGATTAATAAACAAATGATTACTTTTTCACATGATGAATCAAGTATTTTTCATGACCACATGACGTCGTGCTTACTTCATTTCCCTAACCCAGGAAAAGCTTGACATGTATCCAAAATTTGCTTTTCTATTGAAACCAAGTCTAGAACCATTATATGATGTAGTTAAAAGCAAAACATATTGTTGTTCCATGAGCTAATTACTAAAATAAAATTAGGAGAACCATTCCAGCATCAAACCAAAAGCATTATACACCATTTTTTCAACATCTAAGTCCTTACACCATAAGCATAACCATTATGATGTAACCAAAAGTTGTGTATACCAACTTTTCAACAACCAAGTTCTTACACCATGAGGAAACCACTCTAAATGTAGCCAAAAGCAATGTATATTGCTTTTTCAGGAACGCAGTCCTTACACCATAAGGATAACCACTTTAAATGTAACCAAAAGCAATGTATATTACTTTTTCAGCAACACAATCCTTACACCATAAGGAGAACCGCTTTAATGTAACCAAAAGTAGTGTATATTACTTTTTTAGCAACCAATCCTTATAACATTAAGAGGACCACTATGATGTAACCAAAAGTAGTACGTAATGCTTTTCCAACAACCAAGTCCTTGTAACATTAGGAGAACCACTTTGATGTAACCAAAAGTATTATGTACTATTTTCCCAACAACCAACTCCTTATAACATCAAAAGAACCACATTATTGTAACCAAAAGTAGTATAGATCGCCTTTGTAATAAACAATTTTTTGTAACACTAGGAAAACCAAAAGCAATATTTATCAATTTTCCACCAACCAAACCAAGGAAACATAAGGAGAACTATTATCTAGTACTTTTCCATCACATTAAATGTTTGGATAAGTAAACAAAAACCACTAATTGATCCAGTCACTACTCAATACTATTCTATGCAGTCCTCTGAAACACTACAAACAACACATTAAAATTGCCTTATGTTTATTCCATGAGCAAAACAATGATAATCAAAACTTCTTAACACTTGCACATGATAGTAATTAAATCCATGTGACATTTAAAAGACACCCTACCTATTGCAATTTCAAAGGTAAAACAAAAGGGTATGTAACAAATGTTATACCTATAATAATTGATGTTGAAGTAGTTTCCATAAAAAACATTTTCATCTTCTCATGCAAATTGTCAAGGCCCATGACACACCCCTAAGCTCCTTGATAGACTCAACTACGAGTCCAAGGTGAAAACAATGGAAGGATAAGGAGTTGGGGTATGTTCCCTAGCTCATAGCACTTCGGGGGTAGAGGGGCGTATTGGAACTCCAAGATGGGGACTAGGACAAATGACAAGTGGGTAAATTATTCACACGGATTTGCATAAACCAACTAACAAGTTGGTTAGTGCATAGTTGGAGCACTTTTGGTGCATAGATGAATCACGGGCAAGCACAAATTCACAAGACTCACCATAGCTCGAATTTGGGGGAAGCAACCACCTTCCCTTTTATAGTATTTTCTGTGCCTAGCCACAGGGCCTAGACCCAAATGTCATTTTGTCCTAAGACTCTCATCATTACACCAAAATGCGTCTTAGTTCATTCTGGGTTTCACTAAATTTTGAGTGAATTTGGACATTTTTACTTGGTGAAATTGGTTAACGTCTTAATGAACTAGGATCAATTGCTATGGACAATGAAGGTTATTCTCAAGTGAAATACAAATTTACCAAACCATTCACTTACTAGTTAATTAACTAGCCAACATGGAAATCAATTAAAATTAAATTATTTAATATATAATATTACTGATCATTTCCTGATTTTCAACCTATGATTTATTGACACGTGTCACTACTTAGGTTAGGTTAAAAACCTAATCTATGTAAGTAGGCCACGTAATCAACCTAATCACCTATTTTAGGGAACTAGATAGGATAATATTTGGTTAATTTACCATTATTAACCACACACAACATCATTCATGAGGTTTGATCCCTTGACCTTGAAAATGGATGTAAACACCCCTACCATCAAGCCACCCCACTTTTTGTGATAATATGTTACATTACATTCTATTTATCAAATATTTTATTTTAAACATTACAAAAACATAAACTTTGAAAATTCGTATCGTACTGAGATTTTGTTCAAATGATGATTCGAGTTTATTTTTTAAAAAATTTCAATAATGTACATAATTAAATTTATTTCAATTTGAAAGTGTAAAATCATCTGAACAAAAAAAAATTTGAATATCATTATTCAATAACATTTCAACGACCATTTTTTTGGAAAACAAAGTTTAATAAATGGATAATTTTTTTGTTAATATAATAATATTACCTATGTTAAACTATTTTCAATTATTATATGACTATTTTTCATTAATTTATTTCACCTTACATTATTTGCGGCTATTTATGGTTATTGTCAATTACTTTTGGAGATTCTCGACTATTTCATCTTGTGTTACTTTTGGTTATTCTAAGTTATTTTTGTCCATTTTAACTTATTTCACCTTAAGCTATTTTTGGTTATTGTAAGTTTTTAAAGCTATTTTATGTTTTTTTTACTATTGTAAATTATTTCACTTTAGGTTACTTGTAGCTATTATAAGTTATTTTTGGCTATTATAAGTTATTGCATCTTAGGCTATTTTTTATTATGTGATATTATTATTGGTTACTTTTGGTTATTGAATGTTATTTCAGCTTATGTTATTATTGGTAATTTTAGGTTATTATAAACTATTTCACCTTAAGTTACATTTATTTATAATAGATTATTCCACCCTAGATTATTTTTATTTTTGGCAATCATAAGCAATTCTAATATATGGCTATTAATTGTTCTTTTATTGGGGCTATCGGTGGTTATTAATGGTTATTGGTAACTATTCTATTGGTGGTTATTAATGGTTATTAGTGGTTATTGATGGCTATTGATGGTTATTGCATTAATGACTATTAGTAACTATTATATTAGTGGCTATTGTTGGTTATTTTATTAAAGCCTATTATTAACTATTTTATTAATGGCTATTGGTGGCTATTCTATTAATGATTATTAATAAAAAATTTATTAGTGGCTATTAGTGTTTATTTTATTAATGACTATTAATAACTATTCAATTAGTGCCTACTGGTGCCTATTCTATTAATGACTATTAGTAACTATTCTATTGGTGGCTATTGATGGCTATTCTATTAATGGTTATTAGTAATTATTCTATTGGTGGCTATTAATGATTATTCTATTAATGGTTATTGGTGCCTATTCTATTAATGATTATTGGTGGTTATTTTATTAATGGATATTGTTGGATATTCTATTGGTGGATATTGTGCTTATTAACTATTATTATATTAATGGATATTGGTGGCTATTAATGGTTATTAGTGGTAATAATATTATTGGCTATTAGCGGCTATTAATGGCTATTAGTGGTTATTATATTAATGGTTATTGGTGGCTATTTTGTTAATGATTATTCTATTAGTGGCTATTAGTTGTTATTTTATTAATGGCTATTGGTGGTTAATCTATTAATGGCTGTTGGTGGTTATTTTATTAATGGCTATTGGTTGCTATTATATTGATGGCTATTAGTGGTTATTCTATTAATGGCTATTATATTAGTGGTTATTTTATTGGTGAATATTAGTGGTTATTATATTAATGACAATTGGTGCCTATTGGTGGTTATTTTATTAATGATTATTGGTGGTTATTCCATTATAACTCATTGGTGGTTATTATATTAGTGACTATTGGTGGCTATTAATGGTTATTTTATTAATGCTTATTTGTGGTTATTATTGTTGATTATTATATGTTATATTACGATTATTGGTGATTATTATATTATAAATTATTATTGGATATTGTATGTTATAATATCATAAGCTATTGGTAGTTATTATATTGTAGGGCATTTTAAATTATTTCTCATAGGTTATTATTATTTATTCTAAATTATTTTACATTATATTATATTATTATATTATAATTATTTTAAGTTATTATAGTTAGAATAAAATAATTTATAATAACATAAAGTAGAATAACCTCGAATAATTTAAAGTATAACTTGAAATAACATATATTAATTTAAAATAAAATAACTTGGGTATAGCTTAAGGTTAGTTGAATAATTTAATTTAAAATAACTTAAAAGAATATAATAATATAATTAAAATACCTTAAGGTAAAATAACGTAAAATAGTTTAGGTGCAATAATTTATAATAACATAAAGTATAAGTTAGAATAACTAAAATAACTTAAAATAATATAGGGTATATCATAAAATTAGCATATATAAAATATTTTTAAAACATAAAAATAAACCTATTTATTACATTAAATTATAATAGTGAATTATGTTAACTAATAATGAAACATGATGTTTACATAGTGATATTATAGTGAAATAACTTTCACTAGGGTGAAATCAGTAAAATGTAATGAATTTATTTCACTTTCAAGGTCACATAGTGATTTAGGCTAGTGAATTGCACCCCATTTTTGTAGTAGTGCATCTTGAGAGTCCCAAAATTCTTAAAATTAACTTTCACAATTTTTTAGTCCCATAACTTTTTGTTCAAACCTTTAAATAAAGTGAGGTCCAAAGCAAAGTTGTAGCTTTCATCGAGAGCTTTCTAATGGTATGTGGCACACCACCACGTAAGGAAATCAGGGCGATTACCGACTTTTAGTGATCGGGAGTCAAATTGGCAATTTGACTCCCGACCCTTCTTTTGGCCATAACTTATGTTTTAAATACCTAAATGAATCATGCAAACTCATTTTAAACATCTACATTCCAAGTTCTTTCCAATAATGTAAGGAAATATTCAATCCAATTAATTTTGACCCCTGTAATTGCACTTTAAGGATTCGAGAGTCCATCGGGACTCCCAACTCCCAAAGTGGGAGCTCATTTGGGAGTGTGAGGGTTCATTCCCTCACACTTTCTCACATTCTCGAAAGTATGAAATGTAACTCCCGGGCTTCATTCTTTACACGCACCTTTGCAAGCCCTTGCCTTGTTCGCAAGCCCAAGACTAAGGTTGCAACAACCCATGGTAATTGCCAATTTTTTCATGGCATCATTTTCTTCACAAAACCCCAGCTCTACATTCAATTTAGGTGAAAAAATTACTCATGACGCACTCCTAACTCCTTGAAAGACTCAAATGTGAATCCAAGTAGAAGATAGCGAAAGAGCGAAAAATCGGGGCACGTTCTTTAACTCATAACATTTTGACGGGTTAAAGGGCGTGTTGGAGCTCCGGGATGGGACTAGGAAGAGTTTACAAGCTTCATTCATTCACACAAGCCTGCACACAACCCACACAAAGTGGTTAGTGCATAGTTGGAGCACCTTTGGTGCTAGGACGAGCCACAGGCAACACGGACACACTAAATTCACCATGGCCCAGACTTGGGGGAAGTCACCACCTTCCCCCTTATAATATACTCTATGGCTGGCCACAGAGCCTACATCCAAATGGCTTTTTTCTCCCAGGACTCGCGAGTGGGAGTCTCGAAATCGTGTTAACTGGGACTTCTGCGATTTTGGAGCCCCATAACTTTGGGAACAAACCTCGAATCGAGATACGATCTCAAGCAAAGTTGTAGCTTTTGTCGAGAGCTTTCTAACGGTATGTCGCACACCATCTGCAGTTAAGTAAATCAAGTCGATTCTCGACTTTTTCTGGTCGGGAGTTGAATTGACAGTTTGTTTCCTAGCCCTTTTTTTGGCCATAACTTATGTTTCAAATGTTGAAATGAGAAATGGGAGCCCATTTTAGACATCTACATTTAAAGATATTTCAATGATATAAAGAACGGCATAAACCATTGAGTTTTGGCCCCTGAAATTGCTCTCTGAAGTTTTGGGAATCCACCGACACTCCATCTCCCAAAGTGGGTGTTGCTTTGGGAGTGTGAGGGTTCACTCCTTCATGCTCCCTCACATTATCTTACACTCCCGGGAGTATGTGATGTGACTCTCGGGCTTCTTCTTGGCCTGCACCCTTGCAACCTCTTTACCTTGACTCCCGGACTTCCTCTTGGCCCGCAACCTTGTAACCCCTTTTGCCTTGATTGCGAGCCCAAAGCTAGGGTTGCGATAAGCAGTTTGACTCCCGACCACTAAAAGTTAGGAATCGATCTAACCCCGATGTGTGCAGGTGGAGTGCGACACACCGTTGGAAAGCTCTCAAGGAGATATACAAGTTTGCTTTAAACCTCATCCAAATCAGAGGTCTGAGTGAAGAGGTATGACCTCGCAAATTCTTCAGAGTTCAAACTGGGATAGTTTTGAGACTCCTCCTTGGGAGTCTCGGGACAGTAAGCCATTCGAATGCGGGTGCCACGGAGAGGCACAAAGTATACTATATGAGGGATGGTGATAGCTTCCCTAGAGTCCAGGGTGTGGTGAATCACATGAGTCCAGTGTTGCCCATGGCTTGTCCTAATACCAAGGGTGTTCCAGAAAGTGAACTAAGCAACTTGCTTGTTGGTTTGATACAAGTTTGAGTAAATGAATAACTTGTCACTCTTCCAAATCCCATCCTGAAGTTTCAGCACGCCTTTCTACCCCTTCTAGAGTTAAGAGCTGGGAGCCACCCCCAAGTTCTTCATAATTCCGTTGTGAGAGTAACTTAGACCCAACATGGGTCTAAGTAAGGACTTGGGAACGCGTCATGTGGTATCAGAACTCTGGTTGAGCTCGACACTTCTTAAGAGTTTCGGATGGCACCCAAGAAGAACTGTACGCAAGCAGAAGAGACCATGTTCAAAGAACCCATTGAAAACGAAGTAATCCCACCAGAATCAATTGGGGAGGAGGAACTAAGAACCCGAAAGGACCAAGATGAGGCTGAAAGTGAAAAGGAGCAACGGAGCTCGGTCCTATTCACCTAGGAACAATTGGAAGTCCTCTTTAAAATGAATAGGCCCGACTTTAGTGAGTTGGTTGCGGCCCTCAAAAGAGGAGCATCCAAGGATGCGAGATTTCAACTGGTCAAACCCAGGAACTTTGATGGTGCCCGTGACCGAAAGGTTGTGGATGCTTGGCTTGTCAAAATGGAAGATTACATGCATGCCGCCAAGGTTGGACGGCATTCGATCGTGGAGCTTGCCCAATCCTACTTGAAAGGCTATGTCGCCACATGGTGGAGGACAGTGAGACAAGAGGAGGGGAAAAACCATGGTTACACTTGGGAATTCTTCAAGGAACGAGTCGAAGCCGAACTTGTTCCAAGAAATTTCGATTACATCTCGAGGTGCAAACTCCGTGACCTTGCGAATGCCACAAATGATAACTTGCGATAATATGTGAGGGCTTATTCCGAACTCATGCTTGAAATTCGGCACATGCATGAGCTAAATCGCATATGCAAATTTGTGATGGGGCTTCCAACTTGGGCCAAGCAAAAGTTTGAAGAAAATTGGCCCTCTTCATTATCCGAAGCCATCATGAAAGTGGAAGGCTTCTCAGATGTGGGACGGGGTGAAAAATTCGGGTTGAAAAGGGACAATAAGTTCTTTCAAAAGAAGCCACGCCATGAAGGAGAATGGAACCGAGGGCAAAGGAGCCCAAGGAAGGAAAAACCTAAACAATTCCAAGGCTTGGGCTTCAAGCCCAAAGGAGATTTTGTGAAGAAAGGGGCTCCCTTCAAAGGGAGCCAACTCGATGGAAATGTTAGTGGGAAGTTTAAGGGAACATGTTTTAACTGTAATGAAGTGGGGCATTCCTCCAAAGATTGCCCCAAGTCCAAAGCAGGGAATGGAGGCTCTAAGGTAATTGCCCTCAATGCCAACCTAGCCCAAGCTGAATGCAATCGACTTATCTTCTTGAAGGGGAAGATTACTAAGTAGGATGTGTGACACATTCTTACACACCCTTAACATGAAGATATACACTCACAAACCCGCTTGGAAGTGGAACTACTATGTAGTTGTAGTCTAACAAGTACGGTGGTTCAATGTAATGTAATGAAATTCATTAAGAATCTAATGCGTTGTGTCCAACATTTACACATAACATCCTAATCTAACATGCATTGGATTTTTGAAAAGTTAATCTAAAAAGGAGCCATGGTACAAAATCTTATAATTTTTTATTCTTTTGATCAAGAGTAAAGCATGGGACTAAAAATCACTTTGCTTAGATTGAGGGAAAAAAATAGACAATTTTAACCCCCTCTACTTCCGGCAAGTGTAGCACCCTTACAAAAATTCCAATGATGCTGGAAATTGGAGAGAACCTTCTACACCTCTTACACAAGTACTGTTTTAAGTTTGACACAAATTCAATGATGGATTTGGGAGAAAAAATTATTTGAAAATAAACTCCAGAGGCTTTGTCATGGAAATCCTTCCATGAGCTCCATTACAAACACCCTTTACTTCTAGCAAGCGTAACTCCCTTACAATAACCCCGATGATGCTGAAAATTGAAAAAAACCTTATACACCTCCTACACAAGTACTGTTTTAAGTTTGACACAAATCCAACGGTGGATTTGGGAGAAACAACTATGTGAAATAAAACTCTAGAAGTTTTGTCATGGAATTCCTTCCATGTTTATTTCTTGCACACATATTTTCCATGAACAACCCTTGCACACATGAGAATTAATATTTTTCTCACACATTCATTCTCCTCCTTTTTTCTTCTTCCCACATAAGATACTCCTCTCTCCTTTGGCAAACCTTCATGACCTTTCTTTGAGCTTGTTTCCCTTGTCCAATGAAAGCTTCGAAATCCTTCCCTCTAATCAATGGCCCCCTCATCCTTCAAGAGCCAATGAGAATTGAGAATGATTTGCCCTCCAATTGATTTTAGGATGAGAATTCTTGGGCCCAATGAGACACAAAAAATATTTCATCCTCCAATCAAATAGGATGACAATCCTCATGACTAATGGGATTGGGGGACTCATCCTTCCCCTTATCTTAGATATATTGATGAGGTTTTTGAGCTTGATCCTTATCCTTTCCATCTATTGACCCTCACATCTTACTTCTTCATCCTAATTATTTCAAATAACTAACTACTCGGACAATCAATCGGTAGTAACAAGTAAACATCCTTGAGACTTTACTTGACTAAATCAATTCAATGGTTGAAGTAACAATTCCGCATACCATTTACTCTTTTGATATCCCTTACATATTTTTTCTTCCATGCACTAATTAACTATGTAGTACATAGTAATTTGGAATTAAAAATTGCATCACCAAAACCCCACATACTTCTAAATCCACCGTCGAAATTAGGGTTCGATGACTCCATTAGATCTACGATGTTCGAGTTTCCATGAGGTTCCGCCGTCACTTCCACACCTTACGCCTACCCTAATTTGTTAAATAAAAGAACCTCAACCCCTTCTGAACACAAGTACCACATTATCTTTGCTACCCTCTTGGTTTTTTGTTGATGCAGGTGAGCATTTAGTCATGGCGGATGCTGTCGCTACGTCCTCGAATCTTCCAGTTTCACTAGTAGAAAAGGAAGAGCTTGAAGAAACACCGCTTGATGTGAAGGTCTCTCAATGGTCACGCGAAAAAAAACCGTCTAGAAGAATGGTGCGCACTCGAGTCGATCGTTCGGCATGGGATCGTTGGTTGTCTCCTAACCCACATGCTTTAGCAATCTATTTAGAATTTGTTCCTCCCTATGGAGCCACACTGGAAAGGTTTGAAGAGTGTCAATGTGAAGACGACAATGTTCGTCTTCATTGTCGAACTTGGGTTCCTGGTGATGGCCATTATTGTTGGCTGCGAGGCCCAATCAATCCCCTTCCCATGAAGCATCGAGTCGAATACCTAGCTCGCACTATTCATCGCATTCTAAATTTTTTGCAATTATGATCTATCCCTTTAAAGTTGTTTACTAAGTTGTAATTCACCTAAGGCCACTTAGGTGGAAATGTTAATGCCTAAGTTTGATTTTGATTTTATTTTAGAGTCTGATAAAAGCGAAAACTAAATAAAAATGTATTAGGATTGCATTTCAGAAATCTTTCAAGTACATCATTTGTGCCTGAAGATTATTTTACAGACTAATTTACTATTGTCATGGTGAAATGTTATTGCTAATTATGGGCTTGTATTCCCAATATATCAATAAATCAAATCTAATTCTACATCCCCTTTCCTTTCTTTACAACATAAAAAGATCAAACACTTAAAAGGTTTACTAGGTCCTAAAATTAACTAAGCCTTACATCAATTTAAATAAAAGAGTCTTCGATGTTAAATTATCCAAAAACTAATTCAACTGTTAATAATTATTACTTGGAGGTTTATCAGGATTCAAATCATTAATACTAAGGAAAATTATGGAACTAAAGCTTAACAATTTGTGGTATTGTAATCCATGGCTCACAGGATGTGTTATGTCTTTTGGACACAGGGGCTTCTCACAAAATCTGACGCGCTCCTAACTCCCTTGTGAAACCCACTTGAGGGTCCAACTATGTAGAGTTGCGGAAAGTTGGGACTTGAGGGCTGATCCCAATTTCTAGCATTAAAAGGGGGTAGAGGGGCGTGCTAGAAGTCCTGGGATTAGACTAGGAAGAGGGACTAGGTTATCAAGCTTGAATTTGCATCTAAAAACCAACCACAAAAGGTTAGTTAGCATTCAGGAACACCCTTGGGTGTCGGGACAAGCCACGGGCATTTTGACACACAAGATTCACCACGGCCTGAACTCGAGGGAAGCCACCACCTTCCCCCATATAGTATTCTCTGCGTCTCTCCACCGAAGCTACATCCAAATGGCACTTTTTCCCGGGACTCCCAAGTTGGAGTCCCGAAACTGTCCCGAGTTGGAATCCCAAGGCTTTGGACGTTCATAACTCCTCGCCCCAAACTCGGATCGGGATGACGTCTAAACCAAAGTTGTAGCTCTCATCAAGAGCTTTCCAACGCCATGTCTCACTCCTTCAGGAGACATCAGGAAGAGGTCGATTTCCGACTTTTAGTGGTCGGGAGTCAAACTGCTAGTTTGACTCTTGACCCTTCTTTTGCCCATAACTTGAGCTGCAAATGTCCAAATGGCTCATGTGAGGCCATTTTGGACATCTAAACTTCAAGACCTTTCCAATGAAACTAAACAAACTCCAATGAGAGGAGATTAGACCCCTCAAATCGAGCTCTGAGTTTTTAGGAGTCCTAGAGGACTCCATTTTCCCACTTTTGGGAGTGTGAGTTGCATTCTCACACTTAGCCCCTAAGTGGGGTTGCAACAACTTCATAACCCGAAAAAACACCAAAAAGATAGAGCTCCACTTGGAAGAGCTGAAGGCACCCATCGAAGTGCATTTCGCGGATGGGGTTCCCCATCCCACTATGTCATAAGCAAAGGAAATGTTTTTTCAACTAAAAAATTGGAAAGGAAAGGTGGACTTGTTAGTTTCCACCTTGGGTGGAATGGATTGTGTTTTGGGAATGGAATTCATCACCCGAAACAATGTGCTCATAGAAGGGCATAGTAGACTAGTTAGAATCATGTCCAAAAGTGGGATCGTGTGGGTGAAGGCACACGAAGTGCCTTATGTGGGTGAACCAACCATCCACTTTATGTTAGGAAAAATTTGGGAAAGAGAATGCGTGGGAGGATACGTCATGTTGTGTGTCATGTGAGTGTTGGATGAGTATGAGCCCATGGAAGCCGCCAACTTGGTGACTTCCCTAAAGTGCATTAAGCAAATCTTAGATGAGTTCCTGGATGTGATGCTCGAAGAGTTACCCGAAGACTTGCCCCCGAAAAAACAAGTTGATCATGCAATCGAAGTGATGGCGGGAGTGGCACCTCCTGCCAAGGCCCCATATCGAATGAGCCATGAAGAGTTGAAAGAGTTTAAGGTTCAACTCAAAAAACTCTTCACAAAGGGATACATTAAACCTAGCAAGTCACCATATGGGGCACCCGTCCTTTTTGTTCACAAGAAGGATGGGACGTTGAGAATGTGTGTGGATTATAGAACCCTCAACAAGGTAACGGTGAAAAATCGATACCCCTTACCTCGAATTGATGACCTTTTTGATCGACTTTTGAAAACTAAGGTGTTTAATAGGATTGACCTACGTTCGGGATATTACCAAATTTGGATTGCGAAAGGGGATGAAGAAAAGACCACTCACCACACAAGGTATGGCTCATATGAGTTCTTGGTGATGCCTTTTGGGTTCACCAACGCACTTGCCACATTTTGCACTCTCATGAATGACATTTTTCGAGACTGGCTTGATGACTTTGTCGTCGTGTACATAAACAACATTTTGATCTAAAGTGGCTCCTTGGAAGAGCATGCGGAGCACCTCCAGAAGGTGTTCCAAAGGCTAAGGGAAAACGAGTTATATGCCAAGTTAGAAAAGTGTGAATTCAGGGTGACGGAAGTGGACTTCCTTGGACATAGGATCACTTAAGAAGGTTTGAAGATGGACGATCACAAGGTGAAGGCAATTTTGGATTGGGAACCACCTAAGTCAGTTCCGGCCTTTAAATCCTTTTTAGGATAAGCCTCCTATTATCGCAAGTTCATCAAGAATTTTACGAAGATGGCCGCACCTTTGACAAACCTCTTGAAAAAGTCTGCCGAAACTTAAAAATGGGATGGAGCATGCGACAAAGCCTTTGAGACCTTGAAAGGCATTTTGGTGAAAGCGCTAATGTTGAAGCTACCTGACTTCGACAAGGATTTTGAGATCCACTCTGATGCCTCCGACTTTGCGATTGGAAGAGTCTTAATGCAAAAAAAAAGATCGATGGCATTTGAGAGCAAGAAATTGAGTGAAACAAAGCAAAGGTGGTCAACACATGAGGAGGAAATGTGGGTGGTCATACATTGTCTCAAGACTTGGGGCCATTACATAGGCTCCAAAGATGTGGTGGTGTGGACCAACAATGTGACCTTGAAATACTTTGCCACTCAAACTAAGTTGTCCTCAAAACAAGTGAGATGGTAAGACACATTGGCCTTGTTCAATGTAGATATTCGTCACAAGCCCGGGAAGGAAAATGTGGTGCTTGATGCACTAAGTCGAAAGCACCAACTTAAAGTGGTGTATGTGAGGGAAACAAAATTCCAAAAGGAAGTTCGATTAGCGAGTTGCCATGAGGAATTTGCCAAGGAAGTGAGGCAAAACATTCAAAATGGAGCCAAGTCACACCTCCAAGTACATAATGGACTATTGTGGTATAAGCAAAATCGGCTCTATGTTCCGGAAGGGAGGATGAAAGATGTGTTCTTGAAGGAATATCATGATGGGCCGCTTGCGGGCCATGGTGGTGCAAAGCGCACCTCAACATTCCTTAAGAAGTCCTACTATTGGCCCAACTTGAAAGACGATGCAGAGGAATATGTGAAGACTTGCTTGACATGCCAACAAAATTGGATCTTCAACAAGAAGCAAGCGGGCTTGTTACAACCTTTGCCAATTTGTGAAGGGCCGTGCGAAAGTGTGTCCATGGATTTCATGGTAAGCTTGCCCCCATTAAAGGGTTTTCATGCCATCATGGTGGTGCTGGATCGATTTAGCAAGATGGCACATTTCATTCCCACTAAGGATAACGCCATGGCCCAAGAGACGTAAACGTTGTTATTCACACATGTTTTCAAGCATCATGGCCTCCCAAAAGACATAGTCTCGGATCGAAACCCAAAGTTCACAAGCAAGTTTTGGTGAACCCTACTAAAGCGGATAGGGTCGAAGCTCAAGATGAGCACTTCCTTTCGCCCCCAAACCGATGGACAAACTGAAAGGGTGAACTTAGTGATCCAACAATTCCTAAGGAATTATGTGGCGGCGGATCAACAAGATTGGGTGGACCACTTGGAGTTAACCGAGTTTTGTTACAACAACTCGGAACACTCCATAACTGGGTCCACCCCCTTTCAAATGGTGACGGGCAAGTCACCAATTGTGCCCATGACTTGGGTAGCACATGAATAACCCTCAAGTGATGCAAGTGAGGAAGTGCCAATGGTCACACAACTTGATGAAGAAAGATGGCGCCTATGGGAGTTGGTAAAGGCCAATTTGGAAAAGGCGCACAAGCGGTACAAGAATTTTGCGAACGAGTCCCGACAAGAAATGAAGTTCCAAGAGGGGGATGAAGTGTGGTAGAACATCAAGAACTTCCGATTGCTAAAAGGTTTGAATCACAAGTTCTTGGGCCCATATGCGGGCCCATTTAAAGTGTTGGAAAAAAAACTTTCCAACACTAACAAGTTAAAACTACCGGAAAACCTTAAAGTTCACCCCACATTTCATGTTTCCCTTTTGAAATCGATCGCCCGTGATGCCTCAAGGCCTAATCGGGAGCACAACTCAAGGCCCCCACCAAACTTGGTTCATAATGAACCAGAATTTGAAATGGAGGTCGTGTTCAAATCAAGGTAGCTAAGAGGTTGAGAGCGGGAGTTTTTAGTTAAGTGTAAAGGATATCATCCAATAGAAGCATCTTGGGTGAATGAATCTGACATGGAATGTGCCCAAAAAGCCATAAAAAAATTCCACACTAGACCGGCAAAGAAAAAACGTATAACGTGATGAGGACATCACCTTTCTTTTAGTGGGGTAGGGAGTCACATAAAATGTACCACATCAAGTTGCAAGTGAAATAAAGGTTAAAAACTTCCAAAAGATTGTATCATGAAAATAATGTATAAATGCAAATAGGGTTGTCAAGTTGGCATTGGACAAAATGGAACTTCCTTGCATACGCCCAAATCAAAATCGGACTCCTACCTTGGGGTTAAAAAAAACCTTAACCCCAAAAGAGAGAGGCAAGCAAGATGAATTTGCGAGGACATGCACAAGCTTTAAGTGCATCCCAAAGGGTTGGTTGGTAGTGGCGGCCACCACGGGAAGTCATGACCCCATTCACGTACTTTAATCGTGTAGCTTGGGACTTGGGTTTTGGCAAAACCCAAATGTCGCTTCTCGTACCTTGATAAGCAAACCTTTTAATCAAGGTTTGATTGATGTGATCAAAGCACAAGGTTGGGAAAGGAGTCATGTCAAATAACTTAGGTCAAGATTAGACTTGGCTTGAGTTCCTCATGAGGGGAAGGTTAAAAGAATGGCCTCCCAAATGAGGGTTTCGTCAATTAGGTTAGTTTAGGTCTTTTGACGAAGCAATGGTTAAGGGTTTTTTTTTAAACACCCTTAGACTTGCCAAGAAAATGGTGGAAACTCGGGGATGCCTAAGTTAGCTTGAGGCAAGGTCCGGCCGTTAAAGTCGACATTTGATGGCCAAAGATCCAAAAGAAAGTAATTGCAATTGTTGAAAGAAAATCTAAATGTCAATGAAGACATTGACCTCTTCTTCTAGTGGGGGAGAGTGTCACAACCCTAGCTTTGGGCTCGCGACCAAGGCAAAATGGGTTGTAAGGTTGCGGGCCAAGAGGAAGCCCAGGAGTTAAGGCAAGAGGAAGCCCGGGAATCAAGGCAAAAAGAAGCCCGGGAGTCACATCACATACTCCCGGGAGTGTTAGAAAATGTGAGAGAGTATGAGGGAGTGAACTCTTACATTCCCAAGGCAACTCCCACTTTGGGAGATGGAGTCCTGGTGGACTCCCAAAACTTCAGAGAGCAATTGCAGGGGTCAAAACCCAATGGATTGTGACGTTCTTTATATCATTGGAAAGCTCTTGGAACGTAGATGTCTAAAGTGGGCTCCCATTATTCATTTGGACATCTAAAACGTAAGTTATGGCCAAAAGAAGGGCAATTTGACTCCCGACCACAAAAAGTCGTGAATCAACCCGATTTATTTAGCTTTAGGGGGCGCGCCACATATCATTGGAAAGCTCTCGATGAGAGCTACAACTTTGCTTCAGACCGCACCTCAATCGGAGGTCTGCTCGCAAAGTTATGGGGCTCCAAAATCGTGGGAGTCCTAGTTGGCGGGATTTCGGGACTCCCATTCGGGAGTCCCAAGAGAGAAAAACCATTTGGATGTAGGCTCCGTGGCTAGCCATAGAGTATACTATAAGGGGGAAGGTGGTGGCTTCCCCCAAGTCCGGGCCGTGGTGAGTCTTGTGTGTCCGTGTTGCCCGTGGCTCGTCCTAGCACCAAGGGTGCTCCAACTATGCACTAACCA
>Ga0116227_10002861_pt1 | contig 38881 bp, 34 predicted proteins | sample S1TSphgellanicum_FD_89693 | JGI IMG/M metagenome (GOLD analysis project Ga0116227, IMG submission 89693) | Host-associated microbial communities from peat moss isolated from Minnesota, USA - S1T2_Fb - Sphagnum magellanicum MG | ecosystem: Host-associated > Plants > Peat moss > Unclassified...
ACTCTGGACTCACAAGACTCACCACGGCCCGGACTCAGGGGAAGCCACCACCTTCCCCCATATAGTATTCTATGTGTCTCTCCACGACACCCACATTTGAATGGCTTTTTCGAAACTCCTCGAAATTGTCCCGGTTTGGATTCTTGGGACTTTGCGAGGTCATAACTCTTTGCCCAGACCTTCAATTAGGATGAGGTCTAAAGTAAACTTATAGTTCTCCTTCAGAAATTTCTAATGGTGTATCACACTCCACCTGCATGCATCGGGGTCGAGTCGATTCCCAACTTTTAGTGGTCGGGAGTCAAACTGCCAGTTTGACTCCCGGCCCTTCTTTTTACCATAACTTGTGCTGCAAATGTTCAAATGGCCCATGAAAGCCCGTTTTCAACATCTACACTTCAACAACTTTTCAATGATATAAAGAACACCCCAATGCAAGGTGTTTTGATCTTTGCAATCGAACTTTGAAGTTTCGGGAGTCTCGAAGGACTCCCAAGTCCCAATTTTGGGAGTGTGAATTTCATCCTTACACTTTCTCAAAGTAGGGTTGCAACAAAGGATCATTTAATATTTTGAATATTATTCTCCTTAAGTAGGGAATAATGGCTAGAATATGGTTTGTGAAAGGTATATCACATATCAAAACTAGATGCTTTGAGTCACATTTTGTAGTTTTTATAGATTGGCCAACCCATTTTGAAGAATTAGACATGAGTAAAAGCACCCATTTGAGTTTGAAAATATTGTGTTTGGCCATCGGTCATTAGCATTTCTTTTTGTGGGGTTGGGAAATTATAAATTGCACATTTCACCCTATTGACAAGTAGGATCACAGAACAATGCAGCAAAAACAATTATTTGTTTAATATTGTAATCATGAAAGTAAATGTGTCTTCCAATGTTATACAAGTTAATTCAAAGATAAAATTAATTTCATGTAGTTGTTTTAATTCACAACATATCATGGTATTTTTCATTCCCATAATTTGCCACTAATTACATAATGACTCAATAGTGCTAAACCAAGGAGTGTGTGCCAAACTAACCATTCAACCAACTATGTCTAGCATTCACAATGCAAAGTGGTGCCATTAAGTGGTGAGAAAAGGATTGCCTCTAATTGGATAATGATTTAATAGTGTTAAACCAAGGAGTGTGGTGCTAGACTACACCCTTCAACTAGCTATGTCCAACACTCACAATGCAAAGTGGTGCCATTAAATGGTGAGAAAAGGATTGCCCCTAATTGCATAATGACTTAATATGGTGTTAAATCAAGGAATCTAGTGTTAAACTACACCCCTCAACTAGCTATCTCCAACACTCACAGTAAAAAGTTGGATATAACTTTAATGGAAGTGGAAATTAAAACTAATATAGGCCAAGGCCCCTAACTACTAAGTAAAATATCAGCATTAAAACAATAATTCATGAAACAATATGAAAGAAAAACTGCCACAAAATTTTATGAACATTAAACAAAAATTTTATATCACATTTTATATTTCAAAACTATGAGCTTCACCACAACCACTTTAGAATATATCATGTTAATTTCCATGTACAACAAACACTGCATATAATACAAATTGTGAATATCATGGGTGGTACAATCCAATTAGAGTCTTACTCTAAATTTGCTTACAAGTTTGCCCAATTGATAAACCACAATAGACCATGAAACAATCTACAAGTTGTAAATCACAAGTCACACATATCAAAATATGTCTTCCAAGGTATGTGTAACAAAATTGAAAAATGGCCATGCATAGTTCAGTTCATTTCTAGGTTTTACCCTACACAATAGACTTGTATACATATAAATCTACATAATAAAAAATAGTTCTTGGATTGCAATGACTTTCTAGCTACTTGATGAAACTTTCCCACTAAAATGGGTTTGTAAAGATTTTCCAAGAATGGCAAGTAGCTTGCATTCTTTCCATTCTTTAATTTTTTCCTGCACCCTTTTCAAAAACTTTAGGTACACACTTTGACAATGGTTTGGAATCTTCCCCTTCATCATCATCTAACTCCATTTCCCCTTTTATAGCTATTTTTTTCAACTTCTTGGATGGTTGTGATCATCATCAAATGGGTTAGGGGGCTTCATGTGCTTGGTCTTCTAGGGCCCTTGTCCTTGGTTAGGACACCTTTACATGCTTTTGGTGCCTTTTCCTTGTCCTTGCTTAAGGTGCCTTTGTTTGCACTACCCTTGGGCACCTCTCCTACCTTGTCATTACTTGAGGTACCCCTGGTCAATTTTCTTGCCTTGTCCTTGCTTGGAGAGCTTGACATCTCTTCCACTACCTTGTCCTTGCTTGAGGTGCCTTTGGTTGCTCCTATAACTTTTTTAACATTTGGGGCGTCTTTGCTTACTTCCACACCCTTGTCTTTGTTTAAAGAGTCCATTGAAACTTCTAGCACCTTGTTCTTACTTGGGGTGCCTTGGCTTACTTCTTGGGTTGTTTTAGCTAAGGTACCCCTTTTGTTTTTTAGCGCTTTGTCCTTGTTATGGGTATGTACAAGCATTTGGACAATCTATGGACAAGATGTTACCAATGTTATTAGATCCTATGGTTAGTACCACAATGATTGATCAAAATGAAAAAAAAACCATAGATTCATATAAGAGCACCCCCAAAAAATCAAAGATTTAAACAAAGTAGGACATACCTTCAAGACCAATTTTAGGTGTAGGTGCCTCTCCATCAATGTAGCTTAAGATTATAATTGTGGTGGGCTCTCATGCTGCATGTGGTGTTCAATTCTATATCAACAGGTCCCATAATTGCTATGTTCAATCCACATGATTTCTTCCAATCCAACATGACACATGCACCGCACAATTGACCAAAACTTATGCAATAAAGCCTCAACCTCATTTAATAATTTTTTTTTTTTTTTAAAAGTGGAAAAATACAAAATAATGTACCTTGCATATGTGTTGTTGTTGTGATGGGCAACTGGGGTCCTTTTCATCAATGGAATTTGCAAGGTTTGCCACTTTGGATGGGCTACTATGTTGTGTAGGCTTAGAGTTGAGGTCCTCTCCATCTTCATCAACATCATTGATAATCAACAGTGGGCATTGTTTAGTAGGGGAGGTACCCATGTGATCTTTAGGCATGCCAATAGAAAACAACCTTGCACATGGAGGAGGTGCAGTGTGCTACTATAACTATTATCTAATTCAAAAGTGAAGCTGATTGGGTTGCTTGAAAGAGCCCCTACTAAAGTAAATCTCCTTTCTTGAATGGGAATGTTTGAACCAAGCCCAATTTGCTTCAATTCCATTTCTACTTCCTCTATTGTAATTCAAACATATTCAATTAAGTTGAAAAGGACTTGCCAAAAATAGAACATGATACATCCAACTAAAATGTCAAATTCATGTAATAAACATTGATTGTGATAGTTTAAAAACTAACCTAGGACATTATGAACACTTCTTTTTGTAATTTCCTTCAATTCATTCAATAATCAAACCTACTCTTCCTCGAGACTCATATTTTGTGTTACAAATTTCAACTTTTCATCGAGTTTTCTAAGGCCCCAACTACTCCACCAATCAAGGTGTAATTCTGATTACACACCTTGCATTTGTTATTAGTCTTCAAATGTTCACCAAAACATGTTGGGTGATATGTATGTAAGCACAATGTGATTGCAATATTAAAAAAATGGTAAAATTGGCCACATAGACTACATGATTTGATGATGACCATATTAGGTGCATCACATGGAGGCTCGTCAAATTGATGTTTAAGATTGGTTTAGGCCAAAATGACATGCTTCCACCCTCTTGCATTTCTCTTAACTGTTGTGAAATTGCAAAATGATCCCTTTCCAAGTCTCTTAACTCTAATTTAGCTATTGCAATTGAGGTCTCCAAATCATGGGTTTCCCCTCATGCCTCATTACATGCCACCTCCCCCATTGTAGTTTGTTTCACCTTATCTTCAAGGAGAGTTTGCCTAACCTTAAGATTGTGTTATTAACACATGATAATCACGATGACAAGTCACTTTGAAAGGTGTGCAAGTTCTTAGTTCATATAGATGATGACATAACAATGGACATGTGTAGAAAATTAAAATTTGTCCATTAACATTATTTTAACTAGGTGTGCAAATTTTTTGGCAAGTAAACAAGGTACATGTTCTTGCCAATACAATAAACCCCACTAAACATGTTAAACAAGTATGCAAATAAAGGATCAAAAGGCAAAAAATGTGTAAAATGGATATTAGGTGCACATACAACATCTTTGAAGGGCAACTCATCCTCTTGAGCTTTTGATAAGGTCTATTTTGCCTATGCTAGTTCTACTTGTGCCTCTTCCACTATTTCTTTCTTGTCCTCCATATTATAGTTCATCCCCAACAATTTGTTCAATGCAACCACATAATCCAACTTCAGAGACCTCATCTTGGACGTGCAAAAACTTTGAAGGTTTTTTTGAAATTACAAGAGCTTACGACCTTGGTCACATCCTCAAGTGTTACCCTAGTGGGACACTTGGTATATACAAGATGAGTTGGTGTTGTTTTGTTTGCTAGTATGGAACCATGTGCACCCCCATACTTTAAATCCATTTGCATTGGTTTTACATGATCTTCATTATGCCACCATTATCTATTGTTTCCCTCTTCATTGTACCTAATTGTGCACCCTTCACCTTGTCCTTATGTGCTTTTTCTTTTGTAGTGAACTCGGTTGCTTTTGCCCAATTGATAAGATAACCTTTTTTTGGGCAATGAAGCCATGTACAATCCACATTGGCATTTCATTGTTGGTGACCGTGTATGTCCCAAAAACCTTCCAATATATTTCTTCCATTGTTACCTTGTTTATCAATTTCAAGGCAAGAGATTTAACCTTTAATTTTTTTCACACCAAAAATAGCACTGCACTCCTTAGTAGTAACATGTTCATCTTCCAAATCATATGTTGGATCTAGATTAATGTTGTTCAACAACTTCATAGTGGCAAAAAAATTTGCATCTTGTTTATTTATATCCACCCATGGCTAGTTTGGTTGAGTCACCTCTTTCCATAACTTATATCGCTTGGTGATGCGCCTCGAACTCTTCAAGAGACCCAAAGGTGGGTCCTAAAAGTGAAACAACAAAAGAAAAAAGAGTTGGGGCACACTCCCTAACTTGGAGCACTTCGGGAGGATGGTGTGTTGGAGCTCCAGGATGAGACTAGGATGAACTCACAAGCAAGAGTTCAAAATGAGGTCAACCTACACAACCAAGAAAAAAGGGTGGTTAGTGCAAGTTGAATGGAAGTAATGCAACAGACTTAATAAGGACAACCTCAAACAAAATTTTTACAATGGATCTCAAGTTAATTGGTTCTCAAGGTGGTTTGCTTTCACTTGTTGTTGCTATTAAAAAATATCTACAAAGTACTAGAAGGTTATTTTGTTGTTGCTACTACCACTTAATTACTTAGAAGTTGACATTAGAACTTGCTTACTTCTTCAGATATTACAATTAATTTCGAACCATGATGAAAGATAAAATCAACATTATGGTTTTTCTTTTGCCTCAAATTGATTCCTTAAACCTTGGCATGCAATCTTCCAAATTGTACGTTGTATTGGCTTTCTTACAAAACAATTAAAAACATTTATAAATAACTATTTACTAACAAAATATTTATAATCAACAATATTCAACACGTAGCCATCATGACCATCCACTAACTTCATCATTTTATGGTCCAATGGGTACACATAATATATCATGTAATGCCAAAGGTTTTGAAAAACCATGATACAAAATTTGCAACATGAGTTTTTGGACCATAGTTCCAGAAGTGTTAGGAAGATTTAAAGTATTTGGGGCGAGTGAACAACTTTGGAAGGTGTAAATAAACAAACCTTGTTTGAACAACATAACAATTAGGATGCCATGAAGCACATAAGTGCCACCACAAGAAAGTGGGCAACTTTCAACCATCTTTCTTTAAATAGGAAATGTACACAATCCCAACAATAAATATGAAGGAAAAAATCAAATCTACAAATGTGAGGTAGACCAAACATTATATATCTGAAACATGGATTCTACCAGAATGAATGTAACACCAAAGTTCCAACTTCCAATTTTGCATTACAAATCCATGAAAATCAGTAACAAAGGTTTTATGTCCAAATTGAAATGAATTTGTAATAATAACATACATAATGATTGTTGTCTAGTTGTAAGTTTTATAACAAGTAGAATATTTTTTCCATCTAAATGACAAACAATAGAATTGAAACATTAGACTTAATTTATGTCATCTCTCAATCACCTCTATAAATAAAGGATACAAACTCATGTATGTGTAGATCCCTACAAACATAGACTTCATTCGTTCCGTTGTGCCATTCATGAGACCTAATGCTTCCACCAACATCGACCTTTGTTAATTAGGGTATTTTCCAAAAGCACAAGGAAACTTTTTCACTAAACACATTAAAGACCTTCTACAACAAACCCATAAACAACAAACTTAAATTCCAATGGGGTTTGATTTGTGGTTTGTGTACTTTTAAATGAATCAATGTGTGTGTGTATTTGACCTTTGAAAATGGCAAATGATACCTCCTTGCACTCATAATCTTAGAACATCCAACATTGGAAATGGCTATAGAATCAGCTTCTTATTTTCACACTTATTGATGCACCTTATTGTTTCTAAAACTTTTAGTATTAATCACACCTGCTACCTCCATTAACACCCACCTCTATCAACCTCTAGGTTTTCAACAACTTTCATCACATTCATTGAAAACAAATTGCATATAAAATTATGCGCCTCACTATTCACCCTTGTTTGGATAGCTTTTTGAGTAGTTATAATTATCACACTACAGTTTTTACTTCTTACACAACAAAATGCCAAACAATTTGGGCCTAATTGGGCATAAGACAAATTGTTTAAGTCCAACGGCATTAACCACATTTTAGCAACCTTGTTAAATCACAATGCATCTACGTATCTTCACATGGGGTTTTCAATAACTTCTAAGTAAATGAAAGAGAGAATGTTGAAAGAATGATGGAAGAAGAAAGAATGCAAAAGAACAAACGGCGTCGATAGCGCAAGAATAAAGGTTTAGGTCTAGAATATCGGTGATATGGTTCAAAAGTTTCATCCCACCACATTTAAAATCAGGCCAATTAATGAATGCCATCTAGGGACGAGCAAAATATCAACAGTGTCTCAAAGGACCCCCACTACTATGATTTAGTAACGCTAGTGGCTCCTTTCACTATGATTAGACCTTTCAATAGTGGCGCACTAGTGGTCGTACTAGTTGTATCAATGGGAATCATAATTGAAAACTAATTGCAAATGTATCCCATAATGGGTGGTGGAAATGTGGACACGTGGTGTGATCACATGTATGTACATTATACCTAATTGCAACATAGTTGTTGTTTTAGTGCCAAATTTTAAATAATTTTAAAATAGTTGCCACATGCAACTATAATAGAACTTCTAAAAACATCAAACATAGTTGATTACATACGTGTGTACGATGTGTATAGATTATCGTATAAAAGATCCATTTTCAATTCACTTGCAACTATAATATAATTAACCAATTTTCTAATGTGGTAATTCATTTATTAATACATTGTATTTTTAGGTGAATAGTTGCACATTGGTTGTAATACATAAGAAATAGTTACACAATAGTTGTATATGAGTTGTTTTTTGAATGTTAGTTGTAGGATAGTGTGGTTTCGATGGACACGATTTCTCATAATGGAAGTCCCTCGACCTCGCACGTTTAGTGTTCAACATCGCAAAACACCAACTAACTATTCTTGTACTACAAGGATTATTACAAAGTCAACTTCCATTAGTGTTCCTACCCCTACTTGCTCTAGTTTGTCTTCTCAGTTTTTAGGTGCACCCTTCAATCTTCACAAGTTTTGGTTTTGTGCAGATGACATGAATTGTTACATGGGGGGCACAAAACATAGGTATGTAATGGACAGACCAGTTGTTACGTTGATTTGGCATGTGCAAAAAGGGACTAATCTTTCACGCAATGAAGTGAAAACTCTCAAGGAAGCAAGTTTTGTTTTTAATAAACAACCTATCCTTCCTTGAAGTCTATTTGCTAAGGAAAATTTTATTCCAATTAATCGATGTAGTGTTGTGGCCCAAAACACGGAATGGGAAGCTTGTTTTACACACACAACCATTTACCATGTCAAAATTACACTATAATTGGTGGGAGGCTTGTCAACTTTTTGTGGCCACCTTTGAGCCACCATTGGAGGTTCTTGCTTTTAGTTATGGACGAATTTACAAGATTACATGCAACAAAACTTTCAAAAGAAGGCAATACGAAGTTATGATTGGGAACTTCCTAGTTGCATTTGCTTGGATATTGTGACTATGGTTTTAGGCTCATTGGGGAAACGAGGGAAATGGGTGCCATATAAACATATGTATTATGTATTACAACACGTCATGTTTGTGGCCAATTTGAGAATTTCATTCACTTCTTGACTTAAAGTTGCAATGAAGTTTGTCACTTATTGGCTCATTCTCTTGCTTCTATGTAAGTAGGGGCAATAATCAAGAATGACACCAAATGTAAAAGCAACATTCATTGTAATACTCAACATGATGCTATGTGTTTTGCACCATGGCCACAAATTGCGTTAGAGTTATTGCTCTGAATTTAATATGTTTTGATATGCTAAACAATTAGATTAATGTTTATTCATAAATTTGGTAAATAAGAATCATATTTCATTATATGAAAAATCACACATCGTACTAAATGTGTTAGTTAAATATTGACTACACTATATTGGGTGGTCTAATTGCTTCCTTTTAACCCTAAACCCTAACCAAAGTAAGAGGAATATTGTTTCCTCAATTAAAATGTTCCATCCACATAGTTGGGAATATTTTGCCATGTAGATATAACATTTATATACATGGCAAAAATATACTGCCAATGTGGTAAACATCTTCCAAATGTCATGAATATTCTTGCCATGTGGAAAAAATATACCAAAAGATTCTTTTGTGATCACTATAACTAGGTTCACATGTTCATTGTTCACACTCACACGCTCACTTGGTAGGTATGTTGTGAAACATCTAGTCTAAAGACCTTAAAAAATCTAACCTATGACTTGAATCTGAACCTACTTATATTCCAAAACCTGACAACAAGTTATTGTAAACTAGATAAGGTACCTACTAGGACAACAATGAAAAAACTTTACCTACTGGTAGGTGCTTAAAGTGGAATCCCTATTACTTGCAATCAAGACTTGTAAGAGGAAATCATGCAATATTTTTCTTTTGAATGATATCTTAAATTGAGTTTTCACATTGTGGTGACAAATGTTTTATATGATTTTTTGAATTTTTTTGCTATCAATTTGAAAGAATTTGCCCGTAAACTAGAATATTTTCCAAATTACCAAAAAAAACCGTCAACTCATGACTATGGCAGGGTAGAGGGGGCCATGTCCATACATTCAAGGGTTCATAGAATTGATGCATCTTAGATGTTTTACATTGTAGCAAAAGTTCACAAAAAAGTTATAAAGTTGAAAGTTATGCATCGAAGGGTGCTTGAATCATTAAAAAAAACTCAAAATGAACAAGTTATGCATATTTCAATGTCAAGGGTCAAAAACACCAAAAAAATAATCCTTGATCAATTAAGCACACATGAACATCATCCTATTCATGCATGAATAAATGTTTAATGATCCATGATTGAACCCTACTTGCCTTTTTCACATTTATATTGGATGTAACATAAAGATGAACAGAAAAATGCACAAATATTGTTCATCTTTGATTTCAACGAACACGATAATAAAAAAATCTTTTTCAATCAACGGTGATCACTACTAGAAATCTTATCGTTTGCAACTATCTCGGTCATGTTTACAACTATAAATTTGGTATTGTATAAATTTTCAACCATATGGTTGTGTGTGTAACTAACGTGCAAATAAATGTGTACAACATGGACACGTGTCATAAAAACAATGACCTAAACTTATACATACTTAAATTATTATACTTAATATATCTACATTGGCTATGTATAATAATATTATGTGCTTCTAGTACTAAGGTTAACCACATGCTAATTTATTCTAACCTAAACTAACCTAAACTAAAATAACCATGGCTAAACTAACCTAGGCTAAATAAACTAAAAAGTTAAACTAACCATGGCTAAATTTATTAGGCTAAACTAATTATGGCTAAATTAAATTAACATGAAATAAATATGGCTAAATTAAATCAAACTAAACCAATTATGGCTAAATTGAATTAGGCTACAATATTTATGGCTAAACTAAATTAAGCTAAAACTAACGATGGCTAAATTAATGACGGTTAAACTAAAATATACTAAATTAAATTAAGCTAAATTAAACCATGGTTTAAATATATATTACAAGTTTTAAAATTTTATTTATAAAATATATTTTAAAAAATTGGCAAGTAAATTTATTTTATTTTATTTGGAATATTTTTTCAGAAAATGTAAATTTGATTAAACAAAAACATTATTCGGAATCAATTAATATGATAATATTTAAACTTATTATAAATATCCATAATTATCAATTAATTTTAATTATAATTATAATGATATATATATAGGTATTATATATTTAAATCTTATTATTTATGTTAAAATATTAATATAAATAGGCTACACGAATTAACCTCCAAGTACACAAACATCTTAAGCTAATTACTAGTTTAAGTTATATAATAATGATAAAATCATATTTTCATTGAGTAATCATAATTATTAAAAATATTCTACAATCATCTTTGAAGTGCAAAAAAAGAAGGAGTAATGAAAATTTAACAAAAAGAACAAGTTTTTCAAATTATAAAACTTTTTTTTTTTTTTTTCTTTGGACCCCTCGTACTTTCAAACCTCATAACTTTCTTAAGTCTTATTCATTTTAAACGATTTAAAATGTTATAGGAGTGCCATCTGAAGTTCTACAAATTATGTTGGAACTTTAATAGCAAAAAAAAACATAAAAGGAACTTTCTAGGTGTCTAAGAATCGACCTTTGTAGTGTTAAATGGTTTTTTTTCTGAGTTTTTTACCCCCTTTATTTTGGGGGGCCATAACTTTCTCAATTTTAATCTATTTTTAACAATTTTTAGTATGTTAGATGCACCAAGAGGAGGGCTTTAAGTTTTTTTTGGACACCAAAAGCAATAAAGCCCTCCCTTGGTTGCTATACTCTAATACATTAGTTGCATCTAATGTGCAACTAAATTGGTTCATGAAGTTTGCAATGGAATTTTTTATCCCATATCCTTTGGCTTCCAATTCTATTTGGCTCAGTATATAACTAGGAGCAACAACTTTATTGTAACTAAGCACCAAATGTCATTGGGGATGAGTAAATAAATAAAGTTTGACCTTTATGAAATGGTTAATCTTAAAATAAAATTAGATTATTTTAATCTTACCTATATAGCTTAAACTTAGCTATGTTCAACCTATTTACATACATAAATAAACCTACTTATTTAATAGGGTTAATAATTACCCACCTACCTAGGCACACGTGTCAACATCTTATTGGCCAAAAAAATTAAATGATTCAAATTTCATTAATAAATATTTTTAAATTAAAAAAGGGTAGGCCTTAATTGCCACGTGTCATCATATAATTTGTGTTTAAAAAGGACACATGTCAAATGGTCAATGAACGTTCCATGGTGTGCCACGTGTTATCACCTCAATGGAAAAAAATTTAATGATTGAAATAAATTCAATGAATTTTTAATTTTGAAAACACAAAAAAATAATATAATGACACATGTCCACAAGCTAGTTGTCCAATTTTTAAACACATGTGATATTTTTATTAGTTACATTGTAGTTGCAAGTAGAGTTGCAATAAGGTGCAACTACATTTGGACTAGTATGTATGGATGAACATGTATATTAGCACCATATATATGTGTTGCATACGTAGTGTCACATGCAATTGAATGTCATGTGCAACTTGTCTTATGCAACTACACAAATTTGCAATTGCATGTGTTGCATGCAACTGAATTTTAGTTGCAAACGACATTTGTAAAACCCAAAATTTTTAGTAGTGGATGGGGGCAAGAAAGAGAAAAACCTTAATTTCTACACTTGTTGTTAACCACTATTGCTTCTTCCTCCCCTCACATCTACCAAAATTTTCCCTGCATTTTCCCTCTTTGGAACATAGGTGATTATGGTGTTGCCAATATGTCTTTTGAGTTGAGTTGCTTAAGCTCAAGCATTTCAAGCTTTTTCCTTTTTGGCTACAACTATTGGTGATCTTCCTAATTGTGGTCGTGATCTTGATCTTTGTGGTCCTCTTCCTTTCTTTTTATTGGTTATAGTTACTAATGATCCTCTTGGTTGTGATCCTTTTGGTCGTGGTCACAATCTTGATTGTCATCTTTTCTTTTTTTTCCTTTGTTGCATGCTGATGATCTTGGTCTTCGTGGTCCTCCTCCTTTCTTTTTCTTAGTTGCAACTACTAGTGATCTTCTTGGTTGTGATCTTTTTGGTTGTGGTCACAATCTTGATCGTTGTCTTCCTTCTTCTCTTTCTTATCTGCAACTACTAGCGATTCTCTTGATCATGGTCATGATCATGATATTCATCTTCCTCCTTCTCACTCTTGCCACAATTGTTAATGATTTTCTTGGTTGTGGTCGTGATCTTGATATTCGTCTTCCTCTTCCTTTTTCTTGCGTATAGTTCTTGGTGATCCTCCTGAACCTTAAATCCCCTTCCTTTGTTCTAGTTATTTAGTAAAATGAGGCAAGTGCACTGTAATGTCATTGCATGTAAACATTTTGGCACTTACTTGTAACCTTGCCTCCCATTGTTTAAGTATGAACCTTTAAAATCTTATTATTGGAATGATCTCTAGCCCTTATGCAACCTAAGAAGCTTGTAGATGTTCACGTAGACGTTGCCTTGCTTCCTTAACAATTGTTGAAGACCAAATGTATTCAAAATTTATTTTTGCACATTTGGTAGCTACACACTAAAATGCCCATTCATTTGTAATGAGGTAATTTGCAAATTTTTAAACCTTATTTTCCTACCTTTCACTATGATATATTTCCCTAATTACATGTAGTTATCTTCTCCATAGCATTCTTATGCATAATTGCGAGATATTCAACACTGGTCATGACATGAAACTATGAGTAGCCTACTAAGGGTTCCTTTCCTTTGGTCTATAGGTTTTATAGGTAGATGAAGGAATGATAAAAACTACTAGTGCATTTTCATGGTATCTTGAGTCAGGTTCAAAGAAATTTGTTCTTTTTACATTTGTTTTTTACTATAAGGTTGATTAGATTTATTACTAGATTTTCTTCTGCCCTATCTTCTGTCATGGGAGGGTTATGAGGCATATATACATAATAATGTTGTGTAGTATTTCGGTTTAGGTTAAAACAACTTGGGTTTGATTGGTGAACTGATGTGTGTATATTGAGGAGATATGTGGTAACAACTTCTTCTTCACGTTGTTGTTCATGTTCACCTTGATCGTTTTCGCCCTTATCATTTAACACATGTTCTCCTTCATCATGCTCACCTTGGCCTTGATCATCTTGTTCATCTGATGTGTTATTCAATGTATATTCTCCTTCATTACTTGGCCTTGTTGTGTAGAGGCTTGAAGGTTAGATTTTGTTGTTCATTGCATTTGAATCCAAAGGCCATATACTTGATGCCGTAAACTCAAACTTGATTTTTTTTTGGTTAGTGCTTGCTTTAAGGCCTAGTCCACCCCTTTGGCTAAAGTGATCTTGTTTAGTTCCATGTAGTTTCTACTAACCATTATTGCATCCTTCCTTTTGAAATGCAGTTTTCAATGGCTTAAAATAGGAGACATCCAATGGTTGAAGGTCATGAAAGGTATGCGCGAATAAAGTTATCATGTCCAATCCAAAGTCATGGGCTTGTTTTATTGCTTCTCTAGGGTTATGTGGCTACCATGGTTGTTTAAAATTAGTAAGTGTTAGTTCGTTGTAGACACTCCACCTAAAATAGACCACTTGAAGAAAAATAAAAATTCCTTAAACAAAAAAAAGTCATCCATGCCTTCTTTTGCATAACCATGCATGTACTTGGTTTGCAAAGCTTAATCTAATTATCTTTCAACTACCCCCGTCTAAATGTAAAAGTTTAATAGATTCCCACTTGCTACATTAACAATGTAGTTTATAATCAACCATTCTTGAGATTTTGGGATGGTGTTATAAATTGCATTAGACCCCCTCTTGTTAGCACTTGTGCCCTTGCTTGTTTGCTAGCTTATACACTTTATGTGATTAAAAGGGTATTGATGTTGGTTATATAATGACACCAAGTTTGTGTAAAAATTGTTATAGGAAACAACCATCAAAAATTGTGCCTCCACATCTCAAGTCCTTTAGCTTGCTTTATGACCACATTTGGACGTTGGTTCTTGAACCATCACCATCAATTTTTTCTAGGTATGTTATCTTAGAACGGTATCATCGTTGTTTGAGTCATTTCTACAACCTTCAACTTAAGTTGGTTTAATGATATTGACAAGCTGCATTCCCCCATTATTAGAATCTATTCATAGGCTATTACATTTTCCTCCTCTATCAACGTGCTTTTGGTGGCCCCATTTTCCTACTTTAAGTATATCCATTCAAATGGTCAAAAATAGAGCTTAGAGGTATGTGAAATCTTTAATTTATCGTCTCCGGGACCTAAGATACTATCAAGTTTATATAGAATATACAAAAATATATTTATATTCTTATATATTCTTATATCGTGTTGACCCCTTATTTTCATATTAGCTCCTTGTAAAAATAAGTATCTTGTTCAACTACTTCCATGGCTTCCTCCAAAGTTTCACTTGTCCATCATGCCCCCTGAACTTGAGGAAGCCCCAATACAAAAAGTACCCTAGGCTAGTCGGTCTCATGCAACATTCATGACATCAACTAACCCGGGTTACTTTTTGTGTTAGGGTTTCCTTGGGTTTAAGGGGCATGATTTCAAGTTCTAAGGGCACATTCTCCTTGTTGTCTAGCCCTATGGTGCCACTCCTCCGTCTATAGGGCATGATTTGTGTCATTTTCCTCTCCTAACCCTAAACTCTAAGGAGTTGGAGCTAAGTTCAAAGTTAGGCCCAAGTATAAGCACACTTATTGACTTCTTGAATTCAACCTAAGAAGATAAGAAATGAATTAAGGTTGAAAAATTTGCAAGCGCATGCTCCCAAAAAAACCCAGTAGATGTAATGAATTTGTAGAAATCCTTGAAATCTTTCCACATCAATGTGACATTTATTGTTTCCATGCAAGCCGTGAACCTCTTGTTACGTTCTGCTTGAACTTGCAAGAATTTGGTATGTTTTGGTTGTGTTTAAACTCTAGAATTTATTTTTGCACAATGTTTAAACCAATAAAAAGTAGATATTTCTTATATGTCTTTGCATACATATAATCTATGATTTATGTCCTCACATTTCATCTAGGGGCTAGTATTGCTACTGCTTACTTTTTCAGCTCCTTGTTTTTTATCAAATCTTCCCCCTTCACATCTAACCTTAATCCTAGCCCTAATCTTGAACTTTAACCCTATTTAAATTTGAATTCCCTCTAATTTTTAACTTCTTGTTTGTGATTAGATCTTCCTTTTTTGCATTTAATCCTAATCCTACTTTTGATTCAAAACCTTGACCTTCTTCAATCTCTACTTTGACATGTATTAAAGGTGTTGCTTTTACATTTAGATTTGAATTCCCTCTATTTTTTAGCTATTTGTTTTTTATCAGATTCTTTTTATGTGCATCTAACCTTAAACCCAAACCTAATCTTGAACCTTGACCTTGCTTTATTTTTACTTTGACATGCATTAAACATGTTGCTTCTATAATCATATTTGAATTCCCTCTAATTTTAGCTTTAAAGTGTTGCTCTTTTCCATGTTCTACATGTAGACATCTTAACAAAATTACATTAGGAACTAAAAGTTCTAAAAAAGATTATAACTTATCCTCCATGTGTTTTGGTAAGGAAGATGTTGTTGTTATAAATGTTATTTAAGAGTTCTGTCCAATTTTGTTAGAGTTGCAACCAAATTGTTGCCTTGTCCAAATTTTGGAAGGAAAACCAAAATGCTAATCTTGGGAAAAAACTCTTCTTTTGGCATATTAATAAATGTTATTGTTTTCCAATGTGTGTTTTATGTACATTTTAGGGTTTGGGATTGTGTTTTTTAAAGGTGAATTGGAATTCTTTAAATGTGCAAGCCCCCACCCCTAAACCAAACCCTCAAACCCTTGTAAATGTTCCATACAATGTCGTAACCCTAGCCTTGGGCTCACGACCAAGGCAAGGGCTTGCGAAGATGCGGGCCAAGAATGAGCTCAAGAGTCACATTTCATGCTCCCATGAGTGCGAAAGAGTGCGAGGGAATGAACCTTCACACTCCCAAGTGAACTCCCATTTTGGGAGTTGGAGTCCCAATGGACTTCCAAATTTTAAAGGTCGATTGTAGGGGTCAAAACTTATTGGATTGAGACGTTTTTTCAATCATTGGAAAGCTCTTGGGACGTAGATGTTTGAAATGGGCTTGCATCACCCATTTGGACACCTGAAACATAAGTTATGGGCAAAAGAAAAGCTGAAAGTTAAATTGACAATTTGACTCTCGACCACTAAAAGTCAGGAATCACCTCGATTTCCTTGTGTGCATGTGGCATGCGACATACCATTGAAAAGCTATCGACAAGGCTTACAACTTTGCTTTGGACCTCATCTCAATCAGAGATATGTAGACAAAGTTATGGGCCTTCAAAGTCGCGGGAGTCCCAACTTTGGGAATTTTGGGACTCTTGGGACAAAATGTCATTTGGATGTGGACCTCGTGGAGAGGCACATAGTATATTATAAGGGGGAAGGTGGAGACTTTTGCCAAGTCCGGGCCGTGGTGAGTCTTGTGAGTCCGAGTTTGTCCATGATTTGTTTTAGCACCAAAATTGTTCAAACTATGCACTAACCAACTTGTGGTTTGGTTTGTGCAGGTTTATGTGAATAATTGATGCTTATCACTATTCCTAGTCCCCATCCTGGAACTCCAGCACGCCCCTTTACCCCCAAAGTGTTGCGAGCCAGGGAATGTGCCCCAACTCTTTATTCTTCCGTTATTTTCATTTCAAACTCACGTTTGAATCTATAAAGGAGGTTGGGAGCGCGTCACTAGAGCTCCAACATGCCCCTCTACCCCGAAGTGCTGCGAGCTAGAAAACATGCCCCAACTTCCTACTCTTCCTCTGTTTTCATCTTAGATTCACATTTGAGTCCCTTGAAGAGGTTGGGAGTGCATCATACAACACCCATTACTAACCCTCACAAATTTGCAAAGTGAAAACATGGGTTCAAACTTGGCAAATTGTTTAAAAAAATCTATAAATCCATTCACAAAGACTCATCTCCGAACAACCAAACCAACACCAAACACATGGGTATTTTTTTGGGTCAAGGAAGCATGCACAACTATTCATCTTCATATCCTCTAGCGCACACCATAATCCCTAAAGGTGCTTAATTTTTTTAAAAATCATTTTGGAACTACCTTCCACACCACACCGATCTGAGAAAAGCCCCCCTAAACAGTAGAGGCCAAAAATCAGAACACTAAAAAAATTTGCCAAACAATCAATAATAAATACATAAATGAACAATGAAAAGATATTGACGAGCCACTCTCCGGGTGTTCACCCACCAGCCCATGAACGGCAAAGGGCCTCTCTACCCTAGTAATGAAAGAAATTCAAGCAAAAAAAGAAAAGAGCAAATTGAAGGAAAGACAGAGGAAATTATAGGGATGCATGGATACCATAGCCAATGGCCATTTGTAGCTACCCTAGTGGTTAGGAGAAGAGGCTCCAAAACAAGTGGTTGGACCTTCAAATCCCACCCGGGACCACATTCTTGAGTTCTGCTTGAGAGGAGTTTTGGCTCTGTTTGTTTGTATTTTGCTCGTCTTTTTGGCTCTGTTTTGTTTTTCGGAGGGGATATCCACGCACGTTGTCTCTTTTCGCAGCAGCGTTTCCGGCATCGCTGTGCACCTCTCGTCTTCTCGCTCACTATCCCCCCACTCTACCCAACCTCCTTCCCTTCCACTCCTCCCTTTTTTGGTTCAGATTTTCTTTTCTTTTTTATTCTTCTGTCTGTCTCTGTGAGGCTGAGAAGCTGGAAAAAGGAAGAGGAATGTGTGAACCTGCCACAAGTTGAAGAAGCTCTGAGAGGCTCTTGCTCTGCTCTGGTGAGTTGATTCGCTTTTGTTGTTGTTGTTGTTGTTTTTCTTCTTCTTTGTCTTAGATTTAGTGCAAGTTGGTTTGCAAACCCGTTCGTTTGCTGCTCGGTTTCTGAAGCTTCTTCTTCGGCTGCCGATATTATTTAACTCCGGATCTGGATTTGTTGAACGAAGTTTCCATGGAGAGGAGTTTTTTCGCTCGTTTAGCGGCAGAGCTATGCAAGAGTGCCATGCCGCAACTTGTGGATTTGATGGCTAGATGTCCAGTTCAGGAATATACATGTCGTTCACATTAGTAGTCCTTTCACAATAGTAGTCCTTTGCAGAGTTGCGGGATCTACTTTCTTGTTGCTTCCTAACTGTGACTAGGGTTGAGGACTTACAGAGCTTCAATACCTTTGTGAAATCTTTGCTGGTGAACAGAAATCTTCTCTCAGTGCAAAACCTCTTCTGAGAAGGCGGGGTTGGAAAGCAGGATGGCGCAGGCGGTGATAGCACCTTCTTCAAGCCATGGCTGTTTCTCATCATCATCATCAGTTTCTTCAAGACATGGCTGTCTAGCATCACCATCGTCATCATCAGTTGCGGCAAATTTGCCGACTTCAAGGCTATTGTCATCACAAGCTTGCAATTTGTCGGTCTCAGTCGCACAGGTCGCAAGTTGTAGGCGCTGTCAACGACGACTGGGGGCAAGGATCTTTGTGAAATCTCTGTATCAGGATGAGTCTCCGGTGCTGGAAGAAGAAGTTAAGCCCTTGCAACCGGCAGAACTGAATTTACCTCTGGAGATAACTCCTACAAGTCATGAAACCCTAGATAGCAGAAAAGGTTTGGAAACAGCAGGACAGATGTTGGGCCTTGGGAGCCGGCAACAGATGAAGGAGGCTTTGCAAGCAGCAAAGAAGAAGTATGGAAAGATGACAGTGTCTGAAGCATTGCAGGAAGCAAAGAAACGTGTGGGGAAATATGGATTGGCAAAGCTTGCATTGTTTGGAGGTGTAGCAAGTATTGGATTGTTGTTATCTGGTGCTGTTTTGACCTCTCTTGAGCTTTTGCCACTCGCCCCTGAAGCATTGCAAATTATTGGGGTTGCATACTCACTGGTTTTGGCGAGCCAATTATTGCAAGGAAAACCAGCAGAGTTTGCGGTCTCGCCGATCAAAGCAGTCCTGGAGCTTGTTGATAGTGGCAATGTCAATCCCCACAATCCAAAAAAATCCCTGATCTCCTCCCTCGACAATTCCAGCACCCCAGATTCTTCTTCTTCTTCTTCTAGTGGTGCTGCTCCTCCTCCTCCTCCTCCTGCTGCTGCTGCTAAACCTCCTCCTACTCCTGCTGTTGCTCTTACTCCTCTTCCGTGCTCTTCTCTTTCATCACCTCCGCGACCTGGAAGTCCACCATCTCCAGTCCAGAATCTGAGCAGAAAAAAAACAAAAAAACCCAGACCGAAATCAGAAGTGAAAAAATTCGCGAAAAATGGAATCGAGCAGAGATCATCATCCTCACCAATCGAGTCCAGGAAAAAAAAATCGAGAAAAAAAACCAAAAAAAAAGCACTAGACAAAGTGCACAAGTGATGAATGCGCTTAGAACCCTGTCTGTAAATATAGTGATTAGCCACCATAGTACCATGGCAGCTTTGACACTAATTAAATTATCTGTACAAATGTTGAAATTTTTTATTAAAAAAAATCTCTTTGAAGAAAAAAAATTTATGAAGGAAAATAGAGAATCTATTGAATTTTTAAATTTTTTTTGACATGGAAATTGCAATTTTCAGTGACAAGAAGTTTTGAAAAACTGATGTGTGAGAAAATTTTGTATGATCAACTTACATATTTGATTTCGTATAATCCTTTGTATGGTCATTCTTAAACAATTTTTAAAAAAGAACTACCTGACTTCTTTCAAGTCTAACTACTTCACTTCTTTCCTAATAAACTATCTCATTTAAAAAATTATTATTATTATCTCTTTTTTTATAATTATTTTACTCTTTTCTTAATAATTATTTAACCCCTTTTTCCTACCGACCAACATTCATATATGAAAAAACAAATTGTCGTGCCTTTTATGTCCATTATCATTGCAACAAAATGCTTCCTTGTTTCTCAAGTGCTTTCAATGGATTTTGAGGGAACTCACTCATTCACTAAACAGTGACAAATGAACTGCATTCACATTTTGTAATAGTGGATATTTATATTAATTTAAATTACATTTTACATTGACATAAATAATGATGGACATTTGGAAACCATATGAAAACATAAGGAAAAAAAAAGTCGATCGTCATTGATGATGCACAAAAGCATAAAGTCGAAGTTTAATTTATTACATTACATTACATTATATTATATTAATTAATAGATATACATGTGTTTGAAGTTGCCCTCTTATTACAATTTGATTGAAGATGCCCTTGTATTACAATATTACAAATTGATCTTTAGTTCACTCAAGATAACTAAAAAAAATTAATTCAGACCATCAATTCCAACAATTTCATGAATTAAAATAAATAAATTCATGCTTACACAAAAACTTATTCTATTGAACATTAAATTTTTTGGTCCATTTCTAGTATTTATGTTGGTCCTTCAAAATACTCACAAACCTAACAAACCCTATTATTCTATTTTTTGGATGTTTTAGTTCATTAGTCCTTTTTGGGTGGTTGGGGTTCATCATTTTCAATGTTCTAGATTACATTCCAATCTATGATTTGTCTCAAATAATTTTTTTTTCTACCAAAAATTTCGAAATTTTCTTTATAAATGTGTCTTTTCTAGTGTAAATTTGACTAGCTTTTCTTTTTTTCAAAAACAAATCACCAAATTTTCAATATCACAAAGTTGGGGAAAAAAGAGAGAAAAAAGCAAAACCATGACCTCAAGGTTGTTATGTTATCTCCACAACTGAATGAATGAACAAATGAATGAAAATGAAATCAACACACAATTAGAATCCAACGAGGTCCAATGAATAGGCATTGGTCCCAAATTAAAATGTTGAAAAAAAATGCATGATCTTCTTTAATACATGAGTGAATTGACTAGGCTCCCCTCATATACCATTAATTTGGTCAAAGATTTATTTTTGAAAGTACCAAGGCTTGTTAGGCACTAATTAATTATTTTTCAGAAAAATGCCTATCTGCCATGTCAAAAATCTGAAAAGAACTCTCAAGCAATAAGCTTCATTATTTAGTATAATTATTAATTTTAAATTATTATTATTATTATTACAATTGGAAATAAATGACCATTTACATATATTATTATTAAAGGTCATTCACGGATGTGAATAACATCGCTAATAATGATGTAAATAATAAAATTTGTTCAAACTATAGTAGTTGCACTTGGTAAGTAGCCTACGTGGTTAGCCTATCTAGTGAGATATCAACAACACTATCACCTAATGATAGCCTATTGATATTCCAATATCACAAATTGATAAATCTTCAAATTTTGAATATTTTCACATTTTCCATCGACGATAGGTTATCACAATGAACTTCAAGTAGGTGAAATACCAATCTTCAAATCCAAGCTCCTAACCTTTGGTGTCAAAACACATTGAATGCATGCAAATTTAAGCTTCACATCTTTTCTTAAGCTACATTTTTTGCTTTGTCTTCATCTTTCAAAAGTTTATTGTGTTGCAAAAAATATTTTAAAAAACTTTTGTTGTAATACATTTCTTACATGAAAAAAAAAATCATGGAAGCACAAGAGGGAAAGCATTAGAGGCAAAGGTTCATTGAGAGAAATAAGCATTGCAACATGTCAAAGGCATGAGAATTGGGACCAAAGTGAAGTGATGATGCTAATAAAATGCATGCATAATGAAGATGCAACTCAAAATGAACTAATTGATCAAAGGGTGCACATGGTCCTTACTATCGTGTGATGCAATGAAATTGTGGAAGAGCCTTAGAAATTAGTGCACAATAAAATGCCAAAAATGGCAAAATATGTAGTAATTAAGGATAAATGAAATGGACTCAATTGAATTTAGGTTATAAGAAGTTCTCTAACTACCACAAGGGCACCAAACATCACACATCATTTTGAAAATTGACAACAAATGAACATGATAAGTGTCACTTACCTTGGTCCTTCAATAAAGATAATTATGATGTAAGTGAAACATTCCAAAAAGAGCACATCATCAACGTGACATTGCATTTGAAAGATTTACAAATTGAAGATGATAAAAATTACATCACAATAATTTTATACCTAAAACTAATATGCAGACTTTGTATCACAACAATCATTCACACAAGAAATTCTTGGCAAGGATTTCATGATAAGTGAAATAGTTCCAATGAAACAACCTTCAGTGAATGTCATCAAGTTGTCAAATGATTTTGTTCATAATCTACCAAGACATGACATCACACCTTTGTTGTGAATTTGTTGGATGTTCCAAGTGCATGTGTCATGCCTTCACAAGGTCTTTTAACAATTCCAATTGCACTTGACAACACAAGAATCAAGTAAAAGTACTCTAATCAATGCAACAATAAACAAGGAAATTGTGCAAGCAATGGATCACATCAACTTCAAACAATTGAAAATTGAAAACTATCACACCAATGTCCAGAGGCACGATATGAAAGACTAGTTAAAATACTTCAAGTAAAAAGACAAAAAATACACAAGATGAGCAAAAACATGGTGATTGTCTTATTTCAACTCAACACAATAATGTGTCACACCTTTCATCTAAGACAAATCACTCCTACCTACACCTCTAAAATTAGTTTTAGATAAGTTAAAAGAATAAATGGTTGGACATGACTTAAAAAATGAAATGTAATTTGCAAATGAGGTGATTCCAAAATTTGTTTGAACTTTTACAAAAATTACAACTTGTTAACAAGACATTCAATTCAAGATCATAATATAAATTGATTTTATTCAAGAGTAATATAATTAACATTCAAAATCAACAAGTTTTGTTCCATTAATAAGTTTTATGCTACATTTGTAACATCAAATTGAAAAATGTCAATGCATTTTCCATGGCCTATTCCCCAAGTGTTGTTCTAAAATAAACATTTGATCTATTTTTGAAATTTCAAATCCTTGTAGTTTAGGTTCAATATCATTGTCAATTGTTGGTTTTGCAATTACATCATTTTTTTGGTTTTTGACCCTAATTAGGTTGACACACATAGCTACAAAAAAAATTTAGATCTAATTGAGCCATGAACCTCAATTTCAAGGTTCTTATTATTCAAGATCCTATTATAAAGGATAGAACAACAAACAATTACATCAAGTAAAAACAAAACATGCAATTTGGTTTTTTTAAATAATTTTTTGAAGTTTAAAAAAAAAATAACAAACAAATTTTCCATGACATTTCTTCCACAACATAGATAATTTTTGTGAATTGCTTCAAGAATAGTATGTCAAACATTGCTAGTTTGTTTGTGTGGATCATCAACCAAAGAAACAAAAGGTAGCCCTTATCAATAATCAGATATGGTTTGATTTCTGCTTAACTTCTATTGATATGAAACATTTTTTTTTCCCTTTTGGTACAAGTTGGAAAGGCACAAAATTCTAATATCATTCATTGAACCAAATAATCCAACAAACATCCCAAAATTTCTTCCCACAATCAACCATAACTTGTCATTACAAATTGTAAGATCATAACAAAAATAGTCCCTGATGAAAGGACCTTGAGGCTTTTAGATATGGATTTGAATTACATCTATGGCACCATGAATAGAAGGTAGACCAAAAAATTCTTTGAACCCATTTGACACTTCCACCAAGTCTTTTTGTTTTGACCATTAGAATTGATTTTTGAAAACCACATTCATAGCATAAATGAATTCTTGCAAAACCAAATGAATTTTTGCCTTGTCAATATTGAACATTTCATTGCAATAAAACGAATATACATCAATGAACAAGTTTATATAGAAAATACACAACACAAATTCTCACATGTACAACACATTTATATCTTAGGTCTTTTTGCATCAAGTGTTTCAATTTCATGGTTAAACAAGACACAAAATCCCCACTTGCTTTGAAGTGTTCAATCCACCTTGAATTTTCATATTGAATCATTAGAGTATGTGAATACATACCAAGTTGTTGACTTGGCTTTCACCCAATCACCAAGGTCCTTGTTTAATAAAAATTCATAAAACTAATAAAACATGTATTATTGTAAAATCAAAGAATTCACCATAGTGTAAAAGCACGTTTTTCTTTCAAGAAAATAAGATGGAAATTGACACCAAATGATTTTGATTCATTTTCATGGCACATGTGAAGACAATTGTGCACCTACAAAATGACCTAAATGAAATACACCAACAAAGTGAACTTTAATGGTCTAATATTCAAAGAACATCATATGGAAACAAATTGATAGAAGACTTATAGGAACAACACATAACAAATGCTAAAAAATAAAAACAAAAATGTGGAACAAAGATGCAAACAAACAAACAACATAAAGAAAAAATCAAGCAAGTGGAAGTAGGTGGAAAATGTAACATGAACATTAGTAGGGAGAACATGTGAGTCAATTACAAGGATAAACAAAGTGAGCATGTAGAAAATGTGTTGTAGATTGAAAAATAATAAGGAGAACATGTAGAAAAGAAATGTGCATAAGTTTGAAAGAAGAAGGTGCACAAGCAAATGATCCAATGAAGTAAAATCTTGAAATAAACAAATGCAAATGTGAAATGAGTAATAAGCGTGCAAAAGAATGAAATAAGATTGAAGGTCAAAATGAAATGACTAGAAAGGCAAAAATAGTTGACATTACTTTTGAACAAAGAAAATAAACAAAATGATATTTCATGAATGTAAGGCCACTAATGTACAACTTTTAAAACAATGATAAATTTTTTAAATGATAACTATTGTTATAACTTTTGTGGATAGCCTTAAAACCTTAATTATAGATGTCCACCTAATTATAACCAAGTAATTTTATAATTAATTTACCTTTATGTGTGAAGAAGCCTTTAAACACCTTGTTGAAACCAATTTAAATACCATAGAAGTTGAATTGGTGGTGTCAAGATTTGGATAGAAATGGCCAACCCATCCCCACCTTGATCATTTATATTAAACCATTAAAAAATGGGGCACACCCCACCACTAATTGTTTCAATGACAAATTATTATATATTCAAATGTCAATTCATTTGGTTCTACACTTCTAGTTTTTAAAAATAAAATTGATATTGAAAATTTTATTCCAAAATTAGGAAAATTAATTATATTTACATTTTAAAACATTTTTTTCCAAAAAGAAATCAATTTTTTCATCAAGAAAATGACAAAATTTGTCCCAATAAATCAATTAACACACTCATTGTTCTCCTTTTAAATAAAAATTAAATACTTACCATTCAATGTAAGGTCCCTTTGAATATGCATTGTCTTTCACTAGTCTTAGTATGTTAATGAAATGATAAGGTAATGAATAAAAATGCAATAGAACATCATCATGTAGCAAATCACAATCTTGTATAATTTTTAGAAGTAATAAATAAACAAAATGAATGGAATAAAATAGTGAAAATTTTACTTTACATATAGTATTTTTTGTGTCTCTCCGCAGCACCTACATCCGAATGGTTTTTTGTCCTGGGATTCCCAAGGAGGAGTCCCGAAACTGTCCCGGTTTGGACTCCCAAGACCTTGTGAGGTCATAACTTTTTGCTTAGACCTCCAATTGGGATGAGGTCTAAAGAAAACTTGTAGCTCTCCTAGAGAGCTTTCCAACAATGTATCGCACTCCACCTACACACACCGGGTTCAAGTCAATTCCCAACTTTTAATGATCGGGAGTCAAACTGCTAGTTTGACTCCCGGCCCTTCTTTTTGCCATAACCTGTGCTTGAGATGTCCAAATGACCCATGAAAGCCCATTTTTGACATCTACACTTTGATAGTTTTCCAATGATATAAAAAACGCCCCAATGCAAGGTGTTTTGACCTCTGCAATCGAATTCTGAAGTTTTGGGGGTCTTGGAGGATTCCCAAGTCCCAATTTCGGGAGAGTGAGTTTCATCCTCACACTCTTTCAAGGTAGGGTTGCGACATCCTCCCCCACCAGAAGAAAAGGTCAATGTCCTCATTAACATTTAGAATTTTTTTCAAAAATTGCAATTGCTTTCTTTTGGATCCTTGGCCATCATTTGCCGATTTTTCGGTAGGACCTTGCCTCAAACTAACGTAGGCATCCCCAAGTTTCCAACACTTTCTTGGCAAGTCCAAGGGGGGGTCTCATAAAAACCCTTAACCTTTGCTTCATCAAAAGACCTAAACTAGCTTAATTAACAAAGCCCTCATTTGGGAGGCCATTGTTTTAACCTTCCCTTTATGAAGAATTCAAGTCAAGTCAAATCTTGACCTAAGCTACTTGATATGACTCCTTTCCCCACTTTGTGCCTTGATCAAAACAATCAAGTTTTAACTAAAAGGTTTGCTTATCAAGGTACAAGAAGTAACATTTGGGTTCTACAAAAACCCAAGACCCAAACTACACGATTAAAGTACGCGAACGGGGTCATGACTTCCCGCGTTGGCCGCCACTACCAACCAACCCTTTGGGATGCACTTAAAGCTTATGCATGTCCTTGCAAGCTCACCTTGCTTGCCTCCTCTTTTGGGTCAAGGGTACCCTAAACCCCAAGGTAGGAGTTCAATTTTGATTTAAGCCTATGCAAGAAAGTTCCATTTGTCCAATGTCAACTTGACAACTTTATTTGTACTTATACATTATTTTTGTGATATAATCTCTTGGAAGTTTTTAGCCTTCATTTCATTTGCAACTTGATGTGGTACATTTTATGTGACTCCCTGCCCCACTAAAAGAAAGGCGATGTCCTCATCACGTTCTACATCTTTTCTTTGTGGGTCTAGTGTGGAATTCCTCTATGGCTTCTTGGGCATGTTCCATATTGGATTCATTCACCCAAGATGCCTCTATTGGATGGTATCCTTTCCACTTAATTAAGTATTCTCGCTTTTGTCCTTTTAGTTGCCTTGATTTGAGCACGGCCTCCACTTGAAATTCTGGTTCATTATGAACCAAGTCTGGTGGGGGCCTTGAGTTGTGCTCTCAATTAGGTTTTGAAGCATCGTGGGTGATCGGCTTCAAAAGAGAAACATGAAATGTGGGGTGAACTCTAAGATTTTCCGGTAGTTCTAACTTGTAAATGTCGAAAAGTTTCTTTTCTAACATTTTGAATGGGCTCGCATATGGGCCCAAGAACTTATGACTCAAACCTTTTAGCAATCGAAAATTCTTAATGTTCAACCACACTTCATCCCCTTCTTGAAACTTCACCTTTCGTTGGGACTTGTCCACAAAATCCTTGTACCTCTTATGCGCCTTTTCCAAGTTGGTTTTTGCCATCTCCCACAAGTGTTGCTTCTCTTCATCAAGTTATGTGACCATGGGCACTTCCTCACTTGCATCACTTGGGGGTTGACCGACCCAAGTTGTGGGCACGATCGGCAATTTGCCCGTCACCATTTGAAAGGGGGTGGCCCCCATTGTTGAATGTTTTGAATTGTTGTAACAAAACTCGACCAACTCCAAATGGTCCATCCAATCTTGTTAATCCGTCGTCACATAATTCCTTAGGAATTGTTGGATGACCAAGTTCACCCTCTTGGTTTGTCCATTCGTTTGGGGTCAAAAGGATGTGCTCATCTTGAGCTCTGACCCCATGCGCTTTCATAAGGCTCGCCAAAACTTGTTCGTGAACTTTGGGTTTTAATTTGAAATTATGTCCTTTGGAAGGCCATGATGCTTGAACACGTGTGTGATGAACAACCTTCCCGTCTCTTGGGTTGGGGCACTATCTTTGGTGGGAATGAAATTTGCCATCTTGTTAAATCGATCCACCACCACCATGATGACATCAAAACCCCTTGATGGTGACAAGCTAACCATGAAATCCATGGACACACTTTCCCATGGTCCTTCAAGAATCGGTAATGGTTGTAACAATCATGTTTGCTTCTTATTGAATGTCTGATTTTGTTGGCATGTCAAGCAAATCTTCACATACTCTTTTGCATTGTCTTTCAAGTTGGGCCAATAGTAGGATTTCTTGAGGAATGTTGTGGTGCGCTTTGCACCGCCATGGCTCGTGAACGGCCCATCATGACATTCCTTTAAGAACACATCCCTTTTCCTCCCTTTTGGAACATAGAGTCGATTTTGCTTATATAACAATAGTCCATTTCGCAGGTGGAAGTGTGACTTGATTCCCTTTTGAATGTTTTGCCTCACGTCCTTGGCGAATTCGTCACGACGACTTGCAAATCAAACTTCTTTTTGAAATTATGTTTCCCCCACATACACCACTTTAAGTTGGTGTTTTCGATTAAGAGCATCGGGCACCACGTTCTCCTTCTCGGGCTTATGTTGAATGTCCACATTGAACAAGGCCAATGTGTCTTACCATCTCACTTGTTTTGATGACAACTTTGGTTGAGTGGCAAAGTACTTCAATGTTACATTGTTGGTCCACACCACCACATTTTTGGAGCCTATATAATGGCCCTAAATTTTGAGACAATGTATGATTGCCCACATTTCCTTCTCATTTGTTAGCCACCTTCGCTCTATCTCACTTAACTTCTTGCTCTCGAATGCCACCGGCCTTCCATCTTGCACTAGGACTCCTTTAATCGCAAAGTTGGAGGCATTATAATGGATCTCAAAATCTTTGTCAAAGTCGGGTAACTTTAACACCGACGCTTTCACCAAAATGCCTTTTAAGGTTTCAAAGGCCCCATTGCATGCTTCATCCCATTCGTAAGTTTTGGAAGACTTCTTCAAAAGGTTTGTCAAAGGTGCGACTATTTTCGTGAAGTTTTTGATGAACTTCCGATAGTAAGAAGCCAATATTTAAAAAGATCTTAAGGTCGGAATTGACCTAGGTGGTTCCTAATCCAAGATTGCCTTCACCTTGTGATCATCCATCTTCAAACCTTCTTACGTGATCCTATGCCCAAGGAAGTCCACTTCCGTCACCCTAAGTTTGCATTTCTCAAACTTGGCATACAATTTGTTTTCCTTTAACTTTTGGAACACTTTTCGAAGGTGCTCCACATGCTCTTCCATAGAGTCGCTATAGATTAAAATGTCATCTATGTATACGACGATGAAATCATCAAACCATTCCTGGAAAATGTCATTCATGAGAGTGCAAAATGTGGAAGGCGCATTAATGAACCCAAAAGGCATCACCAAAAACTCGTATGAGCCATACCTTGTGCGGTAAGCAGTCTTTTCTTCATCGCCTTCTATAACTTGAATTTGGTAATACCCCGAACGTAGGTCAACCCTACTAAACACTTTAGCTCACAAGAGTCGGTCAAAGAGATCATCAATCCAAGGTAATGGGTATTGGTTCTTCACCGTCACCTTGTTGAGGGCTCTATAATCCACACACATCCTCAATGTCCCATATTTCTTGTGAACAAAAAAGATGGGTGCCCCATATGGCCATTCACTAGGTTTAATGTATCATTTTGTGAGAAGTTCTTCGAGTTGAACTTTAAGTTCTTTCAACTCCTCATGGCTCATTTGATATGGGGATTTGGCGAGAGGTGCCACTCCCGGCATCACCTCGATTACGTGATCAATTCATCTTTTCGGGGGCAAGTCCTCGGTCAACTCTTCGGGCATCACGTCCAGGAACTCATCTAAAACTCACTTAATGCAATTCGGGGAAGTCACTAAGTTGGTGACTTCCTTGGGCTCATACTCATCCAACACCCGCATCACACACAACATGCCGTAACTTCCCACACATTCTTTTTCCCAGGTTTTTCCTAACATAAAGTGGATGGTCAATCCACCCACACAAGGCGCTTCGTGTGCTTTCACCGTGTGATCCCACTTTTGGACGAGATTCTAATTAGTCTATTGTGCCTTTCTATGAGCACATTGTTTCAGGTGATGAATTCCATTCCCAAAAATTAATCCATTCCTCCTAAGGTGGAAACCAACAAGTCCACCTTTCCTCTCCAATTTCCTAGTTGGAGAGGCATTTCCTTTGTTTGTAACGTAGTGGGATGGGGAACCCCATCCTTGAAGTGCACTTCAATGGGTGCCTTGAGTTCTTCCAAATGGATATCCATCCTTTCAATGTTTTCTCTGGTTATGAAGTTGTGAGAAACCCATGTGTTCAAAAGACATAACACATTCCACTTAGCAATTTTCCCCTTCAAGAAAATGAGTCGATTGCATTCAGTTTGGGCTAGGTTGGTGTTGAAGGCAATTACCTTAGAGCCCCCATTCCCTGGTTTGGACTTGGGACAATTTTTGGAATAATGTCCCACTTCGTTACAATTGAAGCATGCTCCCTTAGGCTTCACACTAACATTTCCCTTGGGTTGGCTCCCTTTGAAGGGAGCCCCTTTCTTCACAAAATCTCCCTTGGGCTTGAACCCTAAGCCTTGGAATTGTTTAGGCTTTTCCTTCCTTGAGCTTCCTTGCCCTCAGTTCCATTCTCCTTCATGGCGTGGCTTCTTGTGAAGAAACTTGTTGTCCTTCTTGAACTCGGATTTTTCAACCCATCCCACATCCAAAAAGCCTTCATGATGGCTTTAGATAGTGAGGAGGGCTAGTTTTCCTCAAACTTATGCTTGGCCCAAGTTGGAAGCCCCATCACAAATTAGCACATGCAATCCAGCTCATGCATGTGCCGGATCTCAAACATGAGTTCGGAATAAACCCTCACATATTATCGCAAGTTGTCATTTGTGGCATTCACAAAGTCGCGGAGTTTGCACTTCGAGATGTAGTCGAAATTTCTTGGAATAAATTTGGATTTGAAACGTTCCTTAATGAATTCCCAAGTGTAACCATGGTTCTTCCCCTCCTTTTGTTTCAATGTCCTCCACCATGTGGTAGCATAACCTTTCAAGTAGGATTAGGTAAGCTTCACGACCGAATGTTGTCCAACCTTGGCGACATGTAAATAATCTTCCATTTTGGTAAGCTAAGCATCCACAACCTTTCGGTCGCGAGCACCATCGAAGTTCCCAGGTTTGGCCGGTTGAAATCTCGCATTCTTGGATGATCCTCCTTTGAGGGCCGTAACCAATTTGTTGAAGTTGGGCCTATTCATTTTGAGGAGGACTTCCCATTGTTCCTGGGTGAATAGGACCGAGCTTCGTTGCTCCTTTTCACTTTCGGGCTCATCTTGGTCCTCTCAGGTTTTTGGTTCCTCCTCCCCAATTGATTCCAGTGGGATTATTCGGCCTTTGATGGGTTTTTCCAACATGGTCTTTTGTGCTTGCTTATGGTTCTTCTTGGGTGCCATCCCAAACTCCCAAGAAGTGAATCAAGCTCTACCAGAGCTCTAATACCAAGTGACGCGCTCCCAAGTTCCTAATTATACCCAAGAAGGGTCTAAGTTACTGAAATAGCGGAATTATGAGGAACTCGGGGCACGTTCCCAACTCTCAACACTAGAAAGGGTAAAGGGGGCGTGCTGAAGCTCCGGGATGGGATTAGGAAGAGTGACAAGCTTTAGTTACTTATTGAAAACTGCATCAAACCAACTAACAAGTTGGTTAGTTCACTTTTTGGAGCACCTTTAATGTTAGGACAAGCCACAGGCAATTTTGGACTCATAAGACTCACCACGGCCTGGACTCGAGGGAAGCCACCACCTTCCCCCATATAGTATTCTCTACGTCTCTCCGTGGCACCTACATTTGAATGGTTTTTTTTTTCCAGGACTCCCAAGGAGGAGTCCCGAAATTATCCCGGTTTGGACTCCCGGGATTTTGCGAAGTCATAACTTTTTGTTCAGACCTTCGATTGAGATGAAGTCTAAAGCAAACTTGTAGCTTCTTAGAGAGATTTTCAACGATGTATCGCACTCCACTTGCACACACCAGGATCGAGTTTATTTATGACTTTTAGTGGTCGGGAGTCAAACTGCCAATTTGACTCCTGACCTTTCTTTTTGCCATAAGGTGTGTTGGAGATGTCCAAACGGCCCATGAGAGCCCATTTTCGATATCTACACTTTGATAGCTTTCCAATGATATAAAAAACGCCCCAATATGAGGTGTTTTGACCTTTGTGATTGAACTCTGAAGTTTCGGGAGTCCCGGAGGACTCCCAAGTCCCAATTTCGGGAGTGTGAGTTTCATCCTCACACTTTCTCAAGGTAGGGTTGCGATACTTAGTCACCAATGCCATTAGTTACGATATGCTCATTGGGTGAGAGGCCCTGTTTTTAGCAGGTTTCACAATTGACAATTGGTTCAAACATGCGTACTACCAAATTGATTAGGAGACTACTTGCCACCACTTGGGATGCATACCCCTTTATTTACATAGGAACCATAGTTCTATGGCTCACCATTGTATGCTTAAAGAAACACACACCATTTCCTACATCCAACAAGTTAGCCACAACTGGATAGAGGGAGATGAAGAGGAGACAACTTACGCCTAAACTATTGAAAGCTTGAGGATGGTTCCTACTGACATTCAACATGGACCAAAGGTTTTATAGAGGTTCAAAGCAACCCATGAGCCTTTGGTCAAATTTTTGTTTAGTTTTAAGAACATGATGAACCATGGGACTAATTAAACCAATACTTCATCAACTAATCACCTGGACACCACCTAAGGATGGGGTTACATTACTAGAGCTATTTGGTGGTATTAGTATAGGTTTCGAAACCCTACTATAGTCAGGGATGGTGGTTCAAAGGTATTTCTATGTAGACATTGATTATATTGCAAGGCAAGTGGTGGCATCGAGAATGATTGAATTCATAACTAGATTTCCACAACAGTTTATAACCATCGCATGGAAAGCCAGTTTCATTTTCTTGCCCTTTGACATACAATTAATTCAGAATAATCATATGGAATTACTTGGCCCCTTGGACTTCATCATTTTAAGTTAGGAATGTCAAGGATTTTCAGCGGCTGGATTTGGAGAAGGCTTGAGTGACACAAGATTCGGTCTCTTCACGGACATGGTATAATTGATCACCTGGGCTTAATACATTTATCTTATGTTTGGTTATGTAATTGAAAACACCCATTTTCAGCTTGACCAAAGGGAGAGAGTCCAGGAGCATTACATGTTGGACAAACATTACCTTGGATAGCCGTTCCTACTTGATGCGACATAATGCGATTCCTGTGCGCACTGGTTGTGCAACTGGTGGACCAACTTTACACCATTTTCAATTTTGCAATTGGCTCTAAAATACACCATTAGAAACCCTAACCTATAGGTTTTTCACATATTGGATGATCAGAGCTCCTCCCAACTAGTTACAAGGCAAGAGAAACCTTTTTGGTTTCTTGCGAACACAATAGGAAAACCAAGAGGTGCTTGGCCCACCTTTGTTTCCTTCCCAAGAGCACACACCTTTCAGGGAGATGGACTAGGCTTAATTTATCATCATGTTTCAGCCACTCGGGATGAACCAAGCCCAAAAAAAAGAAAAATGGTTATGGGGTTCCAAACTAGCATTACTAGTCACACTAAGGTGACTAGATTGGAGTGTAACGCTTTACTAAGGAGAGGCATGGACCTGAATTCCCTTACATGGTTGTTGGTAACCTGTGTATTCTTTCAAATGTACACAATACCAACACTAATTCAATTAGCTTATAGTTCTAACGATGCGACCACATGGCACCTCGACCTAGTACACTTGCCTATTTTCAACACTCTACACTTCATTTTTAGTGTTAGGGGGAGGAGGTGCCATGTAATTTGATTCAAGTTGTTTTTGATACCTAGAAGTATATCAGCTTCTAAAGAAACAATTACAACCTTCTATGAATCTGTGCAATTGGATAGTGGATAACCCAATACACCAGGTTCTTCAAACACACTTTTCAACTCCATTCTATGTGTTTCCAACTACCTTTTCGTTATGGGGAACTAGCTCACCAAGAAGGACAGACACCAAGTCACATACTTGTTAATTAAGTATGAAAATGTGTTCGCATACTCAATGAAAGACTTAAGTAGGTGTAAGACCATGTAGTTCTCTATAAACCTTACAAATGAGACACCCATCTATCGAAGGAGGCATAAGTTGAGCAAACATGAGTGAGAATTAATAGATGAAAGATGCAAAGAGCTCTATGAGGCTAGTTTCATTTAGCCATCAAGTTTTGATTTTGCAGCCGTTATAATAATGTTAGCAAAGAAAATTCAGTTAGATTATGGATTAAAAAAAAGATGTGCGGGGCTTATAGGCCTTTGAACCTAGTTACACCTTAAGACAAGTACCCCATGCCCATCCCTGAAGAACTATTTGATAACATTGGAGACTTAAACACCTTCATAACTGTGGATCTAAGGCAAGGTTCAACCACATTGTGTTCACTGTGAAGGATCACAAGAAAGCAACATTCCATGGAAGCAATAAGTTGTGGGAATGGCTTGTGATGCCGTTTGGATTGAAGAATGCACTTGTCTTCTTTCAACGAATCATGGACCAGATTTTCGAAGGGGCAGATTTCCTGAAGTGCTACATAGATGATGTCCTAGTGCATAGCAAAGGAACCCTACAACATTTGGCTCATTTTGAAAAGTTATTCAAGAGGCTCCATGAAGTCAATATGAAGATCCATCCTAAAAAGTGTGAGTTTGTTGTCACTTCAATAGTCTACCTTGGACATAGAATTTTGCCAAATGATATTATGGTTCATTGGACTAAAGTAGTAGCCATTTTGGAGATGCCCAATCCTACTGATGTTCACATTTTGAAGAGCTTCATTGGACTATGTAATTAGTATAGGATTTATGTCCAAGACTTTAATACTATTGTTCATCCTCTCTATGCATTGTTAAAAAAAAATGTTGTTTGGACATGAAGTGAAGAGGTTCAGGAAACTTTCGACACATTAAAGGAAAAGCTTTCAGAGTTCCCCATTCCGAGAATATCTAATTTTAGCAAAGTCTTCATTCTACACACTAACTGTAGTGCTTTTGGTATTGGTGTTATTCTTGGCCAATTTGATGAAAAAAACAAGGAATATGTTATTGCCTATGCATCTCGAAGTAACAATAAGGCTGAGAGGAACTATCTTCATACGAAGGGAGTGTATTGTTATTGTATGGGTCGTCATACATTTCAGGCCCTATCTTTATGGCACCGAGTTCACTTTATATACTGACCACCAGCCTATCAAGTGGTTGATGACCAATGACAAACTTACTAGTAAATTAACTTGTTGGGTGTTTATATTTCAGGAGTATGAATTCAAGGTTATTCACCGACCTGGTATTACACATCAAAATAAGGATACCATGTCGCGAAGACCCCTCATTACTTCTGAAGATTTCGTAGAAGCCAGGCAAGACTTTGACCAGATTCTAACAATACATGTATCTTATGCATTTAGTTATCTTGCACTACTGCAATGTAACCTGGTTGAGCATCCCATTGTGGATATATGGGAGGATTTGGACACTTTGAGGTTTCTTCAACATGGGGAATACCCTCCCCAAGTTACATCAAGTCATCGGGATTGCATACAACAACGATCGAAACACTACTCATGGAGGGATAATCACATCGTCCAATGTTTACCACAAGGCGACAGTGTGGTTCTTCCACCACATGAATGGCCTGGACTTATTCAGAAAATACACTTGGAGTTTGGACACTTTGGAGTTAAACGTACTTATAGCCTTTTCGCTCTTCATTACCATTGGAGAGGTATGTATGTTCAAGTTCGAAACATCATTGCTAGGTGTGAACAATGTGATAGAGTGAGAACTTCCTTTTCCTTTTGATAGCTCAAGCATTTTCCACTCCCTATTCAGGGCATGTTCTATCGTTAGTCATGTGATTTAGTTGGAGAATTACCACAGGCCTCCAAGGGTAATGTCTACATCATGATTATGATTGAACATTTTAAAAAATGGGTCGAACTTGTTGCGTTGCCGAACAAGTCATCACATAACACTAGCCAAATTTTCTTACAACAGTTCCTAAATAGGTTTGGGGCTTGTGCTGAGTGCCTTATTGATCAAGGATCATAATTCCGAAGATAATTCCAAGACCTATTTGACCATGTTTTCATTGACCATTGTCGGACTTCAAGGGATCATCCCCAAGCTGATGGCCTTACAGAGAGGATGGTTTAGACATGCAAGAAGGGACTTTGGAAGATTTGCCTCACTAGGAACAAAGAGGATTGGGACTTGGCCCTACCTTACATCGCCATGGGTTACAGGATGTCCAAACACGCCTCTTTGTCTCATTTCTTTCTTTATTTTCTATTTTTTGGGAGACATCCCATTCCACCCTCTTCCATTGTTGTTAAAATGGACTAGGTTGTGGACTTGGACTCCCTAGCCACTTGGGCTAGGGTCATTGCAGAGAGGGCTACTATATTCAGGAGGGTTATGTCCATGGCCATGGAGAACTTGTCCATTGCACAACATCAAGACACCTTATGGTATGCACACACACGAGGTGGTAATTACAAACTAAAGGTGAGACAAATTGATGTTGGTGATTTTGTGTTTTTTCAGCGGCAATCTAATGATACTTTGGACATTTCTTCCAGTCACATTATCTTGAAGATTAAGGCGATCAAGCCTTCAGGTGTGTTGGAGTTACAAGGAGCTGACGAACGCACAATTTGGGATCATTCCAAAAACTGTGCACCCTGCCACCTGCTGAACTTGGATCCTACCATCATCATGTTGACTTGGACCCCTCCATTTGACTATCTGTGTCAAAGTATGTCAGAGGACATATGATGTTGATTAGATGTTGTTTTGCGATAATTGCAATGGTGGATACCATCTCTTTTGCCTTAAGCCAAAGCTCACTCAAATTCTTACCAGCATTTGGTATTGTTCATTATGTTCTCCTGCAACACCTTGATTTCTACTCAAACCATGTCACGCTTTTCCCGGCTCAGGTCTGGGGGGGATACATGAGAATTTCATCTTAGCCTCCTCTTATGCATTGTATATATATATATATATATATATATATGCGTGCATTTTTTTTTATTGATTAATTTTTGCTTTTGACTGGTTTTAATCCTTTTGTTCAGTAGAGTTTGCTATGGATTTACACCGTTACAACACCATGCATCACAACAGTACACGTCACAACACAAGAAAAATACCAAAATTAGGCTTGCACATCCTTATTTCAGCAATGAACTCCTTCGAATTTTGCCCTACACAAGATACATTAGGTATGAATTTTTTCTAACAATCGCTACATATCATATCCATTCTCCAAACTACTTTCCTTGAAATAAACAAGGTTTTTTTCCCAAACACTTAAAAGATAAAAGTAAAGCTAAATTAGTCTTTACATTTTACTTATACAATCATTTTAACTTTACAAAGAATTATGATCATATGGTAAAGATAATGATAAAGGAAAGAGTGTATTTTTTTCCCCCAATTTTGCTATGATATTCAAGTGGCAATCATTCATAAGATTATTTAGTTAAATTTGGCAATATTCAAAATATGAAAGTAGAAAAATCTTAGTTAAACAACCTTTCATGTTATAGGCAATTGTGACAATTTTGGACAAATTTTGAGAATTATTTTTCAGTTTTGACAATTATGTTTTAAAAAATAGAAATAAAAATAGCAATAGATATATATCACAAAATGACAAAATTCGTTGCAAAAGAAATCACTGAAAGGAGATGAAGGTTTTGAAAGGGTGTTTGAAAAGTTTGTACTTAAAAGATAAAAATAATGGTACAAGTAAAGTGAATATCCTTTTTTTCCATATCCATGTAGTTTGGTAGGGGAAAGGAATGAGGTAGTTAGGATTGGAAGATTCATTTGTAAGGTACACAAGATAATATTATAATGTCATATATGGCTTGAAACCATAGACTTTGGATAAATCTGGATAATATCACATGCCTTCATGAAATTACTTTTTCCTCCTCAAATTAAGTACACTAAGAAAAATTTCCCAATTTTTAAAGCATTGGGTAAAAAATTCCTATTGTTTCTAGAGAGCACAATATCAAGCGGAATTCTTCCTTCACAAAAGGAGAGAGTTTCAATTTTTGAAATGCCTCACCTCTTTTTTTTCCCTTTTTTTTCCTCATGACACTTGTCAGGTATCACAAAAATAAAATAAAAATAAAATAAAAATAAATTCTTAATTTTTTTGTGTGTTGGTGGTTTAAGTTAAGTAACACCCTTGGAGGTTGGGTGTTCGCAAAAATAAGCACTCCTTTGTGTTGGGTGGGCTTATTTCAAGAACACCCCATTCCTTAGGTGTAGTCACAATGGAGAAAAAGAGTGATCCAATTAAAGTGAGCCCCAAAATGGATAGTGGGATGAAGAATGGTAGTATGTTAATGAAAGAACTTTGGGCAAAAAAAAAAAAAAAAAAAAAAAAAAAAAAAAAAAAAAAAAAAAGGAAAAAAAAAAAAAAAGTGGAGAATAAGGGAGAAAGGGGGAAGAAAGAGGGGGGGGGGGGAAGGGTAAAGGAGGAGGGGGGAGGG
>Ga0116227_10002862_pt1 | contig 38880 bp, 20 predicted proteins | sample S1TSphgellanicum_FD_89693 | JGI IMG/M metagenome (GOLD analysis project Ga0116227, IMG submission 89693) | Host-associated microbial communities from peat moss isolated from Minnesota, USA - S1T2_Fb - Sphagnum magellanicum MG | ecosystem: Host-associated > Plants > Peat moss > Unclassified...
TCAGTTTGACTCCCGGCCCTTCTTTTGCCCATAACTTGAGCTGCAGATGTCCGAATTGCTAATGCGAGGGCATTTTCGATATCTACGTTTCAAGATCTTTCCAATGACATCAAGAACACCTCAATGCGAGGTGTTTTGCCCCTTGATGTCGAGCTCTGAACATTCGGGAGTCCCGGAAGACTCCCAACCTCCAACTTTTCCAAGTGTTGGGCTTCACCCCCACACTTGGCCAAAGTGGGGTTGCGACATTGGTTCTCTATTCCATACAACGGATTTCAATGAAGTAAGTCATTTGTTTAGTTTTCATTAGAGCAATAACTCCATATTTAAAGGCATGATCAGCTCTTAAACACGCAATACAATGGGCAATCTAATATTGACACAAACCACCAAACGTCATTCAAGCATAAAAAATGATAACTTTGATGTTGATGGTAATCTCACCTTCAACCAATCATTCAAAACATGCATGTGTTCCCAATACCACCACATAGAGTGTGAATTAAAATGTAATTCCAATTATTAATTGTATTTACTCAATTTGTAGAAAGTTTTTAAGAAATGTGATGCCAAAATTACTTCCTTAATGGTAATCAACATGACATGATGCAAATTTTCAACAATTTTTCAACCAACACAATCATTCCAATGTTTAGATCAATAGTTAAGCACTTTTAAGAAGGTGAACAAAAATTGCATTTGTTCATACTTCATCATGGCTTTATTCTAAGAAAAAAATGGAAAATGACTACAAATTGAACAATTTTTTTCTTTTTTCCACCACAACACCAGGGTGTAATAATAGTAAAATGAGCCAAGGAAGTTGTTAAATGTAGTGAAAATTACACTTTTATTATTTTGGAAAACCACCATTAATTGTATTTAATGAATTATCTACCCATCATTTTGAATTGTGTTTGTTTGTTCAAGAATTAAAATTCAATGAACCTAGAATCATTTCACTATGTAATTAAAGTCTTTTGTCATATCCAAAACATTTGTTAAACAAGTTTTTCTCAAGACTTTGAAATTTGAATGTGTTTTTTGTTCCTCAAACCTTCATCAAACATTTTCAAATTTGTTATGAATTTTAATATACTTCATAAGAAGGCAACATGTATTGATCCTTTAAAAGCACATATATTGAATCCTCTTAAAGGATGTTCATTTTAATTTTGAACATCCTTAACATTACGCCAAAAGTGACTTTCATTACTAGGACATTTTACAACTATATATTTGAGTTTCATGTTATTGTGCACTACTAGTGACAATCAATTATTTTTATGTTTTCTTATGTTTTCATATATTTATGTCAATGTCAAATTTAATTTAAATTAATATACATTTCATGGACATGAAAGGAACATGTTAATTTATCTTTTATATCCATGTTGGTGGATAGGAAAAAGGAGTGAGGTTGATTTAAAATGGAGATAATTATTCAGAAAGATGGGAAATAGTTATTATGAAAGTTAATAGGAAAATTAAGTAGTTATAAAGAAAGAAGTTATGAAATAATTAAGCTTGAAAATGAAGTAGTTTTTTTTTTGAATTTTCTTTGGAATGGTTGTGTAGAAGCGACATACAAATTTTTTTACAAAGGACCTCATATAAACCAATTCCTACATCACTAGAATTAAATATAGTCATGTAGTCATGTCTTATTTGGTTGGTCATGATTATGATTATAGGACTATGTATAATATGACTAATTACTTTTAGTCATATATGTGTTACATGATTAAGGTGAAAGCACATATCAATGGACAATTGGACTATCATAAGCATAATTTTTCTAGATTGTAAATGAACTTTAATATAAAGTGATAATCCAATTTTTTTTGAAATTCTAAAAGAAATCAATGGACAATTTGGACTTTCACTTTATTAGAAAAAAGTGGATGAACGTTCATAATGCACTTTTGAAATAACAACAATGCATTTGTCATGCATACAAAATTTACATGTGGATTCAAAAAACATGACATATTAGTGTCAAAATTGAAATTAAAAAATAATCCCACATTGAGTGAGGTGCATTTTTAAAAAAACATTGAAACTTCCCCAATATAAGATTTTGATTTTAAAAAATTAAATTACAAGAAATTACCTCATTTTATTCATTGAAAATCCATTTCATATTCAATGAATTTTTTGACCAATCATATGTTTACACATATATTTAAAGGCTAAGCTAGGCATTGGTCAATGTAAGTACCTATTTAACCCAATATATTTACTTAGTTTAATATTCCTCCCTAGTTCAACATATCTACCTAGCTTAACATACCTAATTAGCCTAGTGTACCTACCTAGCCTAATGCTAAACTAGGTGGCCAATAAGTAGTTAAACTAAACTATATTAAGTAGGTAATTTTACCAATTACATAAGCTAGTTGGTTAAGTTAAATTAGCTAGGGAACTAAGCATCTTGGTCAACATAGATAGGTTGGTAAGTACACAATACTAAATGAGTAGATGATATCTACATGCTTACAAGTTCATTCCTATTCATTTATCTTTGTATTATGAGGACCCAATCTTGAAGGTCCCCCCACAAGGACTATCACAAATGAAAATTTCCCAAATATATGTATTTCCTAGAATTATATAGATATAATTATTTATATTAGTTTTAAATTGAATCTTGATATTACATTCAAATGAAGATATTCATGTGATGCAATGAAATATTTGCTTCAAGAATGGTTTTCATTCAAATCCTTAAACAAAAAAAAGGATTGTACCATGATTAGGGAAAAAAATTAGGACTTACATGGACTAGCAAAAACAATTTGTTTCCTCATTTATTGGGTTGATTCCATAAAAAGAATGTACTTACACATATAATTGGCATCTAGAGTGTATAGAATGGTATTTACAAAAACAAATTCCAAAAGTGTTGAATTTTTTTTCTAACCAAGGACACAACGTAAAAGATTATTGAAAAAAATTATGGTTTTGACAGGTGGAAGCATCTTGAAATTAAAATAACTAATGCCCATGATCAAAAGAGATTAAAAATATTAATTTATGTAAATGAAAATGGCCTCAAAACAATTTAAAAGGCATTAAGGACTTTAAGATTATTTTCAAAAAAATTACAATCTTAGTATTGGGAAATGATCCTTTGACAACTTCATGTGGCTTGCTGATCTTACATATGTACATGTCCATTTCATGGTTTGTTTTAATTTTCGTAATTTTTCCATGCAAAACATAAATGCATTGGCATTGTCAATGATTTCATGATCAAATGACTGACAACACATCAACCCACCATGGCGAAAAGAATATTGAATTTTTGTCCTTAGAACACACTTTGGAACTTTGCCCTTTTTGTACACATAAAGTTTATAAGATTTGCACATGAGAAGCACACGTGTAGAAGAACACATGTTTGTTTTTTTTGCTAACAACTAATTTTTGGAAGTTTTTAGGAGTTGATGTGCAAGCTTTTAGGTTTGGGATATGCAAGGTTTACCTATTGTTTTGTTGTGTAACACACGTGATTTTTTAAAACCCTAATATGTTGGGTTTCTAATGGAACAAATGAAAGTTAATTTGAATTTTGGAGTTGATCACCACCCCACATCGATTACTCTTTTATGTGTTCAATAAGTTACAAATAATTTTTTTTCCAAGTTAGGTGTAGTCACATTAATGGGAGCCACAACAAGTGTAACACATGGCTAGTTTTTCACACTTAGAAACAACAATTCAATTTGGTGTTGATAGTGTAAGTTTTTTATATATAGTAAAGTTCATAATATATCATTAGAATGTGTGAATTAATTTAAAATATATCCGATGAATAAAAAGCTTTCAAAAGCACTCATTAAACATTATAACACATGTTTGTTAGCACTAAAAGGATTTATAAATAAACTTCAAAATTTTGAAAATTACATATTTTAAAAATATTTTACATAAACCTTGACATAATAATATTTTTAAAAATTAAATTTCAAGACTTTTTGAAAACTTTTTAAAATAATATTTTTAAAAATATCCCCTCAAAACAAGTCCCTTAAGCATGTAGGTGTGGTTCCTATTATCCCGTTTGCACCCAATTGCATTTGTGTATGCCCTTTAAAACACACATATGCTCTACCCATTTCTTATAAACTACCAACTCAAAACACTTTTCTATGGGTCATCAATTTTAATGCAAGTTGGAGCTATGCACATATCTATTTTATAACATTTTTGTTGGGATAAACTTGAAGTTTGAGACATGAAACATTTTATTGCAAGTGATGCACTAGGTATTGTAACTTGAAAAAAATGAGGATTTTTATATTATGAAGGATTTAATTTCTTTGGCATTCAATTCAAGCTATAATTATGCACAATGTCCTAAAGGAGAATAATTTTTTTACAAAATAGAGCCTTTGCTTGGGTACTACATTGATCACCCAAATATTGGCAATTTCATTGTTTATAAAGTTTTTTTAATGGTGCATCCATGGGGTGTGAACTTCATCCTTGTTTCTACATATATCCAAATCAATATTTTCAAAGATTTTCACTTAGAAATTCAAAATTTGATATCAAATCATGTTAAAATATGATAATTGCTTTAAGTTTTAATTTTTGTATCATAAGCCGCAATTTTGTTCATATGTTATACACATTATGACTCATTTACATTTAACAAATGACTCTTGAAATTTGAACATTCTTTTGAAATGTATTTTTTATTGGTCTTGATGACTAAAATTTAGTCACAAACAATATCTGCAACCCATAATCTCCTTAGTCGCCTTGAACAAATCACATGTGATATTAGTTGCAATGACAAGGGGTATTGTATAAAAAAACAAGTCAACAAATACAAATTCATCCTTTGACTCCATTATATATGTATTGTCACATGCAATGAAAATAAAATTATTTTGGTCACAATTGAGGGTAAATGATGTGCTACCATGTGTCTTAATATTTAATTATTTATATTATTATTATTATTATTATTATTTAAAAATAATTTCAGACATTCAATTCAAATGTTCCAACTAATATTATATTATGGCACATTGCCCAATGTAAATATGTTAATGGCACTTTCAAGTGAATTTAATACAAAATATTAATATTAGGTTGGTAGGTACCTAGGTAGGTACATAAATAAATGCTTATAAACTTAGGCTACATTCTTACTTACCTATTTAGGTAAAAAGGTATGTAGATAGTTTTATTTTCCTAAGCTAAATACCTACTTATATAAGTGGGTACATAGGTTGGGGAGGTAAATAATATAGAATTGTGCATAACTTCTATTTTATTTTCGATTAACCTTTATGATTGCCTCGTCCCATGTGCACAAATTTTTTAATGTGAAATTAAATGACCACACCCCTTGTTCATATAATGTTCAAAATAGGAATGGAAAATAAACAATATGGGATACGGTTTGAAGTTGCAACTTCCTCACAAACTAAATTGCAACTCCAAAATTTTCTTCATGCCTTTTGTTTTTTGTTTTTAGATTTATAAACAATTCAATTACATGGTTCCTTAAATAATTAAATAATCGTTTAAATAATAATGATTAAATCTAACATATATTTAAAATATAAATTATATACTACAAACATTAAGTATTCATTATCAATTATTTAAATAAATAATAATTTCTTAATATTTAACGAACTAGCTAATTTACTTACTCACAAATTGTCAATACATAACTCATAGATAAATAAATAACAAAAATATTTTTAAATATTTTATTAATTTTAAAAGTCTGGTAGAATGATACATATTATAATTAATATTATAAAATTAATTACTGTAATTTAAGTTTTGATTATTTTAAATATATTTATTCAAATTATATTTAATGAACTAACAATTGTTATTTTAAAAAATCCCTGCAATGATTTTTAAAATAATAATATTAAAATAGTTACATATTAATTACTACGAAATTAAATTTATTATTGTAAAAACATTTATCCTAGATAAGTAATTACGGAATTTAAAAACTTAAAACTTAAATTACTTTATAATAATTCTTGAAATTACAATCATTACAATAATTATTTTAACAACATTATAATTTTTCCAAATTCTTATTCAGATTTTAAGTTATAAATTAGAGATTTTGAATAATCATGTTCAATTAAAAAATAATTTTTCATATACTAAAATTAATTCTTATATGAAGTAAATAAAATTTTAAAATAATGTAACATTAATTATAGTAATTCATTTCTTTTATTGTAATAATATAAAATATAAAATGTAAAAATATATGTTTCAAAAATAAATATATAGTGTAACTTCTAATTAATAAATATAATTATTTATAATTATTTATAAAAGTGATTCATTATGGATGACACTATTAAAAAAAAACCTTAAAATTCAATCAATAATTTTATCAATTGAGATATTAAATTTCAAATTCAAATAAATAAATGATTCCAATTTTTAAAAATTAGAATTAAAACAACAATTTCTAGATTCAATTTTTAAAAAATTTACTCATTAAAAAATGAAATGAAATAACAATTTTCAGAATTGAAACATCTATTTTAATGTTTAAATATAATTTTCATAATTCAATTTATAATTTTAGATTCAAACATATATTTTTGAACAAAACTATAAATTTTAAGAATTCATATTTAAAACTTCAAATTCAAATATTGATTTTTACATTCAAATAAAATGTTCTAGAATTAGAAGAACAATTTTCATATTCAAATATAATTTTGAGAATTGAAATAAGAATTTTCAATACCAAAATATCAATTTTCAAATTTGAATAATTAACATCAAAGTTCAAATATTAATTTCTAGATGTATTATATGAACGATATACATACATACACATAATTAACATACACACAAATATATATTTATGGTACATGTAACATATCATAAATATAATTTTAATACATACAAAAAAACACACCCCTATGTTACCATATAATACCTTTAAGATGCGACTAATTTGGTCATGATTACGACTAGTGAAACATATCAATATATTAATGGATGAAAATAAACCTAAAAGCCATCCAACCAATTGTATGAAGTTTCCAATAGTTGTATCATAGTTGTAAGAATGACCAAAATAATTGAAATTTGATCTTATAGTTGTAAGTATTCCCAAACTTAATCACAAATGACTACAAGTTGCATGTAGTCGCAAATGGAGTGGTTACATTTTGGTTAATTTTTACTAGTGTATTATGATTAGTTTTCAAAATAAAATGTAAAATCTAACAAAATTTTTACACTTTTAGGAAATTCATATTTATTCAAAAAGAGGTAACACAAGTAATGTAATTTATTGGGGGAATTGTGAATATTTTTAAAAACATGTTGCAAAAAAATCTTTTTTATGAAAAAGTCAAATTTCAGAAAGGCCCATTTGTGGTTGAGTCCTTTATCACCATTGGCTCATTTGATTATGATTGCACCCACATGTGGGTTAAATGAAAATTATCCACCCCATTGTATGGTAATTATTTTATAACCAAGTTGTTCACCTTTTAATCATTTCAAGACACAAGGAAATGTTGTGTACATGTTCCACGTCAGTTAACAATAATCATTTTGTGGTTATGTGTTCAATGACAAGTTATCATTTTGTAGTCATTTATGATATTAAATGTTGTTTTGCATCATGTAATGACATGTCACACACCCACAAAAAGTATTGCATTATACCACATAATACATAGCCATAACTTTCCACTTGATATATGGAATATTTTCCACATTATTTTTCCCTATCATTTTATCATCATAAATGTAATGTAATTATTCCCTATATTTAAAGAAATATGATAGTTAGACTTCGACGTCCCTCTATGCTTCATCATGGATGACGTATGGATGAAATACAAGGAATGAAATGATTACCTCCCATGTTTTCCTACTATATTATCATCCATTAATCATAAGTTTAACTAATTTATGACTACAACATTTTCCATGTGGGATTTAATGTTATAATTTATGACTACAATCATTTAAAAAATCATTTATGACTTTTAGTTATCGATGTCTTAGTTGCAAAAAATAAGATCCTTTTAATACAAAACCTTTTGAGATACATATGGAACCCTCTAAGCCTTTCAATGAAGGTTGCATAGAAAACCTATTCCTAGATTGTAAAGACGCCTTCAAAGATTCTTCAACATAGCCACTTCCTTCTTTAGGCCCTACATGCATAGTTCATAAATCTTCAAGGGTGATTTTCCTTTCATCATTTGTGTTCATAATTTTCATGCCCATGATAATGGGTGATAATATTGAATTGTAGGAGGTCAAAGACATCAATAATTCAACCAATAGTATAAGCCCCATTAACTTGACATGTTGTACAAATATTAAAAGCATGAAGCAACTTGGATGTCAACTTGTTTATTGAAGGGATGAGATCAAATAATAAGTTACTACACATGTGTTTGTTAATGATGAGGTGTAAGATGAAGCATCCAAGTATACATGACTCATCAACAAGCTAGGTTAATAATCATTTATGCATTTATATGTTAGTAACCCACATGGGAGCCAATATTGTGTTGCTAATAAAAGAGGTCACCAAAAATAACAATTATCATTTCAAACAAAATGTTTTAATTGATGAATGCATTGGGTTTATTTATGGATGATAATAGATATGCATAGCTTTTTGGTGTGTTCACTACAAATAGCCTACAAAATGAATATTGAAAGTTCTTTGGAAAAGTTAAACATGAATTGCAATAGAAAGAAAAGCTATGAAAAAATAGGTGATGATAGATAATTGTTGTTCAACATTGTGCCTTTGAGAGTACTATCTCTAAAAAGACATTTACCATCATCATTCCTAGTTCATGACTAACATGAGGATGAACGTGATCTAAAGAAGATCGCATAACAACATAGGTTTGCAACAACAAATCAATAGGAATTTGAATGTATGTTGAAGAATTTTCACAAATGACAGCAATGTCCATTAGAGGAAGATAGTGGTGTTCATAGACTCAAAAGAAGAAAAACCTATAGAATAAGAGGAGGAAGAACATATGACAACACTTGCACAGGTTCCAACACCAACAACACTAATGCTAGAACTTCAAGTTACACATTTTGTGCATCATGCAAACAAACTAGGTACCATAGAAGAACATCTACGTTCAAATTCACATGCTATTAAGAGGTAGAACGAAAAGATGTCAAAATCTATTCTTCTAGAGGAAGAAAACATGTTTTGGTTTACACCAACACCATAAAAATATAGGATGGAGTTCAAGTGCATACATGTGTAGGTGAGCATGAAAGGAAAGAATGTGTTTGGGCAAATGTCGTTGGTTTAATGGGACTACCTTACCCCAAGGGCAAGTTCGACACATGTTTGCCTAATAATAAAATAAATGTGGGACGCTCAACTTTGGTATGTGGGTTGGATTATTTTAGGGTTCAACTCCCCCCAAGACTGTTTTTTTCTTCATTCAACATTTTTTGTTTCTTGGGTCTTGGGAGCTCCCTTAGAAACATAATGTAGACTTTAGAAAGAAACCACAAGTGGATTGTGTGGAGGAGGCGCACAACTTACAAGGAGCTTTAAATACATTTTTTGAAAGAGGCACTAAACATCATCACTACCTAATTTTCTCTTATGAGGAATGTAGGTATCACAATCATCACCATGAGTAAAAGTCTTCATTTTTGGAGTTTGTACCACATTAACATTTTACATATTACTTATATACTATCATTATTGAACTCAATGTTTCAATTCTTCTTTTCAAAACTTTTTCATTAGAAATATTATAAAGTACCTTACTCAAATACCTTACCACTAAGCATATGAGGAACATAAAAATCATGATTGTGAATAGTATCTATTCCAACTACCTATTTGCAAAACTTTTTCCACAAAAAGAATCTTACCAATGTGATACCTACTTGACAAAATGATAGTGGGTTCCTAGTTTGTTCAAAGGCTAGGTACCTGTTTTTTCTAGTTGAAAGCCACTAGATTAAAGAGGAAAATTTCATGAATTCTTTTTTATTTTCAAGGTTCTTTATACCTATGTAAAAGGTCAAAGTTTCATTAAAAAAGAACTAGGAGAAAAAATGCACTTGATCAAGTAGTTACCAACAAAATACCATAACCCCACTTTCCAAGAAAATCTTTTATGCCTTTCTTCCAAAGTTCAAAAAACATTTCTTGCTTTTGTGGATAAATTTAACTTTTCTAATTTACAAAATCTTGAAATTTAATATTATGTTTGAACAATTTATTTCAAAACCAAAATGTAAGCTAGTTTTTTATGGTGAAGTTTCAATGCAATGTAGCTTATCATTACAATGCATTAGCCATTTGTTTTAAAATATTTATAATATTCATAAATTCATAAATTCTTGTGATCATTTGACCCGTAATAAAACATGGTTTATCTTTTTCTTCCCCTAATTGCAACCTTCTCCAATTTATTTATTTTAATTGCATAATGTTGTGGTCTAATTGCTATTATATATAATGATGCAACTTGCAATATGAGTCAACTTTTGTTATCATCAAATATGTTTATTTGTGTGAACAAGGAGGAGAAGCAAACAAATGTGGAAAAGATTGTGACAATAAATTGATTAGTCATTACTGAGGAAACTTTCTGATTACCTCTTGTAATCATACCATTGCTGATGCTCGCAATGAGACCCTAAGGTTGTCAAATGGCCAATGGATAAACCACACAAGGAAAAGAATTTGGCGATGACTTTATTCTTTAACACCATTCCTACGAAATCACAACCTTTTTCAATTCTTACAAGGTCATGACCATTATCTTCTAATGCCAAGCACAAACGTAGGGGGCCTTAAATTAATTGGTTCACACTAAAATTATGGTCCCTTATTGCAACCGCCATGAAGTAGCACAAGAACCATGCCTTAGCATTGAAATATTTAAGGACTACATATTGCATCAAAAGAGGATCAACAAGACCATACAACAAACTTTCAAGGGGCACCTTAAGTGAATGGTTCACCAACAATGGAGAGGTTCAAGCTTATGTTCAAGCATGTGTGGCAAGGCAACAAACGTTTGTTCCTTAAGTTCAACACATGACACCATTGGCATGTATTCCTGAAGAAACAAATGAATTGATTGAGTTATTTTTGAAAATGTGGGAAGCAAGTGTTTCACTCCATGCAAGAATTGTTTAACCAATCATCATTGGTTTTTTTACAAAAATAACACCTCAAGTGCTAGATAAGCTCAAGATGCCAATGAATCAGACAAGAACATTTATGTGGTCTCATTTTAATTGGTGGTTTCACAAACCTATAACAACCATTTAGGTAAACTTCCAAATGATTAGGAGAAACAAGGCCATATGATGGTCTCACAGATTGTTTACTTGGTTAGGGTTTACAACCTTCCTCTTAGCCTTGTTGTTAACATTAATCAAACATGAATACACTTAGTGCCAATGGCTAGAGAAAGGACTTGGGAGAAAAATAAGGTCGAAGGATGTTGATGCATTTGGTGGTGATGACAAGAGGTCCATCATTACATGTGTTTCTTCATCTGCAGATGGTGCATTTCTTCCACTTCAATTTATTTATCAAGGGACAACTAAGAGAGTTTTACCCAAGATTTGTGGAGGTCGAATAGGTTTGAGTCATGGCTTTCATTTTTCCATTACCAAGAATCATTGATCAAGCCTTGAATCTATGCAAGAGTTTATGAATTTCATTCTTGTCCCATATCTTGATAATGAAGTACAAAAGTTAAATCTTTCAAACTCACAACAAATGATATGGTTCATTGATTGTTAGAGTGTGCATACGAGTGTGGAAATTAGAGATTGAATGAAAGAGGAACATCCTTGAGTCTTGTTCTTGTATGTACTAGCCAACTGTATTACTAAGTTCCAACTTATAGATGTTGTTTTACAAAGGCTTTTGAAGTGTGTGCATTTGTAGATTTGTTTAAACATTGGTTTGCAAAATAGATTCAACAAATGGTGGTTATTGGTATACCAACCTCAACAATGAAAGTTGACAACTATATGGAGATAGTACGTGAAAATGTAGCTAAGTTGTTTATGGCATGGGACAAACTTTGTATTCACAAGGAAATGATTACATCTGATTGGGGGCAATGTGGAATTTTTAAAGCATGGGACTAGTAATTCAAAATGAAGATGTGTGAATTAATTTTGAAAGATCTTTGTTTGCAAATTCAAAAAATCTTGTTGAAAACACCAATGAAGAAATAAAGGTTTTAGATTTCTATCTTGACATGGACATTTTAAATTGTTTGTGTCATTGTGTATCTAATCTTGATATCACAAATGACTTACCTGATTTGAATGGATTCATAAATATGGAGGATATAAATGTATAGATGAAGACACATGGAGACTTATCATCATAGTGATTTCATATTATGTAATATTTTGATTTCTTTTTAAATTCAATCATCATGTTTTTTTGAGTCTTTTACTAAAGTGTTTATTTTACAAGTGAAACATTTTCACTTGGAATTGTTTTTTAAATTAGGCATTTTTATAATATATACATGACATGAAATTGGCCATTTGCACAAAGGAACGTGCAGAACAAGCACTGGCAAATATAACGAGTGGACCTCGTGCACATGTTGGGAAGGAATAATGGAGTGTTTCCAAGATGATGCATCTTTACACAATCCAATTTATAGTGTTGTTATAGATTATTTACTAGGGTGAATGTGTAAGCTACTTTAACAATTGAAATGCCATAGCATTCACAATTGTGAATGATTATAATCTAATTAATTAGGCTAACATTATGTTCAACCCATGAAGAAAGAGTTGTAGTGTTGGTTTGTAATTCATACAACAATGTTCAAGGGAACCAATAAAGTGGTGGAAAATAAAAGCTTTTGTAACTTTGTTCCATTAATTGAAGTCTTCATGCAAGACTAGTTTTCGGAGGAAGAAGGAACATAACATGTACGCCCATCAACATCCAATGGTGTAGATAGGTAAACATATAACAAAATAGATTCGACAGCACTTGTGTAATATTCGTCAACCACTTTGAGTGGATAGTCAATCATTTAAAGAGGCAAGATTGATGGAGTAGAGACACATTTGCATTTAATCCCAATAGGTGGTGTAATCAAATAAAGAAAAAGATGAAGGTCCCCTTTTCAACAATGAAAAAGAATGTGAGGACAACAAAAGCCATAAATAATATTTGATTATACATATAATTAATAGCAAAATTAAATTCCAATTTCACAAATGGCTCAAAGTCAAAATTCACAAAAGTTCCTTAACACCTACAATGGATCAAAATTTTGATTATTTCCAATAACAAAAAATTGTACACCAATAGTAGGTGCCATAACAACCAAGACCAATTGGGAGACAGACCGCACTCAAGCCGAAATTGATTTAATGAATACACTAGGTTGAACCACAAATGGTGCATCTAGGCGTTGAAAACAAACTAGGTCCAACTACATGCACTTCCATAGTAGACAAATTTGCATATTGTTCATTCGATATGTCTTTAATATAAGTCCACAAGGTGTTACAATTGATTTCCATACCCCAAGTGATGTATCAATGGGAGGAGGGGAGTATTCACATATTCCCCTCCTCCCATTGATGTGTGGGTATGTTCTAACAAGTGGTAAAATATAACAAAAATATATTTTTTATATTGTTGGAGATGTCAGGGTTGAACTTGGTCAACTAACAAATGCTATAACAGAGGATGGAGGTTTAAAAATCTTTAAAACAAACAAAAACACAAATCTTAAAACTAAAATAGAAAATAGGGATAAACACATGATTTATATGCATCAAGATATGTTATAACTTTAAAAAAATGGACCAATATTGAATAACACATGTAGGATCTTACACAAGTTAAACATGAGAAAATTCACTTATAATAAAAATATGAGAACATGAACAAGGAGTATTGGCAAATGAAACAACATTGGGATGACTTGGCTATTCAACAGGAAGGTTGGCAACGTAGCAACAAGGTGGGGGACTATAACATACATAACTTATAAACACATGCAAAAGAATTACAAATTGCAAAAGCCAAAGCAGCCAACAAGTGTGCGGTTCTTAAATTTTCAAAAGGAGATTAACAAGTTGATAGGTATTGTCACCAAGTTGAAGACTCAAAAAATTGTATTATGCATACTACAAGTTGCGAAAATATGCAGACTTCAAGGTATAAAATGTTTTGTTTAACTTACAGTGTGAAACATTGGGTCTTGAGATAGGTGAGTTAGTAGAATGGTGGGAAGAGGTATAAAATATGTTTAAAGAGGATTTGTAGCAAGTGCTAAACAACAAGTATGAGTTGATGCGTAATTCTATTTGCATTAGATTTTGGCATATGAGACTCCCTTTCTCGACTTCCAATACATTCCACTAATATTGAGTCTAAAATCACCACTAGGTAACCCTTATAATTATGTAAGTCCTAGTGGTACTGGATCAAATTCACCTTTAGGTGAGCACATAGAATAGGAGCCACCAATACTTGCTATTGTACATATGTTAGCATAATTCAAAGGTGGTGTGTTTTCCTTGACATAAAATTAGTTCAATAGGAGGAGGATTTGGAAGGTCAAAAGATGCCATTTCAGTCCACAAAGTTCATTATTCCATCACAAACCTTATAAGAATCAAAACAATCTACACATGAGCTGGAATAAGAACAAATGGCTAAACTAATATTTTTTCCATTTCAACCACCACTGGTCGTTGTTCCATATGAAACAAAAGTACACATTTTTTATTTGCAACCAAAACCTATAATGATAGTGGATGATGAACATGAGGTTGAAGTTAATTTATTAGAGGATGTTGCACAAGTTTTTTTAGCATGAATAAATGTTTAACCTTCTATAGATTTTTATTTATTTATTCACATAACAAGGACTTTGAAGACAAAATCCAAAATACAAGGGGGGAATGTTAGGGGAACATGTAGGTAATATAAAGACTAGATAAGTAGGCAAAATGGGACTAAATAGGTATGCATGTTAATACTAGACATGTACATAGTTTGACAACTGGTTTAGATAGGATATAAAATAGTTTGTTTTGAAGTTTGAATTCTTATTGTTCCAATGGGGTTTTGGAAGGAAATGGGGCAACCATTTCTTTTCCTCCTTGTTTTGGCTGTGTATCGCTTTTTTTTACAAGTTTTGATGTTTTTGAAAACATTGAATTGTGTGTGGCAAAACATGTAAAGGTTGAATGTAAGAAATTTAAAGGAATTAAGGTTTGCATAACAAGTTCTGGTTAGTATTTGCATGTAAAGAACCTATCAAGACTATACGGAAAATATTATTAATAAATTTGAAAACTAACAATTTATACATCATTATAATACTTGTTATGAAGGTATTTTGCATAGGACTAGGAGTTAGAATTTATAAAGAGGTTTATCAATGTTGTTGCTACATTAAATGAAGAAATGATTGTTGTAAAAAGAAGGTGTTTTGATAACGTACTTGCAACCTCCAACCTCAATCCCAATGATTGCACAGAATCATTTTCATCTCCATGTATCCTCCAAAGAGCTTGGAATGTTGAAGGATCCATGCAAAGGTACCTAGGTAACCCTTGTATGTTAGGTGTGCTCCTACTTGATTCTGCTCCATCCAATCGAGGTACAACCTCAACTTCTGATGTCTCAATGTCTTCAAAACCATGTCGGCCAAAGAGGTGAAAAAAACGTTTCATGTGGTAAATTGTAGGCCTTGTCAGGTTCAATAATTTCTTAGCTATTGCAAAGTGCATGAATCCACCATCATGAGTATCCAAGCATTTGATTTCATCCAATCTTGCACAAATTTTTGTAGCTGTAGGTTTGTGTGTTGGATTAGAATTCCAACAATCTTGGATGAGATCACTCAACTTTCCACCAATATTGAATGGCAACATTGGCCTATGGCCAACCATGGTATTAGATTGTAACTTCGAACAAGGAACATCTTGAAATGGGAGGTTCCCAGTCAAAATTTCATAGCATGCCATTCCAAAGCCAAATATATCTACCTTTGCTGAATAACCATGACTTAAACGATGGTCAAGAGCCCATGTCTCAAGTGCCTTCCAGTAGGTTGTCCCTACATGTGTAGTATAAATATTCTTGCTAACATACACATCTTCCCTTGCCACTTGATCTGAAAGTCCAAAATCAGTGATTTTGACATCAACATAATTGCCATGGTCATTAAATAGTATGTTAGAAGACTTTATGTCCTTATGCATGCATCCCTTCATGTGTAAGTGTTGAATTGCTCTTGCAATTTGGATGATGATGTTAATGGCCTCTCTCTGACTGAATGGCACACCTTGCCCCTTCTTTTCCTCCATATGCCTATCAATCAAAGTGCGCAAATCTCCATCCATCAACTCCATGATAATGTCGCCACTCCACCAACCTCTAGAACTATCAGTAGGAAGTGAAACTCCTACCACCTGCACTATTTGTGAGTGTCAAAGTCTATTTAGAAACCCCACCTCTTTGTACATTGTTGTCAAGGAATCAAAGTCCTTCCCTAATCGTTTAACAACCACATCACATCCCAGCCACTTTGATTTTGTAACCACCCCAAAAGCCCCTCGTCCTATCATTCTTTCAACTGAATAATCTGAGTGGTTCACTTTGAAGTGGCTTGGGAGTCGATCCAAGTCCTCACACTCATTGTCTTCATGTCCCTGAAAAGTCTCATAGAGAACATTTCGAACATTTTGCAAATCTTCTCGGGTGTGGTCCCGAGGAGGGGAATTGTATAAACTCTCCAATGTCCCCAACATTTCTGCATGATCTTGATGTGTGTCTGAGATAAGTACGTCATTTTCTTGCTCTACATTCATTCTTCCAAAGTTTACATTATTGTCTGTTGAATGGTCAAACTCACCAGACAATAAAAAGAGCTTACATTTATCCAATTTTTTGTGGATGTCTTTAAAACCTTCATGATTTTCAGCTCTTGTCAACAACCTTGTCAACCAATGTTGCTCATTGTATTGCAACACCAAGGCCTCCCCCCCCTTCAAGACAACAAGGAGGTCATTGAATGCTTCAGTAGGAAAAGGAAAAATTTCTTCATCATTCGTAAGAGTACTCCTGCACACCTCTCTCCAATAGCAAAGTGAACTGCCCATAGTTTCAAAATGATTGGCAAGTCTTCTGCATTGGTGGTTGTTTATCCATATGCCATTTGCTACTTCCTTCACTTTCTCGATGATGCCAAGGGCTTCTTCAACTCGATTAATCACTTGCTCCATTGCCCAAAACTTGCAAGTCTAAATCCAAAACATAAAACAAATAAATCAAAATAAAAACATAAAGGCTAAAACCAAAAACATGAAGTATACAAAACCAAAGTACAAACAAATTTGTATTACAATGAAGCAAGAAAGGGTAGACACAAAAAAATAACAAGGTTATGATGTAAAATTGTACTTCAAACTAATGTTGAATAAATTGAAGGTGATGGGGTCCTACTTTTATTTATACCCATGTATAACTATGGACTTGGTTACCAAGGAAGGTATTGTTAACCTAGAGTTAATTTTGCCTTATCCTAGGTGTTAGTCTAATTAAAGGGGCAACTTGGTAAAAAAATTTATTAATATTCATTTTTATTACCATTTCCCTTGGGACATTACACCAACTAGTTAGCTATGATTTAGGTTGGTAGGTAGAATGACAACAATCAACACCTTTTAGAAGGTGGGGGTTGGTAAATCATCTATTTAAAAGGTAGGAGTAATTTTAGGAAGTAATTACCCCAATTATATTAGTGTTGGGTGACCTTTGAAGCATTGCCAGTTAGAGATCAAGTGACCTTTGGGGGAGGGGAACAAGACAGTTTGGGCTCTCTTCTTTTTCTTTTTTCTTTCTATGACTTTCCATGTTTCTATTTTTCTTCTTTCTTTCATCCTTTTTTCTTCTTTTTGATTATATGTGCTCTTTGATGGACTATTTTCAATTTCCCAAGGTGGCAAATAGTCTAGTTTGCCCACCTTTTTTCTTCTTTAGATCCTTATCTTCTTCTTCCTCCCCTTGTTTTCCTCTTCTTCCCCTCCTTAATCCATTTTTAAAAAAAAATTGATTTTACTCCCATGTGTTGATGGAGAAAATTGGGAAAACATGGCAATTTGTTTTTTCACTATGGTAATGAAAGTGGTGCATATCTTTTGGAACTTTTTGGTATAATAAGTTTATGTTCTTCAACTTTGTTAAGATGTTAGGCATAGGGGAATAGGAAGTAGGTGTAAATGGTAGGGAAGGTCTAGCTTGGGGGGTATAATAATACTAAAGTATTTGGTTGAGAACCCTCTAGGAAGTAGGGTGCGTTTTATTGCCCTATGGCAGTAATTATGCTACAAGGCAAAATTACCATCATGTCATTACCATACATTCTAATTTTTGGTGTTATCACTTTGTTTTCCTAACTATTATGTTGTATTTTTCTATATATCACTAGGGGGTAAGACTGGTGGTGATAAGATAAAATATTATATAGTGGACGAATATAATCTCCTTAATAAGATAAGTAAGGAGGGTAATTAGGTGTTTAAAAGTTAATGAACCTTCCATCCCTAGTACTATCATCGTTCTAGAAGTAATTACCAGGGTATGATAAAAGGTTTATTTATAAATAGCAAAATAAAATATAAATAAATAAATAAAAATCATTAATTAAAAAAATCATCTGAAGGCCATTTTACATTTAGGCATAAAAATTATAAAAAATAACCTTTATGGAGTTTAGGTGATTGGAAAGTAGTGCCTTCCAATCTTAGAGAAAATACTCTTAAACTATAATGCAACAATTTTTTCATGGTACCTTCTTCCAAATGTATGTTACCTTCCAGAAGTTACCTTTTGTTGTAACTCTGATTACCTTTTTTGAAACTCCAAAAAGCCGTTTAAAATGAAACTATGAAAAATGTAATACAAAAAAATAGAAAGAACTACAACATTTTATGGAAAGTAAAGGCTAGGTAAAGTCCACGTGTCATGTCTATAGTCAGATCTCCATCATGTTTAATCACACATGTAATCATGCATACAACATGACCATAATAATAAAAGTCATGGAATGATATTTACAAATATGGTCACATCTACAACTAAATGATAAAAATGTCAAAGTTAGAATCAACTACATAATCATGTGTAATTATAAATGGCACTTCACTTAATGTACCTTCCCAACAACACTTACCATATACTTTACCCAAGATAATTTTGTGGCCCATGTTTGATGCAAGCAATAATTCATTTCATAATATTTTTTATGTTCTTTATTCGTTTATAGGTCAACTTTTACATGGGTAGGATCAAGATTAACATAATCAACATTGATTTGAAGGTTTTGCCTTCTATTAGCATCACATATTAAAACAAATTAAAAGGGACATGATCCAAAAAAAAAAGTGCTTGAAATCCTTGGGGAAAGCTAATGGTGGCATGGTTGAAAGCTTATGGACCCAAACATAGGTGACAAACATGATGCACAAGATTGTAATCGACAAGGAAAATGCACAATAAGAAAATCACAATGTAAGAACCCAATGCAAAAATTAAAAAATCATTAGGGTTCTTAAAGATGCAAGGACAAAAAATATATACATAATATGAATGCTTAAATGTAACGATAGAAAATGTGCACATATGAAACAAAATAATGATTGCCCTAGCGAAAGATATGGCATGATTTATTAGGATCAAATTTCATGTAATTTTGAATGAAATAAGGCCCAATTTACACTACAAATGGTTATTACAAAATGTAGTCATTTTGGACATATTATTGACGAAGGGGGACCATTTGGGATAGAATATTGAAAATTTTCATTGAACAAGTAAAATAGTCTAGGCATAGTTTTCAAAGAAACATTGAATGTTTTGTTCCTAAACATGCAATTTTACATGTACATACTTTTTCTACCTCTAAATATGAATTGTTGTAGATGCAACCTTTTCAATATCCCCAATAGTCAAATGGCCAAAGCAATGTGGCTCCAATGAACTATAATCAATCATAATTTTAAAAATCAAATGCATATAAATATTTATAAAAAATAAAATGCCTTAATGAAAAACTATAAAATTTTAAAGATTTTTCAATTTTCCACATGAAAGATTGCTTGTGATTATTCATTTAAGTTTTAAATGGAACCTAAATAACTACGCATTAAAAAAAACTCCTACAATGATTTAACTAAACGTAGGTTTGCAATATTACAATACATATGTGTGTTCATCTACAATCAAAGGGGTCAACTTTGGGCAAACCACCTCAATTGAAAATGAGACATGCAATTGATAATAATAACAAAATAAAATAAACATTACTAGGATATAAAGTTAATGTAAAATCATTGATATATGTTGCATATGTGTGTGTGTGTGTGTGTTTGAACATATAAAAGGCTAATAATAAAAATGCCCATATCCAAAAGAAGTTACCATGTATTACATCCTATATATCAATTTGACAAAATAGATAATAGTTTGAAATCCAAGCAAGGCCATCTATGGTCTTTTAAAGTTAAACTTTTCTAGAATCCAAAGTTCCATTCTTCCAATACAACCTTCCTTTAAAATTCTTGTAGCCCAACCTTTTGTCACTCATAAAAAAATGACAAAAATAATTCAATCTACCTCAATGAACCACATCATCTCCATTAATAATCTCATTTCTTTTCAATTAGTGACACCACTTTATCCATGTATCACAAGGAGCCATAGGCACACATGCTTAATCAATCATTTTGATGTTGTGGCAGTCTTCCAACATCATCACAAGCACATTGGCTTGTAAACCAAAGTCATTTTCACCATTTGTGTGCCCATTTCACAAATAAATTTGCATTTGATGGGTTTGAGAAGCTTGCCCAATTTTTGTTCTACCTTCAACAATTATTCTACAACGATACTTCATGGGATGAAAGATAAATAACAAAGTTCGTACTCTAATGATTCTTCCAACACCATTTCCAAGTTATGTTTTGTTAAGAATTGATATCATGGTTATGTATAAATAGTGGATTATAGGTGGATTATTCAAATTAAAAATTCTACATCATCAATCAACACAATATGCAATCTATCTAAATTCAATAGTTGCAAATAGAGACATTCATGCATGATTTTTTTATAAAAATTGTGAGTACAATTTTGGGCCTTTGTATATGTGTGTGCGTGTGAATTCTAATTCACTTGAATTTTTTATACCACCACTTAAAAGGTCATGATTCTTTTGTAGAAACTCTTTGAACCTTTCATTATATTTCCATGGTTTTGGTTTAAAAAAACATTTCGAACCCATATCTAATGATCTTTTGGAAACATCGTTGTTATCTAATGTGATTAGCATATGCATTTTTACAGTAGGCATTGTTACATTCCATTTCTTCTTGATTGGAAGGCTTACCAAAGGTACAATGTGTATCTTGGTCCTCAAGGGGGATTCCACCATTTAAGGCCCCAATAGTTGAAGTGTGCGCAACAAATTTCAACAAACCAATAGGTTGCTTATTCATTCCACCCTTGAAAGGCAATTGGGTAGTTTTCAATTTCAATGTTGCATTGCCACAACCTTTTGTATTCACCCTTTTCCTTGCATCCAACCACCATAGATTTGGGCTCCTTGCTTCATTCAAGTTGCCCAAGAAATTTGGATTTTCCTTGTCATCAATTACTTGTATGAAATAATTAGGGTCCTTAAACATTAGGACTCCATGATGTTTTTGAATTTGAACTTTCTATTAAACAATATTGTGACTTCCAATACCACAAATTGTTCCCAAAGATAAACTTTGGATGCTTTTCATTTTTACACATTTTTAGTAAAAAACCTTAGTGAAACACAACCCATATTAATAATAGTGCTACAAGTATACAATAAAAAAAATGACAAGGAGGAAATGTTGTGCAACATGTTTATTTAATGCACAACACACCGTTAAGTTGAACTATTCAAGTGCCATGATAATGGTTAAGTCCAAACTTTAGAATTGAATGACCAAATCAAAAGTTGAATGAGAAGCATTATAAATCTTTGTTAATCGTGTAGATCACTCCTGATTTCTAATTCCAAAACCAAATCTCACAAATGATTTGGGCTCCAACTTGTATTATGAATTGTGCACCAACACAAGTCTTACAAGCAATGAACATCATGATTCATAAGCAAGTTGCAAGTTGCAAGCTTCAAATGATAATTAATGTTCAATAGAAAAATGCCTAATGTTCATAAATTAAACACCAAGTCCCATTACCCCATTATGCCACAACCTTGGGACTTTGGAGGAGGGAAACTTGCAAGTTGGAGCTCCCCTTCATGAAAGCAAAAGTTTTTGGTGATAGCTTTTTGAAGTACATAGATAAAGGCAACAAAGGGTGCAATGGAGACTAGTGAAAACATCAACAACCTCCTCATAGTCAAGGTCAGGATCTAGCTAAAGCGACAGTGAAGATCAATTAAAGAGGCAAACCCTAAACCTAGGGTGGAATAATTTAGCACATTGATATTGAAAATAGGTTCCATGCAATGATGACAAATGTTGGCTTTGGATGGCTCCTTTGCAAATCCCTAACTGAAGAAAATCATAATTGAACAAATTATTACAAAAATTTAGTTCTTTTTGAAGTTTAGAAATAGCAACCCCTATGATTAGTAAAGAATTGGTGATAATTCTTTGAAAAAAACTTGGCTGAAATCTGTTATGATGATAATTGAATTCTTTATTGATTTTAAATTTAAGGCATTGAATTAATGTGTATTTGGAAAATTGGGTTGAAGTCTTCAAGGCAAAAAAAAGCTTGTATTGGTTAAACAAATTCTTGCTAAATCAAATAGTTATTGAATGGGAGGGGTTTAATACTACACCTAGTTTCATGTTCAAGATTATTTTTTTGTGTTATGTAATTTCTTCATTTACAAGAGAATAGACATGAAAAGAAATTTTAAAATATAAAAGGTTGAAGAATAAAAATACTATTAGGAGACCACATCATAGGTAGCTCATAGTTTGTTGAAAATAATAGAAATGTGTAAGATAGGTAATGTGTTTGGGGTGGGGCATTCCTGAAATAAGCGAAATAAGAATGTACCTCAATAATCAACATAGGGAACCCACTAACATAATTTTTTGATACCTAGCCAATCGTCACAAGGAAAAATAATAATAAAAAAAGATAGGACATTTTGGAAAATGAAATGCCCACGTGAGTGAGCATTTTGTTTTTCACAATGCCTCACCTGTTACGGAGGAAAAAATCCATTGAATAAGACATCCTACAAATACTCTAAGAAATTTCGATTGGTGTTTTCGGGTTCAAAAATACTGTGTTCCAAAATAGAAAGTTTTGGTTTTTGACTCCAAAGACAATATAACAGTAACTGTGCTTTTGCAAAACTTTATTTTTTAACATGCTTTTGCTTTTTGTGTTGCTAATCTATCTCAAAATCCTTCCAAAAAGAAACAAAAAGTTGAATGCTTTCAAATCAAAATTGACAAACACACTAGGTAACAAAATTGTGCATTCATGAGATTTCCCATTCTTTTGCCTTAAAAGGTGTCAAAAATCACAACCCATGATTTCATATTCCTTGGTGAGGCAAGTGTATCCTCAATCAAGTCCATCCTATGTCATGCTCCCGTTGTGAGCTTGGCTGCCTGTTGTGGGTGTGTGGCTTTCTTTCCTTTGCAATGAATTTCCATTTGTTAATACAAAGATCGCGAGGTCTAGGAGGGGGAGGGTCGTAGGTAGGCATGAGCCCTCTTAATGTGTAGGCACAATATCTCTCCTCTTTTATATAACGAATATTCACACACATAATATCCAAATACCATAGGAAATTTTTCTCTCTTTTTATTTTCAACATATGTAGGACCACCATATACAGTAGGTTTTATATGGTTGTGACATGCAGCTCACTCCTTATCACTAATCCCAATAAAAGGTATTACAAAAAGTATTCTTCAACTTCAAATTGCTCATGAGATTCCATGTTGAATTAAATAACTTGTACATACAACAACACCAAAGCCTATATTGTAAACCCAATTGTGTAGAAACATTAAAAATATGAACAAAAAGATGAAACTACACTACTACAATTGCATACCTACCAAAATTCATTTATTCATAACATGGAAAAATATGAACATGAATTATTAACATAAGGGGTGACCATGCTTGGTTGCAGAATCAAACTTCAAACCGATGTGAATTGAGTTAAAATTTAATAAATTTGGGTTACACGTACTTATGATTTATACCAATTTGAGGGTGATGTCATGGAACCATTGATTAAACCTTTCGGAAAGGCCCACCATGATACAAGGACCTTTCTTGAGCAAATTCCAAAATATTCATTATGGATGAAAATAAACATGCTTTTAAAGAGCATCAACATCCATGATCAACAAGTTAAATTTCGTAAAATATTTTCTGAATTGGCTAGAATTCTAATACAATTATTTTTACACACTATTGTGAACTACTATTGGTTACTAAACCCTTAAACCCTAAACCCTTAAAAAAAAATCAACAAACGACAGTCCAATTATGGTTTTTTGGCAAATTATCACCACTTGGCGACAAATTTTGTTTTTGCCAAGTGGTGATAATTTGGCAAATTATCAAAGATACAAAGGATTCATACAAAGGATTTTTGTGAAAAAAAACACTAAAGTTATCAGATTTCAAGGCAAAAAAAATTCTGAAATTGTCATATTTTAGACACTAGGTTCCAGCAGGTTGCCAAAATATAGCACACATATGTAAGAAGCAGCCTTCATTGTTGACATGTATGTTCTCAAATGTGGTATCATATAGCTTGATGTCTGGAGAGTGTTCAATGAGATGAGCACACAACACCACAAATATGATCTATTTTGTTGGAATGCCGTGGTATTTGCACAAGTAAATTGGCAAGAGAAGGCACTGGAACTATCTCAAGAATTGCAGCTGGAAGAAGGTCATGTGCAGCGGCCAGATACTGTCACTTTCTTGGACTTCCTGAATGCTTTGTGTGCCAACATACGTATCAAGGTGTCAGGCATGTCATCCCTGAACAGATGATTCAAAGTGGTCACAAGTCTGATGGATTTGTGGGCAACTGTAGCCTTCTTGACATGTATCCCGAATGTGCAGGAATGCATAATGCTTGGGGAGTGTTCTTTAAAATGGCGATTACTCAATGTTATCTCTTGGACTACTATGATGTTGGGACATGTGAAAAATTTGGCCAACAACAGAAGGAATTGGAACTGTTTTGACAAATGCAAGTGGAATGTAGGTGTGCGGCTAGACCCCATCACTAAAGATGTCTGTGCCAGTGTACTACTAGCATGCCAACAGTCCAAGTGTCCTCATGAGCAGATCACTCAAGGTGGTTAAGCATCTGACATCTTTGTGGGCAGTAGTCTTGTTGATATGTAATTGCCAGTTGTGGGAGCATGGAGAAGGATGTTTTGAGAGTGTTTGACAAGATGCCACCTGAGTCATGCAATGTCAATCTGTTGGGGGCGGGGGGGGCATGTGAAAGGTGTCAAGATAGATAGATGGACATTGGATTTCTTGTCAGCTTGTAGCCAGCCATGTGGGCTTAGTGGAAGAAGTCCTGAGTTACTTTGATTCCTGTCTTTGTGTTTACACCATTTCTGCAAGAGTGGAGCAGCACTAGATGCTTCTTTCTTGCATCGTTGATCTTCTCCTCAGCTGCACTAGCCAGAGGATTTCCGTCAATACCGTCTCATGTGAAGCAAGAGTGCTATTGTGTGGATGATGATGGGCTTGCCTGGTGGTGCTTGCAGAATTCATGGTGATGTGGAAATGGGAGAGTGTGCTGGGGGAAAACAAGTTATCAAGATGGATCCTGGAAATTCAGCTGGTTATATATTTGCTGCAAAAATCTATGCCACTGCTGGCAAGTGCAATACTAGGATTTCAGTGAAAATATGCAACAGCAGAGAAAGAAAAAAGCGTGTGGAGAAACAGCTAGGTTGCACATTTGTTAAATTGAACAAGGATCAGTTCCAAACCTTTTGTAGTAGATGATCAAACCATCATCATCCTCAAAATGTTGAAACTGGGCCATACTGAAAGAGATTGTTGCCAGGGGCAAATGACAGGTGTTGGGTATGTGCAGGATACTAAGATTTGACATGCATAATGTTGTAAGTAGATGATTTCATGAAGAAAATTTGATTCATTTGTGTCATCATAGCAAGAACCACAACAATAGCCAATGCATTGGGTCTCTCATCACAACACATTTTCCTGGTGCCCCACTGTGCATCATCAAGAATCTGCAGATTTGTTGCATTTTGCCACACAGTTTCACAAAGTGATTTGCAAGGAATTATAGTTGGTAGAGCAATCACAGCAATGAGGGAAGCAATTTATCATTTCCATCACTTTGAGAATTCTATGAGTTTTCACTACTTATACACCGTGTAGTTCCCAACCTTGTTAGTTCATTTGCTTCCCTCAAGGTATCATGCCTGGATGTAAACATTGGCCACCTAAGCTTTGAACCTCAAAGGCCTTCTTCATGTTTTGCAAGTTATTAACTTCCAACTTGCAATGTTTGCTCTTTTGGCACATTTTCACCACTTTGTGATAAAAAATTATCCAGTGCGACCACACTTAGGATTTTTGTAAAAAAAATGCACCAAAGTTGCAAGATTGCAAGGATTTGTTTTGTGTTGAAATTGCCATGTTTAGACAATAGGTTCCAACAGTTGCCATAATATAGCACGATTCTTTTTAAAATTTTACTTTCCTCTTTGACCTATAGCCAAATTTGGCTAATCTCACTTATTGATGATAGCCAGTGTGGGGCTACATAACAAAATTGAACCAAAAAAACCCTCCTTCCAAGTAGGTATTTGAATATAGAGATTTGTTTGTGGGATGGTTTGTGGCACCAAAGGAGCTTGAACATAACATAACATACAAGTGCTTGTTTTTATTTTTTCAAATTTCTAATGTTGTATCATATTTACACATCCCAGGAGGGATTTTGCATTAAATGGTGACATCTTTATATTGTCTGTCTGAAAATTCAAAATGCTAGTACAAAAAATGAGCCCCCTCTAAAATCTAAGTAGAAATTTGGTGTAAAAAAAATTCCAAATTTTTTTGTCCTGAAATTTGATGATTCCGCCTCCAAAAGGAATATGCCGCAGAAAAAAAAAGGTTGGTTAGGATGTAGTTCTTCTAGCCTAAAAGAAGCACACATAAAATGATTTGCCATAAGCATGTAATGTTTTTAATGGCAATGCATGACAAAGATAAAAATGGACATAACAAAAAAGGACATACATTTTTTTTTTTATGACCAATAATTATAATTAAAAGTCATATAAGACCTATTTCAAGCAATTTTTTATTTAATAATATTTTTTTATGGCCTAAGTGGCAATGATCCATAGGAAGATGTAGAAACACTGGCAATCATCCTCGCAAAGATTTAGCCACATCTAGCTATAAACCAAATATAAAAATAAAATCTTTAATCCACCTTGTATTTTTATGGCTACACGTTAAGAACCAAATTAAAAAAATCTGGATTTTTTCCCCCCCTCACTTTTGATGATTGAAACCTTCCGAAATCATTTCATTTTATAAATTTATAAATCTCTTTTTGGCAAGATTTTTCCAATAAAAAAGAGGCTGATTTTAAGTGAATTTTACTTTGCTTGTAATATTGATTAATGAAAGCACCAACTTATGTGTTTGAGGAAAATGTTGGTTTGGATGTTACCATGTGAAGAGGTTTTTAATAATGCATTGTTCTATGAAGATTGTTGTGACTTGCCCCCAAAACCTTGCCAAATGGTAGTGAAGATAGTTCTAAACACAATGCCTCACAAAAGACACTTTGATTTTGGGTTTATTCCTAACTCCGCATGTTGTGACAAGAGGGTTGCATGGGAGCTTTGGGATGAGATTAGGATGTGGTACTTCACCTTCATCTCTTGATCAACATCAATTAGCCAAACCAAAAAGAAAAGCTAATGCAATTGGAGTTAGAGTTGGGACATGGGATAACTATGGATTTGCATTCACTCGTTGTGGCTCAAACTGAAGGAGAGACCACCTTCTTCCTTATGGTATATTTTGTACCATTGTCCCTTTTGAAATTTTGTTTTGTAACTAAAGTGCCAGTGGTCCATCATAAGATGTAAAAAAAGTGGTGATCATCCATATGAAATTTAACCAAAGCTGACTATAAACTAGATATGAAGCATAATTTTTTAATTTTCTTTTTATATGTTATTTTTTATATTTAAATATAGGAATCTAGTGATTTTTCCTTTTTTTGACCCTTCAAAAATGGTTTCATTTTATACACTCTTTGATTTTTTAACCTTATGCCAAAAAATTTCTAGTAAATTTATTTGTTTTGTTAGGACATTGTGGGACCTCCGTCAAAGTGGCATATTCTTGAATCCAAGACACATTCCCAATTTTGAGACAACTTTGTTTTGAAACTTCAAATGACCATAATTCTAAAAACAAAAAAAACTTAATCAAACATGCAACCCTAGTTTCTTATGGCCCTTGAAAAGATCTTTCCAAATGTGTATCAAGCTCCCAATTTGAATAATACTTGTTCTTTTTAATTGCACTTTAGATGAATGAGACATTTGATATTCGGAAACATTTTGGACGTTTTTATCCCAATCTATCAAAGGTTTTGACAACTTAGGAAATGACTTTATTTTGGGCACACCAGCCCATCTTGTTGTAATCTTTTTCAAAATCTCTCCAATGATTTAAGGAGTAGTTAATTCCAACAAGGTTTGCTCCCCATATCCTACCTCAAAAATTAAAAATTTGTGATAATCCTAACTTCCAATGGGAGAATGAAGTTAGGAATGTCGAGGGTTTGTCCTTTAGACTCTCACACATATTCCTAACTCATCTTAGGAATGTGGTTGAACCATGTTGCCTTGGCATCATGCACAACTTGTTTTTCTTGTCTTGTCTTAACATTGGTTGCAAACTAAAGGTGACATTTTTAATCATACATTGGTTTGTGAAGCATGTTTTGGAAAACACTATGGTGGCATTTTGAATCATTCATAGTTTTGGAAAACACTATGATACATGTGGGGTCAAATTCTTTTTCTACCAAGCTACCAAGGAAATTGAAAAAATTGTATGAAAAGTTTTCTAATAGGATGTTGAATGATGAGAACTATGTTTTACTTTTATTTTTCGCTAATTTGAATCATAATTTTAGAAAATAAAAATTGTGAGTATGTGACATCCTCTCCAATCACTTCATAAATTTTTCACAAGGTTTCCACATGACTAACACTAATATTTCTTTGTTTACCTTACTATGTAAGATCTAAGGTTGACATTATTAAGATGTCCAACTAATCAAGTTAGATTTCTTTCATAAAAAATTAACTTCCATGCAAGCATTTTGCATATGAAAATATCTCTTTTTAAATATCCCAAACATCTTATACGTCTTTTTTTTGCTTTCATTACTTTACTTATTGGAATCATTGGACAATGCTATTTCAAGAAAATTGCTTTTAGTTATGTAAGAAAAAAACTTTAAATGCTAAAAATGGCATTTTATTTATAGACATAAATTATTATTTTACTTACTTATAATGAAAAATACCTAAAATTAAAGATATTTGGTACACTTTGAGGTAATAGAACTTTTTTTAATGGCATATATTTTGCCTCCATATGTGGAGATTTTAATATGTAGGCTTTTATTCAAGTGACAATAGTGCATTAGGTAGACAAGCTTTAGGTTCAAGAAGTCATCCTTTTGGATGCCTTAATATATGTGGAATTGATTGCAAACATACGGAAACCTTTTCATATATATATTTCATATTTTCACATTTCAATTGTCACATGTGAAAATTGAATGTTTTTGTTTTCCCAAGCAACAAGAGGTCACATTGAATAAAATTAATCCACTTTAAATATTTGAAATTAATATGATTTCACATGAATTTCTTGGTATAATTGATTAAATTTTTTTTGATAAATATTTTCAATAGGTGAAGATTGAATTTCATGTTTCAAATTAATAGAAGTGGAAATGATTTCATTGAAAATTCAAATTTTATATGATCTTTTGGCATATTAAGATTCAAGAAACAAATGAAAATTATAATATAATGTTATAACCTTACATCAATCAATCATCATTGGTAATGTAAAGAAGCATGAAACCCATGTTTGGTTAACCATTCAAAATCAAATTACCTTTTTTTGGGGTTCAAGCATTCTATTCCACATTCAACTATATAACAACTTGGGTTTTGTGTTGTTCCACATTACTAGCGACAAATTGACATAAGATCATATTAATATATTTTCATTTGCTCCTTGAATCCTATGATATCAAAACAAAATTCCATGATCATATAAATTTTTCATGAAATCATTTTCACTTCCATTAATATAGATTTCAAATTTCAATTAATTATCAATTTTCCTCTTTACAATTTGTGAGGTGGGTATTTGTATGGTGGGTGTCAAACTTACAATTTTAAAATCATGAAGTTGGTTAATATCGAAAAAAAAATGTGGGAATTTATGATGTTAAAAATCATGTTGAACATCACAATTTGTGTTTACCCATCATGATGTTATGAATACTTTTTTATTATTTCAATGACAATTTTTTTCTTGTTCTTTGATAATGTCATGACAATTTTATATTTACAATGTTTGTACATCATGATTTTGTGTTGTGACAATTTTGCACATGTTTATAATCATGTCATGACAAGTTTTGTGCTTGTGTTTACTCATAGTGTTTTAACAATTTGTGAAATTATGGGATCAAATTTGTCATGAAAATATGTGTGTGTGTGTGTGTGTGTACCCCATCATGTTTTGACAATTTGTGAAGTTATCTCATCAAATATGTCATGACAAAATTGTGTGTATATGTTCATTCATCACATTTTGACAATAATTTTATGAGATTATACAATCAAAAAATTCATTATAATTTGTTGTGTAAATTGTGTGTTGTTTGATATCCATGTTACATTCCACAATCTATGTTTTTGTGTTATTTGATATTAATGTTGTAAGACAATTTTGTGTTTTGCATTGTTTTTATGATTTTGCAAACAAAATTTTGAGTTTATTTGTTGTTTTGAGCATCATAAAAGATATTAATTTGTGTTTTGTGTTGCATGATATTCATTTTACAAGACAATTTTATGTTTGTTTTTGTTGTTAAATATTTATATTGTGTGGCAATTTTGTGTTGGAGGAAAAAAACATTTTTTTTGCATGTGATGATGATATGGAAAGAAAAAATTGAAATGGTTTCAATGCACAATGATCTCTTGGATTTGTCATTCCAAAAGACAATTTATGATAACCTAAAATTGCTCCCCCCTAAACTAGCTCCAATGATGGTTGTCATTATATATATATATATATATATATATATATATATATAATAGAATTTGAACACACTTGTTCATATTAAAATGCATGCCATTTCATCTACATGCCATCACTCATGATATTCCACCTTCAAGAATTTGGCAATTAACAAAATATAGTTGGGGAGCTCAATGGGGGAATTGGAGGAGGATGTGTAATTGATTTAAAAATTTGCATGTGAATAGAAGAAAAAAGGGTAAAAGTACAATGCGTTGGACAAAAATGGACATTATAATCATTATATTTTGCAATTGATGACATCAAAAGTTATCGAATAATTGTATTGAATTTTTTATGGTTTGGATTCAAATATATGTGGTAATGTACATGTGCAATGTAATGCATAATTTGTTTTGCAATTATAAATAGTTACAATGTATCTTTAGACACTTAAATTTGTAAATATGTTTTTGTTACATATTATAAATATGATCGTGGACTTTGTTTCTCATGATAAAATAAATAAATAAATAAATTTCAATCACATGACTTGATAAACATATTATACATGACACATGAATATCAAAATTTATTTTATTTTACATGCATGTTCTAAAATGAAGTATCTTAAAAAGTTTATAGTGCACATAAAATTGAAGAATTAGAAAAAACTTATTTAGGAATAATATGTTTGTATTATCAATATGAGGAATGGTGTGAAGTTAATGTTATGATTTAATAAGGCTTAAGGTGTTATAAACAAGTAACAACTTTCCTATTTAGACATAACTATGATTGAAAAAGAATATTAAAAACATGAAGTGGAAGAAAAAATCCATATTAATATTAATCATTATAGTAAACTTATGTTAAAAAAAAGGAAACCTATAAATCAAAGTAACTAAATCATTTAAAGAAAACTATGAACTTTCAAATATGAGTGTAACACTAGGGCTTGAAATTATGGGAGGCCTAACAAACATCACACCTTGTATTGTGATTTGTATTTTAAATTTTGTAATGAAACAATCTTAAGCTACAATCAAGCCTAGTGCTAAGTTCTATGGTGCTAAGTAAGCTAACATTTAAATAACATCATTAAAAAAAAAATGACCCATGTTAATTAACATTGACTTACAAATTAATTAATTAATTTTTTTACTCATTCACACCTAGCAAAACCATGGAAAAACACATTATTAACGTAACATTGACTTAATAACCCCCTTTATGGGCTGTTACCAAACATTGTTTGTTTATTTCAAGATCTATGTTTTCAAAAGAATTAATGTCAAGTTCACGTTCACTTAACACCCACTTAACATCATGTGTCATCTAAGATTTCATGTTAGCTAATAGTCTTCATCTGAATGCAAAAAAAGAATTGCCTCTCTTAACATCAACTTAACATTAGCTATGAATCTATATTAAATCGGAGAATATCCCCAAGCTATTTCAAGCATGAAATCTATCTCCCAAATGGAGATTGCACTAAAAGTCCATAGAAGAATTGTGGGCAAACCTTCTTTGTCCTTGTTGGTTTTCAATTGTTGGTTTTGAAAATGATAAATATGCTTCAAATATGCCAATTTCTAAAACTTAACTTTTCCATATAATCCTCCAACTTTGGGTGTGATTCAACTAGTGTTTTTTACACCCACTTTTGTGATGTAGTCAAAATGGACTTTGGTAAAAAAAAGTTTGAACATCCTTCTTTCATTATTTTGGCTATCTACTAGAACATCACATAGAAATCTGGTGTTTTTAATTTCATAATTTGGCAAATGAAAACCGGAAAACCACTTTACATATTTTATATCTTGAAATTTGCGAACATAAAAATGTTTGACTCAACTTGAATTTGGTAGTTGGGAGCATATCCAGAAACTAAGTACATGGAATAGTGATATTTGCTGGATACCCATCAACAAAGAGGTAAAGGCCCTTTGGGTTGGATCTAGTGTTATACCCACCTTAGTTTAAGGGCAACTAAATTCTGACCTCCAAAATATCCATCGCATCGGCCGCATGTTAATTAATTCATCATTATGAATAACATTATTTTCCAAAAATTTCAGTAATAGTGATGTTATAAGTTTAGAATAATTGGGCAAGACTTTTAATCAAGGTTTATTTTGAAACTATTGTGAATGAGCATGGAAAACAACACATGCAACAAATAACTTGGAGTTACTACCTAATTGAGTTTGTGCATACTTAAAAATACAAAACAATGAGAATGATAATATAAAGCTTCTAACCACTTGGAATGGCAAAGTAAAATTCATGCTTGTGAATCCAAAAACAAGATCTATCCAAATCTTGTCTCAACTTTCAACCAAACTTTTATGTCCAAATCTTTTTCCAATTGAGAATGGGTTGGTAATAGCTTGAATGGGTTCTTGAATGAATCATTAAGTAATTGACAAGTTTTTCAAAGCTGTAAGACAGACACAGCTTGCTTTCCTCGTCATGATTCTTATGGAAATGATACACTTAGTCACGGAGTTCAAACTTCAAACACTCACTCCATTCTCAAACAAAGATCAAGAAGACACCATAAAAGGCGACACAAAAATCCCTTTTGCATGTCAATCAAGCGCCCACCCACATACTTACAAATCTGGCCAAGAAGAGCTTACTTCACATGCAACTATTAATGTAAAAGCTGATCATCCAATTGTCAGGACAGGTTGCAAAAAAACTTCTCTTTCCCTCCTCCCTGCCCTTCCGCCCACCATTTTCCCCAATTTAGTTCAAATGAAAATTCCAAAGGGCTTTCCTTCTTCCACCCATCATTTTCCCCAATTTAATTCAAATGAAAATTCCAAAGGGCTTTCCGTCTTCCACCCACCATTTTCCCCAATTTAATTCAAATGAAAATTCCAAAGGGCTTTCCTTCTTCCACCCACCATTTTCCCCAATTTAATTTAAATGAAAATTCCAAAGGGCTTTCCTTCTTCCACCCACCATTTTCCCCAATTTAATTCAAATGAAAATTCCAAAGGGCTTTCCTTCTTCCACCCATTTCCAATTCTTTTCTGCATTTTTAAAGGGGGGGAAACAAAATCATCCCCTTGCAAAATAGTAAGGTGCTGAATTTTGGGAGCAATAAGTATACCCACACTCTTAGAAAGGGGTCACGTAACCCAGGTCAAAAATGGTGATGATCAGGTTTAGGAATAAACATTTCACATAGCCAATGAGATGGCTCAAGTATGCACCCAAGAGGGCCCAGGGTTTTTTTTTCCTTTGTGGAAAATGTCACCAAGCAAAGTAGCTACTCTAGTAGAAGGGGTGGGATCAGAACGCATGCTCACTTTCGCAAGTGATTGGAAAATAGTGTGATTCATATTAATTAGTTCATGGCCAGGCTCACAACTTTTTTTTATTGTTTTTGAGGAGCCATATTGATTGGCCCATCATCTAATTTTTTGGAACATTGGTCACTCCCCAATAGAAGCACCTCTTTGGACCCCATCACAAAATAGAATAAAATCTACTCCCCTATAGCTCACCTTTTCAGTTCATATACATGAGAGTTGAACTTTGAGCAAAACTAAATGGGATAAATCTGAGGTGCTATTGGGAACGTCTTGTCTTGGGGGTGGGGGGGGGGGTGGGGAAACAACTTGGGAACTTGGGGACCTTCTGGGAACATATTTTTAACATATTGGGAACAAGGAAAAAACAAAAAAAATTCCTTCCCTTTCCAAAAAAGAAAAAAATAATGGACCTTGCATGCTGAGCCTTCTCATTGGCTGCATGAAGCTTTTTATTTCCAAAACTGTTTGTCACCATTTTTGGCGTGGGCACAAACTCTGTGGGTCTATGTTAGGCAACTCTGAGTTCCATTTGTAGTTAGTTGTTGCATGAACAAAAGGGCAAAAAAAAAGCTGTACATGTACATAGTACATACCCGAGTTGCAGGATGACTTCAGAAGTCACCCCAGCTGCCGTTGTTTTGTTGATTGCAAGTCTGTAGTCTTTCTGGGTGTTGTTGAAAGTAGTATCCCAAGTTCTTGGGCGAGAAAACTTTTCAATTTGACAGCCTTTTAGAGATGCCGTCTTTACAATAATAGCACAACATCTCACTGCTACAAGCCAGAAAGTAGTACAGATTACAAAGCCCAGCTCATGTTCAGTGGTGGACTCGGAGCTGCCCAAAGCAGAAAAAATAGCACAGCATCTCAGTTGTACAAGCCAGAAAGTCGTACAAATTACAAACCCAACTCATGTTCATGTTCAGTGGTGGACTTGGAGTTGCCCGAAGCAGAAAAAAATTGAAAAAAACTCATCAAACATGGTGAAGTTCAACTTTTTATTTAATCTCTCTTCCTTGGTGGAAGGGTTGTTATTATTCAATTCACTGCAACTCTTATCTGGATCTTTCAGAGGAATCCTCACTTGATTTGCTTGAAACAAGAGAGTTTCAAAAGCAAAAAATCAAACAACCAAAATTGCTGCAAGGTCCTTTCTCCCCTTTTCATTTGGCACATACACAAAGGAAATATTGAAGTACATGCGCAGTTTCGACACATGTTTGTCGAATAATTAATCAAATTTGAAGATTTCGGTTGGAAAAAGAATATTGTAAATATATATATATTTTTTCTTTCACAAATTCTTCTCTTTGTTAAAAAGAAAAAAACACACTTTTTTGAAAATTTCAACATTTGCTACAAATAATATTAATCAGTGTCAAAGTTGCCAAGGTATTACTGTGTTTGTACCTTGAACTATGCCAGATCTCTCTGCATTCCAAGAATTGGGTTTGTTTGTTTGTTTTGTCTGTGATACCATAGCAGAATTTTACAACAAAGTTTTTTTTTCCAAATGAAACCAGCAGGCTATAGATTCCATGTCCAACAACTTAGACACAAGCCAGAATTCTCTGCTGATGAGATATAGATGCTTGGCAGAAAATGGAGAACACAGACAAACAAGAAGAGCAAAAGAAGGTAGCACTAGGCAAGAGTCATGAGTTTTCTTCCAACTTTGTTTGAATCCAGCCAGATAAAGAATCAGAATGAGTACTACAATACTTTGCTTAAGCCAACAATGAGGGCTGTGTTGCAAAAGTACATAAAAATAGCAGACATGGAGAATTTGCAAACCATTAAAGTTGTCCTCAAAGTCACTCTGTATTTGGATCCTAGTTTCACCCTGTAATCCCTGTTTTATCCCCAATTGGGGTGTAGAGTTTAATGAAACTGGGATTGAAACTGGGTACCAGTTCAGAAGATTGGGAGGATTTTATTCTGACAAGACACTTGGTTTACTAAACAATACTCACAGTAGCAGTAGTGAAGGTGCAGACTGTGACAAATAAAAAACTGGGGGTGAAACTCCTATGAGGATCAATTTAGGCAACCAAACCAAATTTGGTCCCCCCTTTTTTTCTTATGTGCAATGTTTATCCCGACTTTTGATTTCATCCTCAGTTTTGGATAAACGGGAACCCAATACCCCCGGTTTGAAGTTCTTTCCCCCTAACTCAACATTACATTAGCTGAGGGTGATGAACAACGTTGGATCCGTAAAAAATTTACCATGATATAACGGTGGTTATATAATAGGGTAAGTACTAGTGTTGGCCAATTATTGAGTTTTAACTTGATTATCAACCTAGTTATCAACTAGTCAGTTATTGAATTTTTGATAATTGATTAATAACCTAACCATTTGGTATTGACATTCCAAAATCTTATAACCTACTTGGATGACCTAGTAAGCATCTAGGTAGGTTATCAATTTCAAAACAGTAAACATTTTAATGATAGAGAACAAATTTAATTATATAAAAAAATATTAAATACCCTGGAACTAGTGTATAATTGACAAGTTAATTGATGGTTATCAATTGAATATTTGACATCCTACTCTTATGCACTGATTATTATCAAAAAATATTTGTAAGATAATTGACATTCATTTTAAAGAAATATTAATATTGATAACCTAACTGACGCCCAAATCTTTTTCTATAAAAATAACCTACCCAGTGGTTAATGAAAAAAAATTAAATAACTGGCCAACAACCTCACCCAATAGCTGGTAATTTTTTGGCTACTCTTTGTAAATACCCTACCTGGATGAAAAAACATTTCAGACTGACGGTGCCATTATTTTAGCCGGTTAGCAATGTAGTTGAGATGTAGCCAGAGGGTAGGGTAACTTACCATGTTGACAGAGTTTTGCAATGGGTAGTATATATAATAATAATAATCACACAGGCAGCTGGTTGCTACGGATAATTGCGAAAGGGGGGAGGGGGAGGGGCTGGAGATAATTATGGAACATGAGGCTCATGTGTGTGTTGAGAGTCGCATGCATGTTTCTTCTTTCGGTGTTGCAGGAGCCTAGTGCTGGGGAGGGGGGCGGTGGGGTGGGGTGGGCGTTGTGCATTTTGTCTGGGTTGTCTGTATACCTATTGTCTGTTCATTTTTGTCATAATATAAAGCAAGTTGTCTAACGAAGCTTCTTCTTTGTTCAGGTTGGGGATGAATCATGATTTCATATACCTACATGAACTAACCAGCTGTCAAACAATAATCCTCCTCTTCCTCTTCTTCTTCATCACTCACCTGATCGTGCGTTCGTAGCTGAAACAACAAGTTCTGGCTGTTGTTGCAACAAAGCAAATGTGCGTTTTACTTACGCCACCCTTCGCCCTCCCGCCTCCCCCCCCCCAACCAACAACAGCTACAGCAGCAATAGCAGCAAACTTTGCAGAGCCAGCCAGTTGCGGGCTGTTGGGTTGGGGGGGGGAAAAACTTGCAGTTGCAATAATAATAATAATGATCGGGCGGGCACGTAAGATTATCCATTATAGTTATAAGTAGTCTTTAACTCCAGCCTTACTGGCAAGGATGAATTCCCAATACTTTCATAAGATTGTCCACTCTACACGTTTTCTCTAGTTCCATTCAAGCACTGGGTGGCACACCAGGCGGCCAGCCCATCATCCATTTGTGCTCATCCGTTGAATGGTTCCCAACAATAGGAACACATCCATGGTGCTCATCCATCAAATGGTTCCTGACAATAGGTAACCCATGCTCGTAGAAAGGGGTGCTAGTTCAGGCCAAAAACGGTGACAAACAGTTTTAGGAGTGAAATTTCATGCAGCCAATGAGATGGCTCCGCATACACCCAAGAGGCATAACTTTTTTTCATTTTGGGTCGGTGGGGGGGGGAGGGGGGGGGAGGTTCATTATATTATGTCCTCACAATTCATGCCCTGCCATTATCTGAGGCCAAAATACGTGATGAACGAAGATGAGAATAGAAATTGTACTCAACCAATGAGGAGGTGGAACATGCACACCCCATAGATAATTTTTTTTTCTTTTTGGGGAGGGGGGGGGGGGGTTGGGGGTTGTTGTTGGATTTTTTTTGCTCCCAATGTGTTCCCCTCAAGTTTTCACTAGCTTTTCAAAATGTTCCTCAAATTCCCA